>Ga0255410_1080_pt1 | contig 13386 bp, 7 predicted proteins | sample CelNoTSeSYBR01J2_FD_182126 | JGI IMG/M metagenome (GOLD analysis project Ga0255410, IMG submission 182126) | Sediment cell enrichment communities from methane seep in Santa Monica Basin, California, United States - CellEnrichment... | ecosystem: Environmental > Aquatic > Marine > Cold seeps >... | reverse complement strand
TTGTTAAAAACTTTAACTATTAGTAAAAAATTTGACAAAAGTACTTCAAGCGTACATAGTATTATGTATGAAATTAAGATTACTGTAATTAGGACTAGGTGTTATATGGATTATGGCAAGTTACCTAAAGAAATTTTGGGAAATTGGATTTGGGAAAAATCTCTTATTAATGCCCCAAATTCATCTTTACTCGTTCGTAAAGAATTTTTGCTTAACAATAGTCACAGTGTTGCCGATTTCTGGATTAGCGCGAATTGTTCATATCAATTATTTATCAACGAACGTCTGGTCGGCTTTGGTCCGCGCGCAAATCATTCTGCCTGCTCCACCTACGTTGACGAATACGATCTTTCATATTATTTACAGCAAGGCTCTAACGTTATCGCCATAGTAGTTTCACATACTTTACCGAAAAACTCCAGGCGCACACTAAAAACTCCAGGCGTATGGTGTCAATTAAATCTGGATCACAAAGCTTTCTTGTGGACTGATAAAAAATGGGACGTATTTGAAGCTGATAATTTCACTAATCCCTGCGCCTGCATGAGTGACAAGCGCGGAATGACTGAATCTATAAATTATAATCACTACCCCATTGACTGGATGAAAAGTCCCGGCAATCTTGATTCGAGATGGCACAACCCCGACCATGTCAGCTCTATTCAGCGCATTAAAGATAATCTCGAAATATGCCCGCTGGCACCAAATTCCATTGACGAAATTTATTTCTTTGAAAACCTCTCTAAAGGCATATATGATCCTGCTTGTGCTGTAACTCATTTTAATTTTAACGATATTTTTACAGATCCCGGAATTTATGCAGCAGTAACGTTTTTGTTTATGGAATCAAGACAAAAACTGGAAGTAGAAGTTTTTGCCGACGAGCCTTATAAATTTTTCTGCAACAAATCTTTGGTCAAATCCAAAAAGAAGCAGGATAACAAACTCTTCAGCTTAGAAAACAATAAAGCGACTTTACAATTAAAAGCCGGCTGGAACCGCCTGCTCGTACTTCAGGAAATAGAAGAATGCAGTGTCGGAATAACTTTTGCCTTTCCGTCGATATCAAATGATGAGCTTAAGCTTTTTCAAGATACTATTGAAGACTCGGAAAACTCCTGGAATATTGCCGGACCATTGCGAATGCCGCTGAGTGAAGCGACTCCATCTATTTCCTTTGAACGTTTAAACTCTCAATCCTATATGCCGACTTTTGAAAACGCTTTGGATATCTCAAGCTATCTGAAACATTGCGATTTCAACTTAACTGAGCCTGAATCGGCCACCTCAGCAATCGAGGGGGAATATCTATTATTCAAACTTGAAGAACTTAAATATGGATTTTTATCTCTGGAGATAAACGCTTCTCAAGGCGATATTGTTGACATCACCCTCGGTCAATATATCGACAAAAATGATTTTCCACTGAACGCGGACGGCATTAAAAATACACATACAATAGTTTGCTGCTATGGACAAAATAATTTTCTAAAATTCAAACCGGAAGAAATTTGCTATCTAATGATTTCCGTTCGCAAAGCCTCCGGCAAAGTTGAAGTTAATGACTTACTACTTTCAGAATTCTCCCGTAACCATAACAATCAGACTTCTTTTAAATGTTCTGACGAAGAATTAAATGAAATATGGCGTATCGGCTGCAATTCCACAGAACGGGCATCTTCATTTATATGCCAAAATGAACCCAGTATTCTTAACACATGCTGCCTGGCTGATTTCTACTTCCAAAGCTGTAATTTAATCACTGTTTTCGGTGATTATCATTTAGCCGAAGTATGGCTGCGCAATTTTACCGAAGCGCAGTTTGAAAACGGGAACATACCCGCAATATCATTTGGCGAAAATGTTTATTCCCAGATTTCACATCTTTTCCTCTTTCCAACCTGGCTGCTTTTTCATTATCGCACCAGTGCCGACGATGGATTCCTGAGAAGAGCATCACAAAACCTTGACCTGCTCTTTGAATTGTTTAAATCTCTTATTGAAGAAAAAGACGGTCTATTTAAAGATGTTGATAAACATTTTAAATCCACCTGCAAACTAAACTCCTTCTCCAAACAGGAAAGCGGTATAAGTACAAGCATTAACGCGATGTATTGTCGTTTTCTGCTTTCCTCGGGTGAGATATACCGTGCCCTGGAACGTCCGAAAGATTTATTTAAATGTTTTAAACAAGCAGCCGTTTTAAATAAAAAAATAAATGAAACCAATTGGAACGCCGACAAACACCTTTTTGCGTCAAGTGATCTTGACCATGAAAATTGCTCTGATTTATTTACTAATTTTATAGCCATTTATTCCGGCGTCGCGGAAAACTCTGAATTTGAAAATATCTTTGACCAATTCTTTAACTTAGAGGTTCCCTTTGCCCGCAGCCCAGAACAAAGCGATTTGCCTTATTTTAATTTTTTATTCATGGAAACAATGTTTGCCCTGGGACAAACCCAGTGGGGACTGGAATATCTCAAGGATTACTGGACGCGTCGAATCGACAGGGAAAGCTCGGCATGGCGGGTCAGACCTGACGCAAAAGAAATAGCGACCACTGACTTCTTCAGAGGCAATACGGTTTGTCCTAATGTATTCCTGCTGCGCGAAGTCGCGGGGATAAGAGTTGCGGAACCCGGCTTTACGGCAATTTATTTCAACCCGGCGCTTGATTTCGTTAATTGGGCAAGCGTTGTACTGCCCACAGCTTACGGAAATATAAAACTTGAATGGGAATTACTTGAAGACGGCTCCCTCAATGTAACAATTGACGCTAAATTTCCGGTAAAAGTATTACCCGAGCTATCCTCTGAAACACTTAAAAATACAACTTTTTCTTTAGGCAAGACTGTTACACTTCTTGATTCCGAATCCATGCCGGAAGATATGGATTAATTCGGAAAAACTATTGACCGGCGGCCGGAAATGATAACACGGTTATCTAAATGCGCTTTCACAGCGCGAGTCAACACCCAACGCTCAATATCTTTGCCAATGCGTTTTAAATCATCAGGAATCAGTTCGTGCGTAATGCGTTCGACATCCTGCTCAATAATTGGCCCTTCATCCAAATCGCAAGTCGCATAATGCGCAGTCGCACCAATCATCTTAACTCCATGTTCCCAGGCGCGCTTGTAGGGCGATCCGCCCTTGAACGCGGGCAGGAAAGCATGATGAATATTGATTATCCTCCCGTTAAAACCCTCAATAAAATCACTTGATAAAATCTGCATATAACGTGCGAGCACAACCAGATCAATATGATGCTTTCTCAATAAAGCCTGCACTTCAGCTTCCTGCCGAGGTTTTTCGCCTTTTTTTATAGAGCAACAGTAATAAGGGATTTTAAACTTATCAGCGACATGTTCAAGATCAGGATGATTGCTGATAATCAGAGGAATTTCACAAAATAAATCATTTTCCTGATAATGTACCAGCAAATCATATAGACAATGAGAAGTTTTGGAAACCATAATTGCCATCCTGGGCACCCGGTCAGAATATTGTATCGACCATACCAAAGCAAGTTCTTCAGCTAAACCCCCAAAAGTCTTTTCCAGTTCCGCCCGGGTAATGGTTAGACCTGCCAAATCTAATTTTATCCGCATGTAGTATTTGTCTTCGTATAAATCAGTATACTGCTGGCAGCGTAAAATATTAAACCCTCTGGTGTAAAAGAAATTAGATATTGTCGCCAGTAAGCCTTTCCGGTCATCGGATTGTATCAAAAAAAAACGCGTATTTCATTTGCAAACCTGTGAATAAATTTAGTTTAATTGCATTTATAAAAGTATACTCACCAAAACAATAATAGTCAAAAAAATAATCAAGATAAGCCGCCCTGATGTTATTCTAAAAAATAGAGATGCTTGCAATACGCAGTAAAATGAGAACTCTTGAGTGTAAAATTATATACTTTTTAAACAAAACGACTTGCTCTTGCCCCGTTCGAGTGGTAGATTATAAAGTTATTACTCTATAATAAGGGGTAGATTGTTTACATATAATTATAATTCAACAAAAACTGAGGTTAATTGATGGTAGATAAACAAAACCTTGGCAAGGAAGTCGATAATTCTAAATTAATGACTAAATTGTCCGTCCTTGGCGGGATCGGTTCTCTAATTCTTGCTATTATGATATTAATTCTTGGAATCGCGTCAAAGTTTGCCGGTTCAGACACCTTTAACTTAGCAATCGTTCCCTATCTCATGGCAACGCTGTTTGCTTTCAGTGCAATGGTATACGGCTTGATGTCTACATCTGCCAGCCGGGAAGAAGAGGAAAAATCGCTGCTCGAAAATCGTAAAAAAAAGAATATTCTGAGCATTGAGGAAGATGTCCGCTTTACTGCTGGACGCTCTTTCGAAAATTATAAAAAGTACGCTCCTTACGTACTGGCTGCACTTGGAGCAATAATCATCGCGGCAATTGTTGGCAATTTCTATTCTGCCTGGGCCGCAAGACCACCAGAAATTAAAAATTTACCTGCTGACGCGAATCTCTCTGCTTTCGTTTCAGGCATTTTTATGCTGATAAGCATTTTTGCCGGGGCTTTCCTGATTGGACAATCCCGCACTAAAACTTTCCGCTGGCTGCAGCCTCTCGGCGCATGGCTGATTATGGGTTTTGTCGTCCTACTGACTGCCGGAGTATCCACTCTGCTGACCAACAAGTTTTTACCACAGGCTGACTACTACACTTCACGAATCATAATCGTTATATATATGATATTGGGATCTGAATTCATCTTCAACCTTGTTGCTGAATTCTATCGTCCACGAACAATCGAAGAACCCCGTCCTATATTTGAAAGCAGTCTACTCGCTTTATTTACTGAACCAGGCGGAGTCATGCGCAATATCGCTGACACTCTTGATTATCAATTCGGTTTCAAAGTTTCAGGCACATGGATATACCATTTCATGGAAAAAGCCTTGTTCCCCATATTTATCATCTGGATAATCATCTTATGGGCTTTTACCTGTATTCAGGAAGTCGGCCCCAATCAAGTCGGCATAAGACAACGCTTCGGCAGAATTGTCAGCACAAAACAACTCCAACCGGGAGTTTATCTGTCACTGCCTTACCCGTTTGGGGAAATTGCCCGCTATTCCTGTTCTGAAATTCATCAGGTTACAGTAGGTCCGAAAATGATTGATGCTAATGGGAAAAAGGTACTTCCGCGAATTATTTTGTGGACAAAAGAACATTTTGCCAAGGAATCAAAATACTTAGTAGCGGTAAAACCAAACGCTATTTTTACAGAAGCTGTCGCTAAGGAAGCACAGAAAAAAGCTCTTTCAGGCAATAAACACATGTTGTCGCAAAGCAGTGCCACTCCTGTTTCATTTTTAGGAGCAACAATACCTATTCAATATCGTATTAAAAAAGATAAACTTATCAATTTTGCCTATAATTACCGCGACGCGGAACAAGTGTTGAAAAATATTGGCGAAATGGAAGCAACCAAATACTTTGCCAGTGTTGACTTTATGTCAGTAATGTCTTATGAACGCCACAAAGCATCTACAGTCCTGCATACAAGAATTCAAAATGCTGTTGACTCTATTGACTTGGGAGTTGAAATTGTAGAAGTAAACCTGCTTGACGTTCATCCGCCAGTTGGCGATGTCGCCAAAAGCTTCCAGAAAGTTATCGAAGCCCTTGAAAACAAGGAAACTCAAATCTTGACCGCAAAAGCTTATCGTGCAAGCACTTTGCCAGTAATTCAATCACAAAAAGCCAATATTATCTCGGTCTCAAAAGCATATGAATATCGTGTAAAAACTGTAGCAAAAGCCGAAAGTGAACGTTTTGAAAAACAATTAAGAGCTTTTAAAATTATGCCCGGCATTTATAAACTGCGTACATATTTAGCCTTCCTTGAAAAAGACACTGCCAATATTCGTAAATTTATAGTTAGTGCTGAAATGCCATATCAAGTATATGAATTGAACTTCGAGGAAAAACAGCGACTTGATCTCATTGATGCGGATCTTGATGCTGTTAGTCAAAAATAAAACAAATAACATAATATATTAAAAGGAGTCTGGAAATTATGACTACAAAAAATAAGTTTTTCACTCATTGGCCAACCTTGCTGTTAGGTTGTATCGTTGCTTCGTTTTTTTTGGTCGCAATATTCTCATTTCAAATTGATGAAACTGAAACCGCGATCGTAACAACCCTCGGAACTCCGAGCGAAAAGCCTGTGGAACCGGGATTACACATGAGATGGCCTTATCCCATTCAGGATGTATACCGCTTTGACCGTCGTGTCCGCTGCTTCTCCGGTACAGTCGCTAAAGACGGCCAGGAAACATCAACTCGCGACAATCAAAATATAATTGTCAGCATTTTTATCAATTACCGCATTACTGATGCTAAAAAATTCTATAGTTCACTAGTTACAATTAGTAAAGGTGAAGCTCAGCTTAATAACTGGATGCGTGGAGTTACTCTTGAGGTTTTTGGACGCTATAATTTCGGACAACTGGTTAATGTTAATCCTAAAAAAATGTGCCTTACACAAATCCAAAATGAAATTTTGAAAAAATTAAGAGCGCAAGCTAAACCTTCCGGTATAGAAATTAGTTTTGTTGGAATTAATTCACTGAATATTCCGGAGTCAATCAGCAAAAGTGTTTTTGACCGTATGATTCAGGAACGTAAAGTTGAAGCTGAAAAATTTCTGGCTGAAGGCAGAAGTGAAGCGCAAAGAATAGTAACTGAAATAAACCGCAAAAGAGATGATGAATTAGCGAAAGCTACCGCGAAAGCTAAAGAAATCAGAGCTCAAGGTGACGCAGATGCGGCAAAATATTACGCGACATACAGAAAAAGTCCGGAACTTGCCGCTTTCCTGCGCAAACTTGATTCACTCCGCACAATCATGAAATCAAAAACTACTTTGATTCTTGATACTAATTCCGCCCCATTTGATGTATTTAAAATGGATGCTGAAAAACTTAAAGCCGGTCCTCGGAAATAATAATAACCGGAGAAATCTCTAAATGGATAAATTAAGTACAACAACAGATTCCAGAGAACAGCAGCAGGACAGTCTTTATGATGCCGGCCTGAAATCTCTGGTAAAAAGCTTGCAGATTGTTTTTATATTTCTAGTAATTATAATTATCGGAATGCTGCTTCGGTTTCTTACATTGGAAGGATACTTCCACGTCAAAAAATCTCAGGAAGCGGTAATTGTTCTGCGTTTTGGAAAATATGTGAATACTTTTGATAAGGGATGGCATTGGTTTTTACCTTATCCTGTACACCAATTTATTAGATTCAAAACGAACAGACAGATTCTCAAGGTTAACTTCCTGCCAGTAAGACGTCCGGGACCTCCAGGACAACCCCAGCAGGGCAGACCACTTGTCCCCGGCCAGGATTATTATCTCATTACCGGCGGCGCCAATATTATACATACTGAATGGGTTATAAATTATAAAATTATTGATCCAAAAGCCTATTTTGAAAACACTTCATGGCCGAAGAATCCAATGGATGCTGACGAAATAGAAAAAGGCGACATCCCTGGAACTCGCGGTCCGCAAACAATGTTGCGTGCCTTTCTTCATGACGCGGTTATTAAAGTGACCGGTTCCATGAAAGTGGACGCCATTTTAACTCAACAAAAATTGGTTTATAAAAATAAGGTCTTGGATGTACTCAGCAAAAATCTCAAGAAGATGAACTGCGGCATAGAAATCATAGACTTGGATTTGAACAATGTCGCCCCGCCTGTGAGCACCAGAGGAGCTTTTACGGCAGTAACCAATGCCGGTACAGCCGCATCTGCTTTAATAGATAAAGCAAAAGAGTATAAAGTTCGTGAAGAAAATACTGTTCAAACAAAAGTTGCTCAAATTAATGCTGACGCAACAGTCTATAAGACAGTAGTAGTATCCCAGTCAAAAGCTGACAGCGTTTATTTTGACAGTATCTATAAAGAATACAAAAAAAATCCTGATACTGTTTTGATGGCCTTGTATAACAATACTTTGTCTGAAGTGCTTGATAAGATCGATCAAAAATATATTATCGGTGGCTCTAAAAGCAAGCAGGAAGTCCGCATAAAAATCAATCCTGAATTGATTAAAGAAAAGAATCAAGACTTAAACTAAGGGGCATAAAAATGGCTAAAGCCTTAAATCCTACAGAACATATACATGACAAGCAATGCTGTGATCACGATCATGATCATAACCATGACCATCATGCCGAAACGGAACATAAACATGCAAAAGGCATAAGTTGTCCGGTTTGCGGTAATGTGTCTGAAGGCACCGGGCATGACCGCTCCATGGGAAAAGTAACTACCGCTGTTATAGGCGGCGGCTTTATACTTAACTCATTTTTTCTAGGATGGATTTTACCTGACCAGACTTTTGCCGCTATGTTCAGTGCTATTATTGGCGCAGTTACATTGGCGTTCCCGATTGTATTTACCGCAATCAAAGACCTAGTGAAAGGTCAAGTATATATGAATGAGCTGGTTGCTTTGGCGATTCTCGCGGCAATGGCTGGCGGCGATTTCCAGACTGCCGGATTGATTGCGTTTTTCCTGCTGGCGACAATCATTATTGAATCCAGAACTGCCAGTGGAGCTCAACGTTCCATAGAAGAACTGGTAAAATTAACACCAAGCACGGCTAGAAAAATCATTAACGGCAAAGAAGTCGAAATTCAAGCCTTAGACCTCAAGGTCAGCGATATTATTAGTGTACGTCCCGGTGAAAACTTTCCGGTTGACGGTCGCGTCATAAAAGGTGAAAGTGCGGTAAATCAGGCTTCAATTACTGGTGAATCCCTGCCACTTGATAAAGCCAAAGGCGATGATGTTTTTGCCGGCACCCAGAACTTGACAGGACAAATTGAAATGGAAGTTACCAAAGTTGGCGAAGACACAACTTTAGGTAAAGTTAAAGATATGATTCTGGCAGCGGAAAGCTCACGGACACCAATAGTACGTATTATTGACCGTTATGCCGGATACTACACCCCAACAATTTTAATGCTCGCCGGAGTAACCTGGTCATTTACGCAGGACATGGACCGTGTAATCACTCTGATGGTTATTGCTTGTCCATGCGCAATCGTGCTCGCGACTCCAACAGCGGTTATCGCTGCGGTTGCCGCCGCTGCCCGTCTTGGAATTTTTATCAAAAATATAAGTCATTTGGAATTGGCGGCGAAAATCCGTGCTTTTGTTTTTGACAAAACAGGTACCTTAACTGATGGTATTTTATCTGTTACCAAACTCAGTCCAATTGGTAAAACATCACCAGCTGAACTGCTAAAAACTGCCGCTTCCGCGGAAATTCACAGTAACCATCCGACTGCTATCGCCTTACAAAAATTAGCCGAAGAAGCCGGGCTGGAACTGGAAAAAACCGGAACAGCCAAGGAAGAACACGGTAAAGGTGTTGAAGTAACTATCGGTAAAAAAATAATTCGCGTTGGACGTGCCGCATGGCTCGAAAAAATGGGACTTACCGTCGGCAAACACCACGATGACGAATCTCACGGCATGAGTGTAGTTTATGTCGCCAGTAACGATAAAGTTATCGGATGGATCGGCTTTAAAGATAAACTTCGTAATGAAACAGGCCAGATACTCAATGATCTGAAAACTCTGGGCATAAAACATTGCGCAATGGTTACCGGGGACCGGGAAACGGTAGCAAAAATAATTGCGGCTGATATCCAGATAGATGAATATCGTGCCGGATGTCTCCCTGAAGATAAAGTTGAATATGTAGAGATGATTAAAAAATCTTCACGCGTCGCTGTTGTTGGCGATGGGGTAAATGACGCTCCCGCCCTGGCCGCAGGTGACCTGGGTATAGCCATGGGTGCGATTGGCAGTGACATTGCGGTCAACAGTGCATCAATCGCTCTGATGACAAATGATTTGCGCCGTGTGCCATTGCTTATTTTCTTATCCAAAAAATTACGTACTATTATTAATCAAAATTTATTTGTTGGTATGGTTTTTGTACTTGGAGGTATGATTTTGGCGGTATTCGGAGAATTGGGCCCGATTCAAGCGGCGATCCTACATACTTTGAGTACATTGTTGATTATTTTCAACAGCGCGAGACTTGTCCGGGTTGGTGAAGAGTTAACTCTCGCAGAAAGTCGCGCAGCTCAGAAATAAATTAATTTAACATAATATAAACAGGACAGCTTAATATGGCAGACAACAAAATACCAATTGTCAAATCTGTTGGATTGACTAAGATATTCAGGGACTTCTGGAACCGCCCGAAGGCAAGGGCGGTCAACGATATTGATTTTGAAATTAACGAAGGTGAAGTGCTTGGCCTGCTCGGACCAAACGGTTCCGGTAAATCCACAACAGTAAAAATGATTCTCGGATTGTTGTATCCAACCGCGGGCGCGCTTTCAGTATTTGGACGTTCACCCAAAGCGGTCGAAATCAAAAAAAATATCGGGTACCTCCCCGAAGAATCATATCTTTATAAACATTTAACCGCAATGGAAACACTGGATTTCTTCGGTTCTATCTTTAATTTATCTAAAACAGAACGTCGCCAGCGCAGTGAGCAGTTGCTTGACATGGTCGGTTTAAGTCATGTCCGTCGCCGTCCTGTCGGTGAATTTTCTAAAGGTATGGCTCGACGCATTGGTTTAGCACAGGCTATGATCAATGACCCCGATCTTCTGATTCTTGACGAACCTACTTCAGGACTTGACCCTATCGGCTGTAAAGAAGTTAAAGATTTGATAATGCTGCTGAAAAAACGCGGCGTCAACGACTTTCAGGTTCGGCATACAAACTATTGTATCATAATTTTTCTGGTCAATCATTATAACTCTACCAGATTTGAATGCCGCGAACAAAGCTTGAGTAATCATGCGTTCACAACTTATATCTTTATGTGACGGAGTCATTCTCAGGCCCATTGTTGCCCAATAGATGGCTTGTGATTCCGGCAAGCGCCAATCTAAATCTCCGTAATCTTTATTGATTTCATTGATCACGCTTGCTTTAAGTTTATATTTGTCGTAAAGCCATGTGACGCGGAAATAATCGCTTAAATCAGCAGCCATTAGAGGTTTATTCAAAGCAATGAGGAAACTTTGCGGCAGTACGGATTTTTTCTTGAAATCCTCATAGAGTTTGTCATAAGTTTCAATACCTGATTTCTTTAATGCTTCCCAGAAAGGACTGTCCTTTGTCTTAGGGTATTTTTTCAGGAATGCTTTATAGTCGGCCGGAGCTTTCGCAAGTTTTTCCCAGTCAGGATTGCTTCCTGTAACCCACATCATGGCAAGGGCGAGACGGTTTTTGTAAAGCTGGTGGGCATCGTCCAGAACATTACCCATTTTATGCTGGAATATCCAACCTAATTCTTTGTAAAGATTAGCATCTTCAGGATTATAAGTCAGGCTTGTACGAAGTAGCTTGAGACCTTCATTCACCCAGCGCCAGCGATCTTCCCGGTTTGAACAGGTTACTGAAATATTGTAAGCCATGTTCCATGCCAGATATGATGCCGCCCCCGCGAAACGAGGCTGTAGTTTTTGAATCCAGTCAGCGAGCTGAACCATTTCAAAATAATTGCCTTTATCCTGCAGGCTTGCCGCACGCAACCATAAGAAGTCAGCGAGGATACCGCGAAAACTTCCCAGGGCTACCGTTGTGAAAACAACCAGCGGCGGGGCATTTTTGATTTGTCCGGTAAAGCGCAAATGATTTACTTTAATGCTGTCGTCAAGTTGTTTCTGGGTATAATAAATCCCTATGAGCAAAACAATTGATGCTAAAAATGTAGCAGTAAATATTGCGAGTTTTTTAAATTTAATCATAGTTTACTTCCTGATAACCAGTCCTAATTCACGACGTTTATATAGCCACATTCCCAACATGAAAAATGGCAAAGCTCGAAGCACAAAGTATTGTAAAAATAATTTGCCCATCATAGTTAATTCTATTAATTCTCCATTGGCTACATAATTTGTAACTTCAAATTTCTGCATTGGAATTACAGCAAGCAATAGAAATTTGCCAACCCAGTAGGCAATGACATCACCGGCTCCGCCGAAATAAGTAGTGTCCACCATATAAGTGGCGACACTGCCGAACATCAAATAAGACATTACAACAAATACCGCGGTCGGCATTGATAATACCGCGGCGGCGGCACAGCCGAGTCCGGCGAGGATTATTAATTGCAGGCTAAGCACAACTACTGCCCGGAAATAATTTTCCCCGAAAGATGTTACTTTTAATAAGAGTTTAGGTCCGTCAGCTTTCTGCGTAAAGAAAGGAGCTTTTTTAATATCCGTATTCATGAAATTAACTCTGACTTCTCCATCTGGAGAAATAAGACCCGGCGGTAAAGTTATTTCATTGAAAACTCCAGCCATGAACTGTCGCGGCTGGTTTTCCATAAGAAGGTCGAAACCAACAAATTCTTTCTCTGGCGCCTTGCCTTCAACTTCACTCTTTTTCTCAATAAATTTTGGTTGTCCGTACCCCCAGACTCCATGAGCTAAACGCTGTTTTGAGCTGTCAACTTTATTGACATAAAAACGGTAACTTATATATAGAGGACGCTTTTCCTCAACCGGCAGATTTTTATATTGCCAGGTGCGAAGTTGACCAGTCAGGACTTCCGCAAAACTGGAGCTGACTTTAATCTTACAAGCTTTAAATTCTTTTTTAGCATCAAACTCCAGTCCAAGCTCTTCGGCGCGGGCCTGTTGTTTTTTAAGTAGCATTTTGGCGAGCTTATCAATATCCGGTAATGTCGGCATGAATACACGTCTGCCAACTAGAACTTCGTTGTCAATACGCATTTTCTCAACCTCACTGAAATCACGACGGTTATACTGCCAGATTACAGAAAAATATACCACCGCCGCTGCGGCAAAAAGCAGTATCAGGTGGATTATGCAAATCCCAGTCCATTTTGCCAGCCAAATTGTAATTCGTGACGTCGGTTTGCTGACAACCATGTGTAATTCATAGTTTTCAACATCACGGCTCAGAATTTGACAACCTAACCAGATGGATGAGAGCGACAGTACAAAAGCCACCGCCGCCATAGAGTATTTCAAGGATATTTGAATAAATCCGTGTGCCGTTCCGTCTCCACTGATAGTTGTGGGGATGAAAACTACACATAAAGCCAATACGAACAGCAGTAATTGAAAAATATGAGAACGTATCGCATTTTTAAATGTAAGTTTGATTATTGCCCAAAAAGCTTTCATCTTATAATCCTAATTTATTTACCGCCAAGAAGATCTTTTAATTTCTCGTCTGCTTATGAAACATTAGAATAAACTTCTTTCGCCGGTTCTGTTTCTTCGCTTTCGACATCAACTGTTTTTTCG
>Ga0255410_1079_pt1 | contig 13465 bp, 10 predicted proteins | sample CelNoTSeSYBR01J2_FD_182126 | JGI IMG/M metagenome (GOLD analysis project Ga0255410, IMG submission 182126) | Sediment cell enrichment communities from methane seep in Santa Monica Basin, California, United States - CellEnrichment... | ecosystem: Environmental > Aquatic > Marine > Cold seeps >... | reverse complement strand
CGCTTGGTGCCGCGATAATGTTCAGCCTGTTGATTATGCATTTTAGTCTTCTCAGCAGTCTTGTTATCGTTATTCTATTCAGGATTCCCTTGCTCTTTTCCAGGATGGCTCTTGGAAAACTGGATACTTCGGAGGCAATCAATGTTTAAACTATTGCTTTGTTATTTATTCGGCATATTTATCTGCACAGAAATGTGCGCGCAAGCTCCACCAGCGTACAAACTTCAACACCCCGGCGGACCGCAAGTTGATTCCATCCTGGCTTCAGTTAACGGAGAACCAATCAGTTTGCTGGATGTCATTTATGAAAGTTCATACAGCGAAGCCCGTTTGTATGCGATTTATTCAAGTAAGGAGATTTTCCATCAAATACAAAAATTACGTAAAAAAATCCTTGATAAGATCATTGACCGGAAACTGATTCTGCTTGAATACAAAGCAAAAAAACCTTTTAATGTACCGCGTCAATATGTTGAAAATTTAATTGATGAACTGGCAATGAACTTCGGTTGTTCAGACCGTTCTGAGTTACGTCAAAAAGCAAAGGAAGCGGGAACCAGCATCGAGGAATTACGCGAAAAAGCCAGAATCAATGTAATTTCACAAATAATGATCTCAAACTACATCTACACTGTCGTTAACCTCACCCCAAGAGAAGTTTATGACTATTATCACAAACATGTAAAGAAGTTCTCGACTGAGCCGCAGATACGACTGCAACTATTGCTCATTAGCCAGAAGCATAAAGACTACAAACGAATCAAGAAAGACCTACAGGAGGCTTTTAAAAAAGCGGACAAAAATATTTTCACCGGCATGGTCAGACTATATTCCAGTGGTCCGGGAGCTTTAAGGGGCGGTGATCTCGGCTGGATAGAATCTTCTGAACTCAGACAGGAATTCGCAAAAGAAACAAAGGACAAAAAAATAGGTTCAATTCTTGGTCCAATAGAAACTGATGAAGGAACTTACTTCATCAGAATAAACGACAGAAAAAAAGCAAAGAAAGCGGAATTTGCAAAAATGATTCCACAAATAAAAAATACAATAGAAGGCGAACGCAGGAAAAAAGCGTACGATGCATATATAGCAATACTCCGCAAGAAATCTATCATACGCTACTTCTTTTAGGAATAAAAAAAATGAGTCCCATTAATTATTTGGACTCATTTTTATAACTAAATGGACTTAATCTATTTCTAACCAGTCCTTGATATATTTCACATATTCCATATCTCGTTTGGCGGCGATGATGCCGTCGCCGGGAGCTGGATATTCTACTGCCAACATGCCGGATTTGAGATTCGTTTTTAGTTTTTTCATAGCGAGCATTGTATCAATATGCCCTTGTTCCAATTGCGTGACCAGATATAACTTATGCTGATAGACAAGAACATTTTTGAGATGCGCATAATATATTTTGCCATCAAGGATATCAAAAACCTGATCAATACTTTCTCCATTTTCATTGAGAAGAATATTCCCTTGATCCCAATTTATTCCGATAGCATCATGCGGGATCATATCCATAAGTTTTTTGCAAGGTTTTGCAAGGTCATGCAAATATCCATTATGAGTTTCCAAGGAAATAAGCATATCCAGTTCAGCAGCTTTGTCGCCAACTATTTTTAAACCGGCAGCGGCTCTTTCATAATCATCTTCGTCAGCCATTCCACTGCCATTGAGATGGAATAAGCTGTAATCTACATTTTCAGCAACCAGCGCACCAGTGAAAAAGTTCATTACTTTAGTATCAAGTCCTCTTTTTGACCATTCCAGAAACTCAAGGTAGTCGGCAGTTTCAGCTTTGACTTCATCTTCTTTACCGCGACAGAAGTCAACCGCTCCGCCAAAAGTAATTTCAAAATCAGGATATTGGGATTTTAAATCAATAAGCTTATTCTGGTATTCTTGTTGATTCATATCGTCGAACTTGTATTTCCAACGCAGTTCAACACCGTCGTAACCAAATTTATCAGCTATTCTGAATAGCTCGTCAAGCTTGTTTGCGCCTTCATAATAATTAACATGCAGTAATACTTTCATAGTAAAATTCCTTTTTTATTGAATTATAATTATTATAAGTTGTAGAACAAAGTACTCAACTGAATAAAGATAAAAATAACAAGTTAAGTTGCACAGATGCCTATTATTATTTTGCGGTCATCAAAATCAAAAAGTTGTCCATTTATATCCTGATAAGTTTCATGACCTTTACCAGCGACCAAAACAAGATCACCTTTTTTTGCCAACTTCGAGGCTAAACAAATAGCTTTTTCGCGATCAGCTTCAATCATAAATTCAATATTCTCCGGTACTCCTGTTTTTATTTCATCAATAATATCCAGTGGATTTTCTTTTCGTGGATTATCACTGGTGATTATGAGCAAGTCAGAATATTCAGCGGCGGCGGTGGCCATACGCGGGCGTTTACTGCGGTCACGATTTCCACCGCAACCGAAAACTGTAATAATTCGCTTTCGGGCTATTATGCGCAGATTTTTCAGGACATTACGCAAAGCATCATCGGTATGCGCGTAATCAACAAAATAACTTACGCCACGAGTATCAGTAAAATGTTCAAGCCTGCCTGGAACTTTTATTTTAGTGCTCAAAATATCTGCAGCCGATTGTCCGTCAATTCCCGAAGATACAGCCGCACAGAAAGCCGCGCAAGCATTATAAGCGTTGTATTCACCGATCAATGGAGAAGTTATTTTAAAAGTATTGGCTTCAAATTCCAATTCAAAATCAGTACCGGAAGTCCGTGTAATTAAGTTAACAATCCGGCAATCAGCATTCTCTCCCTGTCCGTAACTAATAACTTTTTTGTCCTGCAATTCAGCGGCAAGAGCTTTGCCGTATTCGTCATCAATATTGATTATAGCGCTTCCGTCATTTGCCAGATAATGCGAAAACAAATGTTTTTTAGCCGCAAAATACTTTTCCATATTCTCATGATAATCAAGATGATCCCCGGTCAGGTTCGTAAAAATCGCAGTATGAAATTTTGCGTTTCCCGGCCGGAATTGGTCTAATCCATGACTTGACACTTCCATTACCGCGTCATGACACTTATTATCAGCAATCCTGCGGAACAAATTTTGCAAATCCCAGGCTTCTGGCGTAGTATGAAGAGATGGCGCAACTTTTTCACCATCACGGCATTCAACTGTAGTAATCAAGCCGGTCTTTAAACTGCTTTTCGTCAAAATATGTTCGAGCAAAAAAGCAGTAGTGGTTTTACCGTTGGTTCCGGTTATTCCGTGCAGCCTGAATTTTTTAGCGGGGCAATTAAAAAATAATTCGCAAGCCATCGCGTAAGCCAGATATTGCTGTTTTACTTTTAAATAGGAAACACCCGTGGCATATTCTTCCAAATCCTGGCTGTAAATAATTCCTATTGCTCCGTTCGTTATTGCGGATTTTATGTAATCATGTCCATCGCTGACGCTTCCGGTTATCGCGCAGAAAAGCGTTCCCGGCTTGACCTGTCGTGAATCACATGTCACATGACGGACAATCCCCGGACGGGAAATAATCTCATCACAAAGAATTGCAGATAAATTTTTTACATAGTCATCAATTGTTTTCATTCGGCCACAGTTTCTCCAATTTCATTCCTCGGGACCCTTTCAAAAGTACAGTTTTTCCGGCATTCAAAAATGGCTTTATAAGTTCCTTTGCCATGTCCGAGTTACTACAAAAACATCTATTGGGAATATTCAGCATACGCCCTGCTCTATCTAACTCAGGACCGACTAAAATAAAAGCCGCTTCGGGAAACAAGTCGAAAGCCTGACGTAAAACTTTTTGATGTTGACTGCTTGAAGCTTCTCCGAGTTCCAGCATATCACCCAGCACCAATACTAAATTCTCCGCATTGACAAATTCTTTCAGCCAGCGCAAAGCCGCCGCGACACTTTCCGGGCTGGCATTATAAGCATCATTTATCCAGTCAATACCATTTATACGAGCAACTTTCATACGCATTCCGGGCAACACACAATTCCGCAAACCTTGAGCAATCGTATCCGGGGCAATCCCCATGCTCAAGGCGACCGTTGCCGCCGCCGCGGCATTTGATGCTTGATGCGCGCCGCTTAAAGGCCAGTCAAGCTTCATACGCTTACCCAACTCCTTGAACACCAGTTCAATACTACTACCGTGAAGGTTACCGCCGTGATAAATAACTTCGACATCATCGCCGAAACGCATAGTTTTAAATTTTTCAGTTTGCTTCAGTAAATAATCAATTTCAGGACAATCCGCTGGAATAACCGCAATTCCATTCGCTTTCAGCGCGGTAAATATTTTGCTTTTTTCCCACGCCACGCCGCGCAAATCACCAAAAGCTTCCAAATGACATGGGGCGATTGAGTTTATCAAGGCGACATCAGGCTCAAGAGTACGGCTTAAAGGTTCTATCTCGCCAAAATGATTTGTTCCCATTTCCAGCACACAAAAACGGTGTTTAGAATTCACATTGAGTAAATTTTGCGGAACGCCAACCTGATTGTTCGTATTGCTTCTGGTAGCGTAAACCGCGTCCTCGCCGACTGCGGCGACTAGAATAGAACGTATAATTTCTTTGCAACTGGTTTTCCCCATACTCCCGGTAATTGCTACCGAGCACAAATTTTTGAAGCGTTTCTTGTAGAAGTTTGCAATAGCTTGATACGCCGCCAAAGTATCATCGACCAGCAAAACAGGAATATTCCAATCATTCATGATTCTATCGGCAAAAGTTTTTTCGATACACAAAGCCGCCGCGCCCGCGGCAACCGCAGTGTCAAGGAAATCATGAGCGTCAAAATTTTCACCACGTAAAGCCAGAAACAAAGCCCCCGAGCAATCCACGCGCGTATCGGTAAGCACCCCGTTTAATTCAAAATCCGAGGATAAAACAGTATTCCACTGTCCATTAGTGGATTTCGTTAATTCAACACCATTAAACCCAGTTTTTTCCATAATTAAATAACAGAGGAAAAGTAGTCTATAGTTTTTTCTAAACCTTCACGCAACTGCACTTCCGGCTGCCACTTGAGAATTTTTTGGGCTTGTGTAATATCCGGTTTACGCTGAGTTGGATCATCTTGAGGCAAGTCTACGAAAACTTTTTTGGACTTTGAATTTGTCAATTCAATGACGAGATCAGCTAATTCCAACATGGTGAATTCGCCAGGATTACCAAGATTTATCGGGCCGGTAATGTCTTTGGGAGTGTCCATCATTGATACCAATGCTTCGACCAGATCGGCAACGTAACAAAAACTGCGGGTCTGATTACCACTGCCATAAATAGTTATGTCCTTGTCCTGCAATGCCTGCACAATAAAATTACTGACCACACGTCCGTCATAAGGCAGCATACGCGGTCCGTAGGTATTGAATATACGAACGACTTTAATCGCGACATCCAGTTGACGGCGATAATCGAAGAATAAAGTTTCAGCACAGCGTTTTCCCTCGTCATAACAACTGCGGATACCTATGCAGTTGACATTACCCCAGTATTTTTCTGTCTGAGGGTGTTCAAGCGGATTACCGTAGACCTCCGAGGTACTCGCCTGCAGGATAGGAATATTCAAGCGTTTAGCGATGCCGAGCATATTAATCGCGCCGGTAACGCATGTTTTAGTAGTATGAATCGGGTTACTCTGGTAATGCACCGGAGAAGCTGGACAGGCTAAATTAAAAATAGCATCCACTTCAATATATATCGGAAAAGTTACATCATGCCTGATTAACTCAAAATTCGGCGAAGCAAGCAAGTGTCTGATATTATTTTTGGAACCGGTATAGAAATTATCGACACAAACGACATCATTCCCGTCATCCAGTAAACGTTCACACAAATGCGAACCGATAAAACCACCACCGCCAGTGACCAATATTGTTTTTCTTTTCTTCATTTTACACGCCTATTTTTTAGTTCTTCTAGATCTTTTATTTTTTTTAAGCTCATCATTTATATCTACAAGTACATTAACTTTGTCCTTCCTGAAAACAACCCGGTAAACAGAATCTTCAGTTATCCAGTAAACCCATGTACTATTCAAAGTGGAAGGAGTCCGACAAGCCGCAGGAGTACCACACCCCAGAATCACTTGTTCTTTTGTCAAGCCGCGTTTAACTTTACCGGCCAGCAACAACTTCATATACTTCGGTTTTATTCCTTTGGTCAATTCCGCGCGAGTTTTCAATGTGAAGATTTGTTTGATATAACCTTCCATCGGCAGCATAATCAAACTGTAATCGTAGTTTATAGTGAATTGCTTTCCGTCCTTTGTTTTAAAGGAAAGCTTGTAGTCTGTTGCTTTAATCGGTTCGACTTCAGTTCCGAAATTCAAAATCTTGCCTTTCTGTATATTTAAGCAGGAAATTTTCTTTGGATTCTCATACCAGATATTCTGTTTTAAATAGATCTTTTTTCCAAGCGGTTGCTGCAATACTTCCGCTACAATAATTTGACGGCACCCCGCAATCCCGGCAATAACCAGGAGAGAAGCAACTAAGCTGAAAATTCGAGCTAACATAAAAAATATCCTTTGAGGTAAAATTAATGAAATAATCACATAACAAATACACTACATATAAGCTCATTTGTCAAGCTCTTTTGCATTTATTTAGCGCATTTATTTACCAAAAGGAAGCTTAAAGTCAAATTATTCGATAATAATTAAAAATCTTCTGTAGCTCTAGACCGTCTTTTAGTGACGTTAAGGGTTTTACATTTGCATCGCTTATTGAGTTTATAAACTGTGTAAACACACCACGCAATAATTCAGAAGCGTTGAATTGCCCGTCGAAAATTTTTCCACCCGGATATACTTTTAGTTCAGTCCCGGTTATTTGCGCATAACCTTCAGTACCGGTAAGTTCGACAAGGATATCTTCATTAGGAATTCGATACGGCAAACGTCCAGTACTTACATTAGCTACCGCGCCGTTGGCGAATTTTACATTATATATCGCGTAATCATCCGCGCCAGCGGCTTCGTATTGTTCGTAAAAATCATTTTTCCTGACTTGAAAAACTTCTTCAATCGGAGCTCCAACCAGCTTCATTGCGGTAATCAATCCGTGTGAACCAATAGTTACCGATTCACCGCCTGGAATTTCACTGCCCCAGCGCTTTGTCGGATTAAAACCAGGGTAAACTCCACCAGTAAAATTCAAGCGCACTGACACAGCTTTGACTTCCCCTAACTTCCCTTGTTCTAGCAACGCTATGAGTTTGGCGACTGCCGGGCGAATATGGTAACCGCCGAGCATGAAACCATGTGCTTTCGATACGTCTTCCGCTTCACAAACAGCTTGTGCTTCTTCCAAAGTCAGCCCCAAAGGCTTATCGGTAACAACGTATTTATCGTTCTGCAAAGCCTTGATTAACCATTGAGCTTTGATCGACGGCGCACTCATTACTGAAACAATATCAATTTCAGGATCGTTGATAATATCTTCAGGTGACGCGACAAATTCAGCATTGAGTTCTTGCGCGTAAGCTTTGGCTCCGACTAAGGCGTCTTCGTAAAGCCCGGCGCCGAATTCATCGCCGCCGCAAACGCTTTTGAGCTCGCACATGCCAGTATTCAATAATTCACGTTCAAGGCTGTGACAGCCCCAAACTCCTACGCCAATAACACCAATTTTATATTTTTTTGTCATTTTAAGCCCTTAAGTAATAATTCAAAAAGATTTAGTGTATCGTTGATTTTCGGATTGCGTTCTGTTCCATCGAGAATTTCTTTCGCAAAATCATCTATAGCGAGCTGAAAAGATTTTATAACAGGATCAATATCTCCTTCATCCTCCAGCAAAGGAAGAATCTCCGTTTCATCCGCTCCCTTGCGGTAAAGAACCAAATCATTTGAACCGTAATTTTGACGAATTTCGCCTTCGGTTCCAATTAAAACACGCTGCATACCGCTTGGCATGTCGTCTTTGAGCAGCATGGTATTGTATTCGAATAAAAACGTAACTTTATCCATTGGGAAAACCGCTGACCAGTAATTAGGGCCCTCCCCCAGGCATTGGGGAATGCCATTCTCATTTTTAGTCGAATAAACATTAATTTCTTTCGGCAGACTTTCAGAATAAAAAAATGCTTCATCCAGCCAGTGCAGGGAATTGTGCAGCCACACGCCGCCGGATTCTTTTTTCATGTAAAAGCTGTCGAGATTATCAATAGGAAAACGCCGACCACGATACTTGATAATAATCTCACGCAATTCACCGATAGTACCTTGAGCTAAATAATGCTTTATCGACCTTGATAAAGGAGTGTAACGTTGATTGAGAATAACTTTCAAGCGACCTGCTGATTTGCCGACCGCATCACGCAGTTTCGCCAATTCATCCATGTTTAAACACGGCGGTTTCTGCAACAATACATGCTTGCCAGACTCAAGCGCCATAGTCGCGTGTTCACAATGAAACTGGTCAGGCGTTGCCACCTGCACCATATCGATTTCAGCATCGTCAAGCATTTTAGCGTAGTCGGCATAGGCTTTGGCATTATGTTTTTTGGCGTATTCATAAACACCATCATTAACATCACAAAGCGCAGCTACTTCAATATGCTCTGCGGCAACCGATCCCGGCAACTGATGATTTGTTGCGATATTAGATCCACCAGCGCCTAGAATACCAACATTTACTCTTTTTGCCATATCTAACTTTCCTGATTATATAAAAAATAGTTCGACATTAAAAAATCTAGTTTAATTTTACTTTGAAATTATTGTCATCCCCAAAAGAAAAATAATTCCATTGGAATTGTTTTGTTCACAAGTAAGTTTTATTTCCTTTATTACTTTTTGGGGATATGGATTAGTCCATTCAAAAAGTTGTAAATCTAAAACAGTCCCATTTGCTGTAATGCCCTGCCAAACCTGTTCTGAATTTGCCAAAAAACTACTAGCGTACCATTTGTCGCTATACGACAGGCTCAGAGAAACCGGCATAATAAATGGGCTAATATTATTCATTTCACGAAGCTTAAGTTGTTTTGCACCAGTCCCATCTTCATACACAATTGTATAAGAACCTACTGTTTTGCCAAATCCTAAAAATGTTGCTCCGTGTAAGAATGCAACACTGCTTGCTTTACGTTTGATCGGAATACTAATTGATACTGGAATTTTTAGTCGTTTCAGATTTACACCGCCAACCGCTACGCATTTTTCTACCGGTATATTAAATGGAATATTTCCCATCTGTACTTTTCCTGACGGGACATTTTGCAGAGCATTCAATATATTCTTTTCGCGCTCCGAAATATTTTCCTTGATGATTTTTGAATAATCTAAATCACATATACTTTTAAGATCAACAGCTATTAATTGCTTAGCTTTCAAAGAAGGCCGTGGCTTGTTTAACAAACGCTGCAAACGGCGTCTAGGTGAATATGGAATTTTTTCCAATGCTGGCTTATCGGGAGACCACGAATATTCAGCGCTCAAGAGAGACATCATATTGACATTGCCACCAACATTCGCATTGCCCGCACTGAAGAAACTCCAAGTTGTTCCAACTAGCCCAAGAGATTTTTGTTTTATGGCTTCTTGAGCGAAATAATAATTGTTTTTATCCCCATACCATGTGTATGCAATAGTTGAAAAACCTTTATCTTTAAAGTACTTTAACGCTTTAAAATGCGTCTTATCTTCATAATCCCAAACCGCAATAATGATGTCACGGGGTAAATCTTTGATTGCGGGGTGCGTCACCGCATCAAACACTCCATTGCCGACATTAGAAGTTGCTGGCGCTTTGCCATTCCATTTTTTAAAATCTAACAACATATCTGAAAACATCATTGTTTTGATATTACGCTCTTTCAGAAACTTATGTACTCTTATCATGTGAGCAGAGAATAATTTTGCCGCAGACTTATTTTTGCATTTAATACAATAAGCAATAGGATTTGCCTCGTGTCCCCCAATATGAATAAATTTAGGCCTATAAATTTCAATTGCTTCAAGGTATATATCTTTAAGGACCCTCCATGCCTCATTGTTTGAAAGACAAATAGCGTTACCTTTTGTGCCTTTCTCGCTCAAGTGTGGATAGACTGACCTAAGGCGTTCTTGATGTCCTAATGCTTCTATTTCAGGAATAACATCCAAATACAATTCCTTAGCATACTTCACAGCCTCACGTAATTGCTCTGTAGACCATGAAAGTCCGGGAACTCCAAAGTTTGGATGTGATTTCCACCTTATATGACCAATTGACCCAGCCCCGATTACAAGAGTATTGAATTTATGTCGCACAACAACCCTTTTCAGAACTTTTTTAAAGTTGGCAAGGCTGCAATAACCTGGAGAAAGCATTATTCCTCTCATTTTCATTACTGGATAATCGACGATTTTCTGACATTTTACAGAAACATTACCTTTGACAGAACGCTTCAAAAGCTGCAATAAACTCTGAATACCATAAAAACGTCCTCGTATTCCTCCGCCAATAGACACTAACATTCGGGAAGAAATAAGTAATAAATATCCCTCCGGCTTAGACTTTATTTTATTAATAGAGTTTTTATAGTTTATAAGTTTCTTACCTATTGTTGTTGCATAAATATTTTTTGCAACCCCCGCAAATATTACTTTGTTATCAGGGGAGATGTTTGCTATTGATGTTACAAGCGGAATACTAATTCCAAAATACTCTTTTAATTCTTCCTGCAAAATCTTAAGTCCGGGAAAATCACTGATATTTTTATTTGGTGGAATAAAAATAACAGTATTCCTATCAAGGATAAAATTCCCTTTCATTTTTTGTATTGTAACAGGTTGTGGAATAATGACACCATTATCAATGCGTTCAATCTTAACACTTTTTCTTTTCTGAGTAAGGTATTTTTTTATCGCTACAGGATTTTCATTAGCGGCAATATGAGTAAGTTGTATTCGTAGGCATCTTTTTAAAGGCTTTCCGGCAATACGGCTGGCACAATTGAATAAGCTTCTAAATCTAAGCGCATTTCCCCAGCAACGTCGAGCTTCAGTATTTCTAAATTGAAAAGGACCAGAACTTAAAACTTTAAACCTGAATTTTCCTGCAATTGTGCTAAACTCAAAATCTTTTGCTTTTTTATAGTGATTGATATTTGGTATTTTGTTAGCTGAATAATTAAAGAACTCCTTATTCAAGAAAATATCAAATACGTTGTAAATGCTTTTGCTATTTGCAGGCAAATCATATAAAAAAGTTATTGTGCACTGTTTTCCTGAATTCTCCACTTTAAAGTCATAACTGCCAATTCCACGAATATTCCTGCTGGTTTCAATAGTAAAAACGTCATTCTTAAAGGTGCCCGCGTTATCGACGGGTACAGTATAAATGGTTTTCCAATTTTCGTCCGCGAAGTAACACTGTAGCGCGGAAACGATATTCACGTCACCATAAGAGATTGTCATTGAATCGCCGGCAACCGCGTTGATCTTGAATTTCGCGGCATTTAAGTTCGTCGTAAACGCCAAAACAGTTAAAATTACTAAAAGCGCAAAGCTTATTTTTAGTTTTAAATTTGAGAAAGTATACATTTTTATCCCATTAATTATTGTTTGCATGTTAAATTGTATTAAGTAAACTTATCAGCTTCCGGGTGAATTATTAAGCCCTTTTGTGTAAGACTTGGTAACATAGCCTTTGAGCCATTGATTGCTTGTGCCTTTCGCATGATTGTATTTATTGAGTTCTCTGCCCGTTGAATTCCCTACATGTCCATCAACAAATGCCAGATTAGAGCGTCCTAAATGCCGTTCATGGATACCAAATATATCAGCGCCGCTAAAACCAGTTCCGGTCCGCAGGAAGAAATAATACCCAAGCCTTTCAGGACCAACCGGATATGGAGGAGTTGTGTAATTGGCATTAGTAGAATCAGCAAACATAACGAAATTTGACGGGGAATCGAATCTGTTCAAACGGTAATAGATATGCCGGGGAATGCCACTTACCGTTGCATAAACAGCAAATTTATCCAACTCATTTGCCGGAACTGAGCCTGCGCCAAAGTTCGCGGTTCTATACATTCCATAAGTTGCGTTCCAGCCTGGAGCATACTTTGTATTAGGACAATAAAGCACCTTATACTTATCCCCTCCTTTATCACCAAACATCATAGTCGCCCATGGGATATAGGCTGTATTGGCCTCATTGCGTCCCTGAAAACACATGTAATCATCATAAGTATTGCTGTAAAGTTGTGTTCCTAAAGCAACTTGTTTCAGGTTACTAACGCATTGTATACTTTGAGCTTTTTCCCGAGCCTGATTCAAGGCGGGTAACAACATTCCAGCAAGGATTGCTATGATAGCGATCACAACGAGGAGTTCAATGAGTGTAAAACTTTTCTTTTTCATGACTTATTTTCCTTTCTTTTGATTACGTTTTGTCTAATTTTTGACTTTATTTATTCTTTGATTTACGAAAAACTTTTTATTACCCTCCAGTTTTTCAGAACCTGATTTTTTAATTAATTAAAGTGTATTTATAAAATTACTCTTTTTACAAAAATGCATTTCCGGTAAAATTCTTTTAATTACATATTTATCTTGTTTATTCTCTGATATGAACTCGGCCATAAGTGCTCCTGCTTCTGTGCAGATTTTATACAGCGGACGTTCTAAACAAATATAACAATCCCTGAATTCATCGTTGAAATGCGGGAGGCTTTCATAACCGGCAATTTTTGTGTCCGCAAAAAATTGTCTGTGTTTTTTTAAATACAAATAAATTCGATAAGCAATTTCCACACTGAATGCAACAAAACTACGGCAATCAGAATGTTGTTTCATAATCTTATCCATGCTGTCTTCAACAAATTTCTCCCAAACATTTTCAAACTGTCCATTAGAACGATCTAATGAAATTAACGATTGATCCGGTTCTATACCATTATTGCGGAGAGCGTTCAAATACCCATTAAAACGTTCATGTCCGACAACATAATCATCTTTCCCAATGTAAGCTATTTTTTTGTATCCGTCATTTAACAACCATTCTGCAGCCATTGCGGTCCCCCCAGCGTTATCTACCAACACCTGCATACCGTTGTATCCTTTTAATGGACGTTCAATAACTATCGGCAGAACCCCAAGTCCAGCTACTTTCTTAATAAATTTTGTGGTTGGATTTTCTCCGGTTTCAAAAAATAATCGCGGAATAACAAAAATACATTGAAGTTTTAATTCCCTGATTCTTGCCAATGTGCTTTCTTCGGAACAAGAGTCTCCAGTTAACAGATTTGTCAAAGTGATACCATGTTGCAGAAGTTCATCATGCAAACCAGCTTGTAACTGAGGCGCAAGACACCCCGTCTCGCAAATGAGTCCCGCACTTTTATTTATTGTTCGCTTAAATAGATAATCTTTAGGCTCCTGACCACTGACAAAAGTTCCCACACCAGAAATTTTGGTAAGTTTTCCTTGTTCAACTAATATATTATAGG
>Ga0255410_1077_pt1 | contig 13685 bp, 9 predicted proteins | sample CelNoTSeSYBR01J2_FD_182126 | JGI IMG/M metagenome (GOLD analysis project Ga0255410, IMG submission 182126) | Sediment cell enrichment communities from methane seep in Santa Monica Basin, California, United States - CellEnrichment... | ecosystem: Environmental > Aquatic > Marine > Cold seeps >... | reverse complement strand
ACGGAGCTAGAAGTTTTACGAAAGCTTCAGCGGCTTCACGTGGAATCTTGTCAGATTTGCCAAACTCGTTGACGAAAATCATCATCTGGCTGATCGCTGTATTGAAACCAAAAGACTCTATATCATCGCCAACCTTCTTGATAGTAGCGTGCATAACACGCAATTGATCTTTAGTACAAGCTTCGTCTATGATTTCAGAACAAACAATCATCCGCCAGGCGCGCTTGAGAAAACGGTAAACACCTTCAACACCTTTAGTGTTCCATGGCTTAGTCGCTTCGAGCGGCCCCATGAACATTTCATATAAACGCATGCTGTCCGCACCGTAAACATCAATTATGTCATCAGGATTGACCACGTTTTTCAAAGATTTTGACATCTTAGCCGGAAATTCTTCGAGTTTTTCGCCAGTTTCTTTGTGAGTCGGTCCATTAGCGGTAAATTCAACGTTATCATGCGGAACCAAGGCTCCACGTGCGTCTTTGTGCGACAAACCGAGAATCATTCCTTGATTCACCAGCTTAGTGAATGGTTCTTTAGTGTGAACCACGCCAATATCATAGAGCACTTTGTGCCAGAATCGAGCGTAAAGCAAATGCAATACGGCATGTTCCGCGCCGCCGACATACAAATCCACCGGCATCCAGTAATTTTCTTTTTCCAAATCCCAAGGGGCTTCAACATTATCTGGGTCAATATAACGCAGGTAATACCAGCATGATCCCGCCCATTGCGGCATCGTGTTGGTTTCGCGTCGTCCTTTCATTCCAGTTTCAGAATCAGTATAATCGAGCCATTCAGTTGCGTTCGCGAGCGGGGATTCTCCTGTTCCTGACGGCTTAAATTCTTCCATTTCGGGGAGCCTTAAAGGTAATTCGTCTTCCGGAACAAGCTTGATAGTGCCGTCTTCCATGTGAACGATTGGGAATGGTTCGCCCCAGTAGCGCTGACGACTGAACAACCAGTCACGCAATTTGTAATTAACCGCGGCTTTACCGATGCCGCGTTCTTCGAGCCATTCGGTAGTGATTCTCTTGGAATCTTTGACTTCCATACCGTTAATATCCAAACCGTCTTCGTTGGCAGAATTAATCATTTTACCATTGCCGGTCCAGCAGGCTTTGCCGCCGAGCACGTCTTCCATACAAACGCCTGCGGCTTTTGCTTCTTTCGCGTCCGGCTCAATGATACAGATAATCGGAATATTAAATTTTTCAGCGAACTCAAAGTCGCGTGTATCGTGCGACGGAACCGCCATAATAGCTCCGGTTCCGTAAGTAATCAGCACATAATCAGAAATCCAGATCGGAATTTTGTTACCATTAATCGGGTTGATCGCGTAAGCTCCAGTGAATTCACCAGTCTTTTCGGTGTTGAGTTCTGTACGATCAAGATCGCTCATGTGTCCAGCTTTGATGCGGTAATCGGCAACTGCTTTCTGGTTTTCTTCAGTTGTGATAATATCCACGAGCGGATGCTCGGGAGCCAAAACCATATAAGTCGCACCGAACAAAGTATCCGGGCGAGTTGTGTAAACAGTAATTTTGTGGTCAGCTGAATCGACTTTAAAATCTACTTCAGCGCCGGTTGATTTTCCAATCCAGTTACGCTGCATTTCCTTGATGCCTTCCGCCCAGTCAAGTTCGTCAAGGTCGTCGAGAAGGCGTTCGGCGTATTCAGTAATTTTGAGCATCCATTGACGCATTGGTTTACGGACAACCGGATGACTGCCGCGCTCGCTTTTGCCGTCAATAACTTCTTCATTAGCCAAAACCGTACCAAGAGCCGGACACCAGTTCACAGCGACTTCATCGATATAGGCAAGGTCTTTTTTGTAAAGCTGCAGGAAAATCCATTGTGTCCAGCGGAAATATTTAGGGTCTGTGGTGTTTACTTCGCGATCCCAGTCATAACTGAAACCAAGCGCACGGATTTGTTCACGGAAAGTATCAATGTTTTTATTAGTAGTAACAGATGGATGAGTTCCAGTTTCAATCGCGTATTGTTCAGCGGGCAGACCAAAAGCGTCCCAGCCCATCGGATGCAAAACGTTAAAACCACGCATGCGTTTGTATCGACAAATAATATCTGTCGCAGTATAACCTTCCGGGTGTCCAACATGCAAACCAGCGCCACTCGGGTACGGAAACATATCCAAAGCATAATATTTAGGTTTATCCCCAAAGTCTTCAGTCTTAAAAGTTTTATTCTTCAGCCAGTAATCCTGCCATTTCTTTTCTATCGTATCAAAATTATAGTGTTCTTTGTTCATTGTTTATATCCGAATTATTATTATAGTTTTTTTACCCTTGTAATATGTAAGCTAAACCCCTATAATGCAACAAAGAAAAAGGAAAAAAGAAAAAAAGAAATCGCTCCGGGGCGTCGCCGGACGCGGTCAAGCGGCGGAACGCTTGTCGTCCATCTCCAATGGACGAAACTTAAGCCCTTAAAAAGGGCGCATTAGACCAATGCAACTCTCGAAGAGTGAGGCTTCTTTAAAATAAGCGAAGCAAATTCTAAAAGAAGATGCGAGCGGTCGAGCTGTCACAAACAAACAAAAAAGCTTAAAATCAAATAAAAGCCTTAAAAAACAAGTGGCGGACCCCAAGCAGATGTTGGGAATGTAAAAAATTCTGTATTTTTTGTTTGATAAGTTATTATGGGCAGTTATGTTAGGAAATCGTATGAGACTTAGAAACTATATAATAACTTGTTAGATTTTTAAAAATATGAAAAATGATCATAAAACTGGATATATCGTAAACAAAAAAGCTTTGCCTGATAAGTTTCCTACTCATATGCACGAACCCATTTTCTGGGAAAGTTTAGGTCGTGTTGTTGCTACATTTGGTTTTTTAGAAGAAGCTTTATCCAAGGCTATATTTTCATTTACTGCAATACGACCATATAATCAAAACGAAATACAAAAAGCTTACAGAGAATGGCTTCCCAATCTGGAACTCACTCTTTCTGACACTCTAGGTGTTTTGATTAAAAAATATGAAAATTCTGTACGTGACTACCCAATGGCTACAGTTGAAAACTTTGATGGTCTTATAAGTGCTTTGAAAGCATCCTCAACAATACGGAACGTTATTTGTCATGGGTCTTGGAGACCACCTAATCCCAATGGTGCATCAAAACCATTTTTTGTAAATAGAAAAAAAGAGAGTTTTGAAACTATAATTGATTCTGAATACCTTAACCAAGTTCAGCGACATACTATTGAACTAACTTGTGAAGTCATAAATACTGTTACCCATATGGGTTGGCAATTCCCTGGATCAGATGGTCCAGGGGAAAAAATATGGGGAAATCCGGGGCGCAATTCGGGATCAGCCACTTGTTTTTGATGGCTTTTTAAACTTGAAAAACGATTATTTTTCTTCCAAAACAACTCCTAGAAGCGGCTTTTTCTGCTTTTTAGCATTGTGACAACTCGACCGCTCGCATCTTCTTTAAAATTTGCTCCGCTTATTTTAAAGAAGCCTCACTCTTCGAGAGTTGCATTGGTCTAATGCGCCCTCCTTCGCTGACGCTATGGAGGGCTTAAATTTCGCTCATTGGAGATGAGCGACCAGCGTTTTCCGCCGCTGGATCACGGAGCCGTTACATCCGGCTTTTTTTATTTTTAAATGCTTGCCAAGTTTGGTTTTCTTGCCGCCAAAGTTTCATCCAAGCGTTTGATTGGAGTTGTCAAAGGACATGCTATTATTGATTCGGGATCGGTATCAGCTAAATTGCTAATCTCAATTAAAGCATTGATAAACTCGTCAAGCGTTTCTTTTGATTCCGTTTCGGTTGGCTCAATCATCAGAGCTTCCGGCACAATCAATGGAAAATACATTGTCGGCGGATGGAAACCTCTATCAATTAAAGCTTTGGCTATGTCTAAAGCGTGAACACCTTTTTTAGCTTGCGGAGTTGCGGACAGTACGCATTCGTGCATGCATGGACGGTCTACTTTCTGGTCGAAATATGGAGCTAATTTAACCCGCATATAATTCGCGCTTAGAACCGCGTTTTCACCTACACGCTTCAAACCTTCACGGCCTAAAGTCAACATATAAGCATAAGCCCGCAGGATAATACCGAAATTACCGTAAAACGGAGCGATATATCCGATACTTTCTTCGCAATGATAACGCAAAGTATATGTACCGTCATCACGTTTTTGTACTCGTGAAACCGGCAGATAAGGAACTAAACATTCTCCGACCATGACCGGACCGGAACCCGGACCGCCGCCACCGTGCGGAGTGGAAAAGCTTTTATGGATGTTGACGTGCATTACATCAAAACCAATAAGACCGGGACTGACCCGTCCCATAATAGCATTTTGATTCGCGCCGTCACAATAATTCAAACCGCCAGCTTCATGAACAAGGCGGCAGATTTCTTCTACATTTTTATCAAATAATCCGAGTGTATTCGGACAAGTAAGCATAAGTCCGGCTGTATCCGGGCCTAAATGCTTTTTCAAATCTTCAATATCCACATTGCCTTCAGCATCACTGGCAACTGTTTGAGTAGTAAAGCCACCGACCATCGCGCTGGCTGGATTTGTGCCATGCGCCGCGTCAGGAATTAATAAAACTTTTCTGTCATGATTGCCGCGGGCTTTGTGGTAAGCTGCTATGAGCATAACGCCCGTGAGCTCGCCGTGAGCTCCAGCCAAAGGCTGCATTGTGCAGTCCGCAAAACCTAAGAGTTCAGAGAGTAAACGTTGGGTTTCATAAATAACTTCCAAAGCCCCCTGTGTCAGAGCTCCGCCACGACGTAACTGCGGCAGTAAAGGATGCAGTTCAGTAAAGCCGGGCAAGCTCGCAACTCTTTCATTAACTTTGGGATTGTATTTCATTGTGCATGAACCCAACGGATAGAAGTTGGTATCCACGCCCATATTTTTACGGCTCAATAAAGTATAATGCCGAATAGCATCCTGCTCGGAAACTTCCGGCAGATTCGCGGCTTGTTTTCGTTTAAATTGTTCAGGAACAGCGTTTTTTGCCGGGACATCCATTTTGGGCAGAGAACTGCCTCTGCGTCCTGTTTTACTTCTTTCAAATATCAATTTCATAGTACTGCCTCCAACGCTGTAGCTAAAGCTTTTATTTCTTCTTTAGTCCGTTTTTCGGTAACCGCAACCAGTAATTGATTTTTACGGTCAGGATAATAACGTCCTAACGGGAATCCGGCGGCAAACCCTTTGTCAATCAGTTTACCGACGACTTCCGCCGCGTCGCAAGGCAGTTGGACTACAAATTCATTGAAAAATGCTTCTCCGCCGACAGCTTCGACACCGTCTATCGCTAAAAGCAATTCTCTGGCATAAGCGGCTTTCGAGGCGCAGAGTTCAGCAACCTGGATAAAACCTTGTTTTCCCATGCATGCCATATATACCAACGCATTTAAGGCACAGAGGCTTTCGTTGGAGCAGATATTTGACATCGCGCCTTCGCGACGAATATGCTGTTCACGAGTTTGGAGAGTTAAAACAAAACCGTCTTTGCCATCGGAGTCAACTGTGCGTCCGCACACCCGACCCGGCATTTTCCGCATAAGCTTGGTCGTTACCGCCATAATTCCGAGATAAGGGCCTCCGAAGTTGAGACTGTTTCCAAGGCTTTGACCTTCAGCCGTAACAATATCAAACCCGAGTTCTCCCGGAGGCGTCAAAAGTGCCAGTGAAGTCGGATAGGTTGAACAAATCGCCAAAGCTTTTTTCGCATGGACTTGTTCGTTAAAGTCTTCCCATGCTTCAATTGTTCCGAAGAAATTTGGATACTGAACAATAACACAAGCGGTTTTATCGCTGACGGCGTTCAGTAATTCTTCTTTGCTGGAATCATCTATGCCAGCCGGGATTTGAATTAATTCTATATTTAGATTAGAACTGTAAGTATGAAGCATTTTACGAAAAATCGGGGAAACGGCTTCGGACACTATAACCTGACGGCGGCGCGTCGCGCGAACTGCCAGCATCATCGCTTCAAACAAAGCTGTACCACCATCATATAATGAAGCGTTTGATACCGGCATTCCGGTTAAACGACAAATCATTGATTGATATTCGTAGATTGCCTGTAAAGTTCCCTGCGAGGCTTCCGGCTGATAAGGAGTATAAGCTGTATAAAACTCGGAACGCCCGGTTATTTCACTTACGGCTGCCGGAATAATGTGATCATAATAACCAGCGCCGATAAAAGTATGTAATTCAGTAGCGTTCTTCGCCGCCAGTTTGCGGAGTTTACTTATTACTTCAAATTCAGACATCCCTTCCGGAATGCTTGTCAGCGGCGGTTCAGGCACTACTACCTGAGATTTTCGCCACATATCGGCGAAATCAGTACAGGCTATTGCTTCAAACATTGCCTGTTGATCTTCTTGAGTGTTTGCGATATAAGGCACATTGTCTCCCAGGTTTATTTTTGAATTGCGTGTTACGAAAAAATAATCAAATTAAGTGCGAAATAGAATATTTCGCACGATTCGTTATTTCTTAAGCAAGAGATTTAAGGTATTTTACGTAAGCATCTGGAGTCATAAGACCGTCAAGCTCAGATACATCAATGTTGTTAAGTTTGCAAATCCAGCCATTTCCCTCGGCTGATTCATTAACTAAACCAGGGTTCTCTTCCAGATCAGCATTTACTTCAGTAATTGTTCCGCCAATTGGAGAGTAAACATCTGAAGCCGCTTTAACGGATTCAATCACCCCAAGTGTATCACCGACAACTACATCGTCTTCTTCTATAGGAAGTTCAACATAAGTAATATCCCCAAGTTCTTCCGCAGCGTATTCGGAAATTCCAATTATTGCTTCGTCATCTTCAACCTTTATCCATTCGTGAGCTTCTGAATAATATTTCATTTTTTGTTCATCCTTACTGTAAATTAATTCTAAATTTATTTTTGACCATGACACGATTTAACCCTAAAACCAGTCATTGTCAAGTGCTAAAACAAAAACTTATAAATTTTTTAAGCGGTCAAGCTTATTTTTTTATATTTTTTTTCTTACAGACCCTTCTTTATAGAAAGGCAATTCTGTAACTTGTCCCTTAATTGTGGCGCGTCCGGCACTCAATTGCACTTCGTCGCCAAACTCTAAAGTTTCCCCGGCTTTTATATAACCCATGGCAACAGCAGCACCAAGAGAAGGCGCGAAAGCGCCGGAAGTAACAATACCGATTTTTTCACCATCAGCGTTAAGAATATCAGCACCGGCACGCGCAGCACGTCTTCCTTCCAGAGTAATCGCGATTAATTTATTCTCAGCCGGAACCGCTTCGAGAGCCGCTCTGCCGGTAAACTCGCGTTCCGGGAAATCATTTAATTTAAGCATCGGAGCGTAGCCCGCGTCCAATGGCGTGTAATCTTCGGTCAATTCATGTCCGTAAAGAGCGTAGCCGCACTCAAGGCGCAAAGTATCACGGGCTCCGAGACCAATCGGCTTCACATTTTCAAATGAAAGCAAATAGTTCCACATGTCAGCAGCTCTGTCAATATCAAAATACAGTTCAAAACCAAGTTCCCCGGTATAGCCTGTGCGACTCAATAAAACCGGAATATCATTAATTACAGCTTCGATCCAGTTGAAGTAGTTGGGTAAGTCAGTAATTTCCAGGCCGGCTTTAGCGAGAATTTCCGCCGCGAGCGGTCCCTGCAGGTCAAGCTTGGCTGTTAAATCTGAAACATCCTCAAAAACAACATCTTCAGGCAGTTGCGATTGTATCATTTCAGAATCAGCGGCGCGGGTTCCGGCGTTGACTACAATAAAAAAATCATCTTCAGCTAGACGATAAACTATTAAATCATCCATCACTTTTCCAGCTTCGTTAAGCAGGAAATTGTAACGGCAAAGCCCGACACGCTGATTAAATACCGGACGCGCGAAAACCGCGTCTAAAGCTTCGAGCACGCCTTCACCAGTTATGCGAAATTCGCCCATATGGCAAATGTCGAACAAACCGACTTTTTCGCGAGTATGTTTGTGTTCAGCTAAAATTCCATCGCTATACTGTACCGGCATATTCCATCCGGAAAACGGTACCATACGTGCTCCCGCAAGTTTATGACATTCCGTCAGCGGAGTATTTTTTATCTCAGTATCAGACATGCTTAACAGCCTCCTTTGTTTATTTTAATAAAAACGTGTTCACTTTAGTAAACACTAACTGTAATATAATAAATAGATAAATCTACATTAAAAACAAAAAAATATTGATTTTTTATTTTTCTTTGTTTTCATCATCATTTTTTTGGGATTCAACCGGTGCAGGATAAGGAGAGTATTCCGGCCCGAAAGCAGCCATTAATTCCATCGACTGCGAACGATGAAAGACAAGCACCGGCAGAATCACAATCGCCCATAAATAGGGTATAAGTAATGGAATAACAACAATACCGCAAGTAGTTATTATCAAAAGTATTAAAGCTATGCCGCAAGCAATATTCGCGAATATTTGCAAAAACCAGAACTTCACAAACGTTAATGGAGCCGCCTTAAGCAACTGCAGGAATTCCCGGTAAGCGGCTTTCGCCAACAGGTCTTTTTTGTACATAATCGGCATAACGAATTCATTAAAAAAGTAATAAGTGAAAGATAAAATCACCATACCAAGCACAAATGCCACCATGGTTAAAGCGGAAATAATGATACTGGAATTTGACATTTTGAAATTATCAGTTCTAAGATAATCCAACACTACGGGGTAAAACTGCGAGGTGATGATTATGAAAACAATCAACATAAACAAAACGCTAACCAGCATAAAGCTAAAAAGCCACCAAAAAGCGGAATTACCGCGTTTTTTAAATTGTTCCCACGGCTTCGCGATTTCAGCACGATTATTTGCTATATTATCTATAAAAATAAATTTAAAACGACTGCTGACCCAAACAAGAATCAAATTAATCACTACCACAAGTAATACAGATGCAACAGTTCCAAAAACAATCAACCAGAATACAGACTGTTCGATTTTAAAATAATTACAAACTTTGCCGACAAAAAAAACATCTCCAAGAAAAACATCCTTTAAAAAACCTCCAGACCGGGAAACAACATAGGGAAGATGACTGGAACTGGAGAATTTAAAATAAAAAGTTCCTCCTATGCCACTACCCCCCTGACTGTTAAATATTATCGCCAACCAAGCGGAAAACCCCAAAATAAACCATTTAGATATAGCAAAGGGGTAAAACAACATTCCAACCATACGCCGGAATGCTCGTTTAAAAGCGTCGAAACATTTTACATTATACATAAAAAACTCCCGGTTATCCTAAAAAGAGTATACCACAAAGCTTATATTTTGTAAAGGAATCTAAATAAAAAACTTGTGCACGGCTTCTTTTCTTTTGGAAATTTGAACTTTAAAGCATATAAACTATATTAATTCAAAAAAAGGAGAGAATTTTGAAAAATTATATACTTACTGGCGTACTTATTTTTTTGTATGTTTAGTGTTTGCCCAAAATGGTAAAGATGAATTGAGAAATATTGTTCCCCCAAATATCAATTCAAAGAAATTTAAACAAGCTAATAAACTTATAAAATCTTTACATAAAAAAGCAGCTATCAAAGGAATTTATTGTGAAAAAAGTAAAGCTAATACAGGTATTTTTGAGTATTATACTCGGTGTGTTTTGTGTGATTATGCTTATAAACATAAACCTGTTATCATTTATTATTCCCTGGATGCAAAACAAGACATATGGGAAATATTATCAAAAGAGTTACTATGAACGTGCATGCACTTTGGCTGAACAGAAAAAATATATTGAAGCGGTTGATGTTTTAAAAGAAGGTTTAAAACTCGTAAGGAATACTCATCTGACTTGGGATATTATTGAAATCCATGAAAACATTATAGTTTTGTGTCTTGATGCAAAAGATTTTGATCGAGCAAGGCGTGAGCTTAAAAAGTTTACATCCTTAACAAGCAGAAAAGATCTTATTATTAAAAGAGATATGATTGAAGAAATCCATGCTAAAGTCCTTCTTTTTTGTAAAAAAATAAATAATTTTGAACTGACCCAACAGTATACAAATGATATAATAAATTACCATTTAAGAGTTTTAGATAAAGCTGTTAAAAATGCAAATACTAGTTCAATCCAATTGTATTTTCGAGCAAATTCTCTGTTTTATATTCTTTGGCATATAGAAGATTCTGAACAAGCTCTAAAAATCGCGAAAAATATTCTTAAATTAAGTAATGATAAAAATAGTCCATATAAACGGTTAAAACCGCATGTATATAATATTTTCATCAATCTTTTGCTTAGCATGGATAAGCAATCTCTAGCAATTAAAAGTCTTCAGAAGCAAATAAAAAGCTCCGTAAAATTAAATGTTAAGATTGAATCTTGTATTAAAATAGCCAAGATATATCAGAATTTAGAACAATACTCTATAGCAAATATCACTTTGGAAAAAGCTGTAGCGTTAATTGATAAAATGGGGACACAATCTGACAAAAAAGCTTATTATTATCGAAGCGTCGGGTGGAGATATAATCGTTTAAAAGAATATCAAAAAACAATAACTTGTCTACAGAAAGCTATGGCCTGTGCTCAAGGTTTTGAAGACAAAAAAGTATATCAGTTTGAAATAATAAGATCACATATAGATGCAAAGAACTATTCAACTGCAAAAAATGAAATAGAAAAAATTTCAAGAGATATTTTCCAAAAAGATGTTAAAAGGTGTTCAAAAAATTATTGTTTAGACTCAATTGTCAATTTATATGCTAAAATGAAAGCCTATAACTCTGGAATAACTAATCTTCAAAAACTAAAGACAAAAGCTGAAAATCAGGACGATAAAAATCTTCTCAATGAATATGCAAATAAGCTTAAAGATTTAGAAAAGTGAAGAAGACGTTAACACAAAATTAATTAATGAAAATTAGAGGAGTTGCTAGGTTCTACATGAAAAAAAGGAAATATATATTTTTAGCGCTAGTTTCGCTTATTACGGTAGGTACTGTTTTATCGTTTTTTATCGCGAATTCAACCTTGCCGTCAGAAATAAACATATTATGGCGACAATATTTCCCGGCTCCCCCAGATGAAAAACATTATCAGGAAAAGTATTCTGATAAAGCCCTAGAACTTCATAAGCAGGGTAAATATTATGAAGCTATAGACGTTTTAAGGACTGGTTTAGGAAAAGTAAATAACAAGAGTTTAGAAGACGATGTTATCATTATTCATCTGAGAATTATTCAATTATATCTGAAAACTAAAAATATTGATATGGCTTTAAACGAAATACACTATTTGATGAATCTTGTTACAAATCCCGGTGATCTTATTGTCTCAAAAAATGCTGTTACAGAAATTTATAATGTCGTAACTACTGTATGTACAGATATAAATGATCCTGAACTAACCGGAAAATTTCACAAAATTATATTTGAATATTATAAACGTGAATTATATGATGTATTGGAAAACATTGACAGCCTGTTTGACCTGGATCCTGCGTTGTATAATTTTATATATACCCTTAAGAGAATAAAGGGCTCAGAAAAGGAAATGCAACTTGCTCAGTATATTTTGGAATGGAACAAAATAAAGAATAATAAACATGATATGGTGGTTGCGTATATTAATAAGAAACTAATTGAATCATTATGTAGAAAAAAGGAGTATTCTTCAGCGATAAAGCTTCTACAGACTTGTCCTTTGCTTACACAAACCCAGTATGAAAAAATACAAGTCAACATCAAAATTGCACAGATCTATATAAAAGCCGGTAATTCCTCAGCAGCAACAAAGAAACTTGAAAAAACTCTGTCAACGATATCTAAATTGCGAACTTATTATGAATCTGAAAAAGGCACATACTTTCAGGATATTGGTAATGCATATTCTAATATGGGAAAATATGATATAGCCCTTAAATACTTACAAAAAGCACGCCGTTTTTTATCTTACAATGATGATTTTGCCATTGATATTGACAATGATATTAAAAAAGTAAAAGAGAAAGCTGCAAATAAACTTTAGATGAAACTAAAAAATCCATTTTCCAGGAGAGTCTTCACGAGAGTTCTTTTGTAACTCCGCTGCAGGATTTATACCAAAGTTATTACTGACCTTATCAAGTTCTTCACTCCATTTTAGTATTTTTTTAGTATGTTTACTCACAATATCAACGGCTTCTAAACAGTTTTTAGCAGCGGTAAAAATGAAATCACAATAATCACTTGCGCCCCGCGGCAGGATAGAGGTAACTACCCCCATGACTGATACCGCATCGCCGAAAAGTTTACCTGCTTTTTCATAGTATCGTCTATAGCTTTCAGCTGTTTTTAAGTTTTTTTGCGCTTGGTAAAGATCATGAACCTCAGATGATTTTTTAAGTAGCTCTTTGGTATTACATATAAGAGTATACACTTTAATTACATTCGCTACGGGCTTTAAAGCAGTGCGAAAAATTCTGTGAGCCTGTTTTACTTTTCTCAGCATGCCGCGTAAGCCTTTTTTTGAGTATTTGTCGTCAAGAAAAGCCTCTATTTGGTCTATAGAAAACTTTCCTTTAATTTTTGCGTTTTTCTGTTTCCCGAACTCAGGAGAGACCATATTAAAAAAAAAGGTTTTATAAGCATATATAGCTTTTTTTCTGTTGTTATTTTTCAAATATCTTTCTACTGCTTCCAGGCGCAAAATAACTCTGCGGAATTTTAGCTCAACTTTATTGATTTTATCAAAAGCTTCATTTACTGTTGCTGCATTTTTAGAATCTGTGGCTTTATCCAAAAGCGCAACAAGTTGGTCTTTCTTCTTCTCTAGTTCAGATGACATGACAATATTCTCCCTCTTTAAATTATTACTTTCAGCAACAGTTCACCAAGCATTTTGATTCTACCCTCATCGGTGATTTCATCGCTAAACATTATATCTTCATTCTTAACCATTTTGAGAGTTGTGTCGCCGCCGTCCAGAGCAATATTGTCTCCGTAGCACGGAAATTGTTGTTCCAGCTTATCAATATTTCTAATTACCTGGTCACGTGATTCATTAATACATGAAAAATGTATCTGATAGTCATTGGATAACGAATCATCTTCAATGGTCTTTCCGATTACTTTTACTCCACAACCGTCAACACCAATTGGTATTCTGCCCCTGAAAATATCGGTATCCACGGTCAGATTCAATTTATCTGCGATGTATGCGGTCATGGCACGTTCGAGAGAAATAGAAGATATACTGTCACGCTCCAAGCTTACCCTTTGACATGTATCTGCATCCAGTGGTTCTATTAAAATTTCTTCGTTATCGTTGTAATTGGACTCAAATTCCAGTTGTAAAATATATTCATGAGTATTGTTAAAAGTCAACGCACCTTGATTAACCACCAACGCATTAGGTAGGCGATATGCGGTTTTGTCATGTGGACTTATTGGAACAATTAAAAGTTCGCCGCCATGGGGAGCCTGGCGTCTGCCCAGGTCGTCTAAAGTCCAGGTTTTGTTTTCATTTAATAAATGGTCTACACCTTTGTCAATTTGAAAGATTTCTGTTTTGAAATAGATGTGTACGCCAGTTAAGCGCTTATCAATAACCTGCTCATGGGTTCTATTGACCTTTACATCATGATTACTGAATTTGAAGGTCAAAACGGATGAACTGCTGGTTATTCCCAGCAACTCGCCTTTATA
>Ga0255410_1076_pt1 | contig 13746 bp, 13 predicted proteins | sample CelNoTSeSYBR01J2_FD_182126 | JGI IMG/M metagenome (GOLD analysis project Ga0255410, IMG submission 182126) | Sediment cell enrichment communities from methane seep in Santa Monica Basin, California, United States - CellEnrichment... | ecosystem: Environmental > Aquatic > Marine > Cold seeps >... | reverse complement strand
GTTGTTCTTGAACCTCGTTCCTGCTTATTCACAGTCGTCGGCTAAGTAAAACATTGACTTTGTGCGCTATATGGTTTAAATTAAAGTAGATATGTTAATTTGTAGATATATAATTTATAACCATATAGCGGGATTGAATTATGGAAATCGTGTTAGCCATTATAGGAATCGTTACGCTTGTAGGACTTATCATCCTTGCAGTCTGGTTTTATGAGAAAAAACGTTCTGAAGCTTTGCAGGCAATTGCCAATGCTCTGAACTTCTCTTTTCTCCGCAAAGACGATGACTCATTGCTCGCGATATATAATAATTTTGCTTTATTCTCAAAAGGCCATTCGAAAAAGATATCTAATGTAATGAATGGAAGTTCCGGCGATATGGAAATCACTATTATGGACTATAGATATACTGTTGGCAGCGGTAGAAACAGCGCGACCTATATACAGACCTTAATAGTTATTCAATCAAGTATGCTGCAACTACCGCCCTTCACTTTATCTCCAGAAAATGTTTTCCATAAGATAGGTGCCGTATTCGGTTATAAAGACATTGATTTCAGTTCACACCCAAAATTCTCAAAAAAATACTTGTTGCGAAGTGATGACGAAGATTCTGTCCGCGAGACTTTCAGCGATGAACTTCTCAATTTCTATGAAAAAGATAAAGGTTTAAGCACAGAAGGCGATCATGATAAATTTATTTATTATAGATCCGCCAAACGGATTTCCCCAAAAGATATTCAAGCTTTTCTCCAGGAAGCAATAAACCTCTACGGTCTTCTTAAAACACAAACCTCAGGCTTGCATTAATGAAAATAACTTCTTTTGAAGCCTTTGCGCAAGCAAATGCGACACGATTGATTTTAGGTTCAATGCCGGGCGTTGAGTCATTGCGACGCCAACAGTATTACGCGTATCCGCACAATTGTTTCTGGAAGATAATGGGTGAGCTTTTCTCTTTTGATTATCATATCAGCTATGACGAACGCATGGATAATTTATTGCAAAACCGCATTGCTTTATGGGACACCGTGCAATGCTGCGTCCGTCCCGGCAGCATGGATTCCGACATCAAGCACGCCAGCCCCAACGATTTCGAAAAACTTTTCAAAGACTGCCCCAATATCAAAAAAGTCTTTTTTAATGGTCAAGCCGCCCATAAATTATTCATAAAACATCAAAAACAAATGTCTTTGCCGGAACTCGAGCTGATAGTCCTGCCCTCAACCAGCCCCGCTAACGCCGCCATCTCGTATCAAAAAAAACTTGAAGCATGGCGACAGATTATTAGCTGAAAAAGCAAAAATAATATTTTTTTTGTTTTGACCTATTGACATTTACCCCTAAAGCTATTATACTATACCTGTAAACAAACTGCTAAACAGGTATGTATTGTGGCAAAACCATTATTAAAATATAAACAGATAGCATCAGATATAATCGAATTGATTGATCGCGAAGAACTGAAGTCAAACGATCAGATTATGCCCGTAAGCGAACTGTGCAATAAATATAATACCAGCCATGTAACTGTTTTGAAGGCGCTTAACTTACTGCGCGAGGAAGGATATGTTGTATCCCAACGCGGACGCGGCTATTTTGTTTCTGAACGTAATCGCGGAATTTACAGCGGCAAGAAACTTGGAGCAATAGGTGTTTTAGTGCGTCCAATGCGTGAAATCAATTATTGTGATGATTATTACAATCGCCTGAATGTCGGCATTCAAATGGAATGCGCCAAACAGCATTTAAATTCTTTATACTCATATTCTACAGGATCTTTAAACGTAAGTCAGCCGGAAAGCAAGTTTTTGAAAAATATTGAACGCTCCTGCATGGAAATGGCGGATCAAGTTGACGGCTTTGTTTTTGACAAACGTATTTCTGATGAAGTGGTAATAAGTATTAAGCGTAAAACTGGCAAACCTATTGTCGTTTTAGGGCGTTTCTCAAGCACGGAAGTCGATTGCGTCATGAATGACTGCAAAAAAGCTCCTGAAGATATTGTACGAACCCTGCATCGCTTCGGTTATGAATATTTTATTCTGGGCGATTCCGGCTATGATGACGATGAAGTCCATACAAGAGCCGCGGCATTTAAAGACGCCTTCAAGCAATATAATATTCCAGAAAAAAATATTGCACGGTTTTATGATTATTATATAAATCCTTTACAGGAATCATACAAAACAGTAAACAAGCTTTGGCGCGAAGGCAGTCAGGGACGGAAAACCGCGGTTATTGCTGACGGAGACAAATTCGCTCGTGATTTTTGTACTAGTCTATTGGCAGACGGCATTACACCGGGAAAAGATATTGGTGTTGTCGGATATGGAAAATACGGCTGTGCTTTTAACGCCACGCCTCAATTGACAACCGCGGATGTTCACCCCGAATTAATTGGACAAATGGCAATAAACGTTTTACAGGAAAGATTGAACGGCGGCGCGTACAGTCCATATAAAGTTCATTCGCCGGAATCAACATTTATAATTGGTGAAACAATTTAAACATAAAATAAAAAAACATAAAACAGGAGATGGAACAATGAAAAATCGAAAAAACTTCACACTCATCGAACTCCTCGTCGTGATCGCTATCATAGCAATCCTTGCGGGAATGTTACTGCCGGCACTGAACAAAGCCAGAGCTAAAGCGCAAGCGATAAAATGTCTCTCAAACCTAAAGCAACTGGAAATGGCATCCATTAACTATGCAGATGACTATGACAGTTATTTCAATCCCAAAAAAATATCCATTAATGCACAGGACAATTATTATATGCAGTATTTGACTAAACTTGGATATTTAAACTACAAGCAAAACCAGAAAGACACAGTTTTTGTATGCCCATCTGAGACTGACCTGGGATTTCAAGGCGGCATGTATTATACATACGGAGCCAATGGTAAAACCCTGTGGGATGATGATCAATATGGTGTTGTTATTCGTTTCAAAAGGAGTCAGATAAAACAAACATCCAGTATGATGCATTTCTCGGACAGTTACAAAAACTCTATCCAAAAACCCGCGTATATTGTCTATGGCTGGTCAAACCGTGTTGATAATATTGATAAACCAATTCATGGCAACAATGTTTCAGTAAGCTACGTAGACGGTCATGCAGGTGCTATCCAATGGCCTGTTAAGAATTCTGCTCAGGATAAAGTATTCTGGCTTGGATACAAATAAGAGTTCTCAAAAACTTAACTGGAGGGCGAGACTCTGTCGAGCCGTAAACATTACTAGTGTTCGGCTCAAGAGACTTTCGCCCTCCATATTTTTCATTTCGACAAATATCTAAAACTTTAATATAAACCGAGGGAAATAATGCAGATTAGTAAATTAATAGTATGCGGCACACTTAGCCTGTTGCTGGGATTCTCAGCAACAGCGAATGATAAATTCAAACGTAAAATTGATATTGGTCAAAAATCTGAACTTAGTTTAGTTGGCTGCAATATAGTTGTACCTCAAAAAACTTCAAAAGTCGCTGCATTCGCGGCAAAAGAACTGCAGAATTATTTAAGCAAATCTTTCGGTACTCAAGTGCCGATTGTAAAATCTCCGGCAAGCAAAAAAGTCTCAATAATAGTCGGCAACAGCACTACCGCACGCAAATATGGAATAAATATAGCCACTTTACCGCGCGATGGTTTTATCATTAAAACAATTGGTAAAAATATTATTATTGTCGGAAAAGATGACCCGAAAGTTGATCCAGTCAGAGCCCTTAAGAACAGAAGTATGTGGAAACATTACTACGAACGGGCGACATTATTCGGCGTATATGATTTTCTCGAACGCTTTGTGGGTGTACGTTTTTATTTCCCCGGCGAAATCGGTACAGTTATTCCAAAACATAAAACTTTAGCTGTTCCGGCAATCAATATTACGGACGCTCCTGATTATGTTGCAAGAACTTATACTGTCAATGAACAATGGATGAAAAGACGTATCTTGCCGAAAGACGCAACCAGAATGCGCAGATTTAATACTTATCGTTTGCGTACTTCTACCAGTTACATTCCTAATTGTCACGGCTTAAACGCACGCGGGTACTTAAAACGTTACGGGAAAACACACCCAGAATATTTCGCGATGATGGGAAACGGCAAACGGGCGTTGAGTGGTGAACCAACACCGCAACTTTGTTACAACAGCGGCATAACAGATGAAATATATAAAGACGCAAAAGCATTCCTTGAAGGCAATTCAGCTGCCAGTCGCGGTGTTATCACCAAATGGGGAGCGGTATGGTCCCAGGCTTCAGCCACCAAAGGCTACTATAACATTATGCCTCAGGACGGAATGATACTTTGTCAATGCGCAAAATGTAAACCGCTTTTTGCGAAAGGGAAAAAGGCTGCATCCGATGCTATTTGGGATTTTTTCTGTGGCATTGCAGAACGCGTAAAAAAGAATAAAATCCCAGGTTATATCACCACCATGGCCTATCCTCCTTATGAACGCGTACCGGACCGCAAAGTTCCTGATAATATGATTGTCAAACTGGCCGTACGCGGTCCCTGGCAGGAACATTCCGCTAAAATGCAGAACTTAGAAGACGACCGGGTTAAACGCTGGGGAGAAAAAGTCGGCGGTAAGCTTGAACTATGGACTTACGCTAATAAATTCAGCAAGCTTGATATTATCGGGGTACCGTCATTTACTCCGCGTTGTATCGCCAGTTATTACGCAAAACAGAAAGATTATATCCTGGGAGCTTACATGGAATCTGAATCCGAAAGCTTCTATTATCATTACTTAAACTATTACGTTTTCAGTAAAACATGCTGGAATACATCAACGGATATAGACAAATTATTAACAGAACATTATAAATCAATGTATGGTCCAGCAGCAAAAATAATGCAGGATATTTTTGAATCATTTGAGAAAAAATGGACCGGAAAAATCTTCGGAGTTCCGTATAATAGCCCAATGGGTCCCAAAACCGCTCCTGCTTCGGATTACCAAATATGGACCCAGATTTATTCTCCCGCAGCACTAAAGAAACTTGATAATGATTTTAAGCAGGCTGAAAAAATAACGCAAAAAGACGCTTTAATATTGAAGCGAATCAAGTTTATGCGCCAGAAGTTCTTAGAGCCGCTGCAGAAAGCATCAAAAAAATATTTTTCCCTGAAAAATAAAATCAGTGGAATGACTTTTGAAGTAACTCCCAAGACTGCAGAGAACAAGATTGTCATAGACGGCATTCTGAATGAATCTGCATGGGCAAAATGCGGCAAAGTAACTTTTGTTCCATTGGGAAAAGCAAAAGGCAAAAGAGTCGCGACCACACTATATGCATTAAAGGGAAAGGATAAATTATATCTGGCATTCAACTGTAGCGAGCCGCAGATGGCTAAAGTAATTGCCGGCAAGCGTAAGAAAGATGATAGTTCAATCTGGAAAGATAATTCTGTAGAAATATTCCTGAATCCATCTGGAGACAAAAAACATTATTATCATTTTACTATTAATTCAGAAGGAGCTTTATCAGACGCCGCCTCGCTAAAAAAGGGATCTTCCCAGGAAGAAAACTTAAAATGGGATTCCGGCGCTGAATATAAAGTTGCTAAGAACAAGACAAGCTGGACTCTTGAAATAGCTATTCCGCTGAAGTCGTTAGGAAATGAGATAAAAGATCAATTCCCGGCAAACTTCTGCCGTTCACGGGTTTTGTCCGACGTAAAAGATTATGTTATTTATTACTCCTGGAGTCCATTTTTGAAAAAAGGCTTCCATGACCTTGAGAGTTTCGGGTCAATTATTTTGAACAGTAAAGGCACGATGAAAAATCTGTTAACAAACAGTTCCTTCGAAAATGACAAATTTTCCGGTCGTTATTTAGGTAAATGGTATGGACTAAACGCTAAACTTGCAAATCAATCATATTCCATTGACTCAAATGTAAGCGTTGCGGGAGCAAGAAGCCTGAAGCTCAGTAGTTCCGGACCGGGAAAAGCTGTACTTAGCCAGGCCGTTGTCGGCTTAAAGCCCAATACTGAATACATGCTGGTTTATTACGTAAAGCTGGACAATGTTAAACCCAACGGACGCTATCCGGGAGTCTGCGCGAATATATGGGACGGCAAAAACCATTGGCTTCCCAAAAAGTGGTTTTCAGGCACAATGCCCTGGACAAAACAAGTCTATAAATTCAAAACAAGCGCCCAAAAACCGGGTAAGAAATTCCAAGGTATTTTCCGTTTGTTTTTATCTCACGTGACTGGCACAGCATGGTTTGACAACATCAAACTTTATGAATTGAAAAAATAGATTTGCTCTTACATTTCCTGCTTGCTTTTGAAACTACTTCACATATAGTAAGGTATGATCTAACTTAAATTATATATGGAGTAAATTATGAAAATGTTTAGTCGTATTATTGTCGTTGCTCTTTTGATTGTTGGTTTTAAAAGCTTTGCTGAAAAAATTCCTTTGGAACTACCGCCCGCGGTTTACGCGGTGCCGGGGATTGAAACTAATATTTATTTTGACAATCTCGTCCTGACTACGAATTCCAGCAATTATGTTTTCGATGTGAATTGCAAAAAAGGCCGCAATGACGCGAAACGCTGGCGTCTTGTTCCTACGGACAAAGATATTGGCTCTTACAAATGGACGCTTCGAGTTCTTAACAGCAAAAATGAAATAATCGCGACAGGAACTACAAAAATTATTGTTTCTCCACAAAAAGCAGGAGCCGGGAAAAAAGTTTCTTTGCTGATAATCGGCGACAGTCTAACTGACGCGACTGTTTATCCTACCGCAATTTATAACCTAATGACAAAATCCGGTACTAACCTGACAATGATTGGCGCTCATGCCGGCAGAGGACGTAAACCTAAAAAAATAGCTCACGAAGGTTATGGCGGATGGACTTGGAACTCATTTTGCACACGCTGGACTGCTAAAAAAGATTATCGCGCAAAAAGTAATTTTTTAGTACTCAAAAACGGCAAACCGACTCTTGATTTCAAAGCTTATATCAAAAAATACGCAAAAGGAAAGAATCCTGATTTCATAACTATAATGCTTGGTACTAATGATGTATATTCAGCAAATGATAACAATATTACACAGCGTATTAAAAATATATTCTCATCCGCTGATAAGTTTATAGCTGAAATAAAAAAGAACGCACCTAAGACGCAAATCGGGTTGGCTTTGACCGTACCGCCCGCCTCCAGCCAAGATGCCTTCGGCAGTAACTACAAATGCAATCAAACCCGCTGGCAATACCGCCGTAATCAATTCAAACTGGTAGAGGCAATGATTAAAAAATATGACAAGGGAAAAGTAAAGAATGTATCTCTCATTCCTGCTTTTGTCGGAATAGATTGCGAAAATAATTTCCCGATGCGAAGAGAAAAAATCAACAGCCACGATCCCAAAGTTATCATGCGGCATTCAAACGGAGTACACCCCGCCTCGTCTGGATACAAACAAATCGCCGACGTTTTCTATTGCTGGCTGAAATATAAATTATCCAAATAAGAGATAATACATGAAAAATAAAATATATATTGTTGTTGTCCAATGTCATATTGTTAAAGAACGCTGCTCCGGTTACCTTTGCGAACACGCTTTTTCTGAGAGATCTGGGGCTTTCGCTAAATATCCTAAAGATGCTTCGATCAGGTTTATCTCCTTGACATGCGGCGGATGCTGCGGCAGAGCCGTGCACCGAAAACTTTCTAATTTATTAAAACAAATCAGTAAAAAAGAAAATATTGGAAAAGATGAGATTCAAGTACATCTTTCCTCATGCATTTCATTTGATTCATACCATGGCGGACCATGTCCACACAAAAAATACTTAAAAACATTAATCTGCGATAAGTTAGGACTAGATTGCGTTGAAGGTTCAAGAATCAGCGATTTAACCGAAAAAAGGCGACAGGACGGATTATATAAAAGCAAATAAGATGAAGATAATGTCATCAAGCTAAAGTAGTGCCAGGTTTAACCTTAAACCGGCACCGGAAAATTTTTACTTGGATATCATCTTTGAAAGCTGTCAAAGTCTCCAGTGGTCGGGGTGTAAGGCTACACTACCGACTACTCAAAAAAACTTGAGCTACATTCTTTTTATTTAGCAAACTCTTCTGGATGCCTTTTTTTCAATTCCGGCACAGCCCAGCTTCGTCCTGTTTGTTCAAGGCGTTCACAATATTTTTTGAGCCTGCCTCTGGCGTGAAACGGCCCGCCCTCGTGGATTATTTCCCACATGGGGTCATGGAAATATCCTTCCGGCATTGTCATCATCATGCCATCATGCCAATTGAGATATTTGCTTACCGCCTGCTGACATATTTCAGGATGAGTCGCGGCAAGGTTATTTTGTTCGTGCGGATCATCGTTCAGGTTGAAAAGCATTTCTTTCGGAAACAAGTGGAAAAAATCATGGTAGGTACGGATATATATCCAATCATCCCAGCGCACAGAACGTTGACAGCCATGACAGCATTGCGAAAGAATCAATTCATCTCTCCTGGCATCCCCGCCGCTTTTCAGGGTGGACGCGTAACTCTGTCCGTCCCAGCTCTCTCGAGCGTCTTTGCCGATCATGTCGGCAAAAGTCGGCGCTAAATCTATGTTGTAATGCAATCCTTCGTCAACATGTCCTTTTTTCATTTCCGGCCAGCGAATAATCATAGGAATACGGCAGGTTATATTGTCAGCAGTTCCGTGTTCCGCCCACATGCCGAGCTCGCCGTGATTTTCGCCGTGATCCGAACTGACAATAATGATAAGGTCATCAAGAATACCCTTAGCTTTTAATGCGGCAAGCAACGTACCAATATGGTCATCCATGTATTTGATACCGCAGTCATAACCATCTATATGACGCCGTGCGGACTTCATATCAGTAACTTTGCCAGGCTGACGCGGGAATTTTTCATTTTCCTTGTCATTATACATCCCGATTTCCATTATGCCGTGCGGGCCAACTGTGTTCGCCAACTGATCTTCAATAAGCTCTTCCGTAATCCATTCCGGCAGCGGGTCATCTTTAAAAGGATTTCCAAACTCTTCCGGCGCGCGATATGGAGTATGCGGGTCCCAGTAATTCACATGCAAATACCAATCGTCTTTGTCCGCGTTACGATCAATCCAGTCAAGGGCAGTCGGGGTTACATCCTCGGCCGACTCTCCGCCGCGCTTTCCTGTATCATGGATTTCACGAAAACCGCCATAGAAACCAAAAGATGAATGTCTGTCTCCAAATCCGCCAATATATACACTATGCAAGTTAGCTTCAATATTTAAATATCCGGGAATAGTATCTGTACTTAAACGATTAACAAAATTTCGATTTGCACCTTCGCTTCTAAAATCTGCATTAGTCCCCCCGTGGTTGATTGCGCCATTATGAATACCGAAAGTCCCGGTCATCAAAGCCGATCTCGACGGCAGACAGGGAGCATCGGAAGTATAATAATTACTGTAAGTTACTCCTTCCGAAGCAATTTTGTCTATGTTCGGTGAAGTATTACGATGATAGCCATAGCACCCGAGATGGTCAGGGCGAAGTGTGTCCAGGTCTAAATAAAGAATTCTCATTGTTCAATAGCTCCTTTTAATATATTTCGTTCAGATTCAATCGCTGATATTATTTTATCAATGTGTTCTTTCGTGTTGTTGCGCGGAACTGCGGCTTCCGCCACGGACAGGATAAACAGGAAATCACCAACTTTATCACATACCAGCGCTGCGTATCTCCTAACTCCGTTACCATTGCCGTGCCTATCGTAAGTAACTTTCTTAATATTTTCAGCGTTCCAAATAGCAGCAGCTTCGCTCCAGCTACATTTTTTATAATCAATATCATAAAATCCATCAGTAGAAAACCGATCTGCCGTCTGTTCCTCTCCGAGTGATTTCAAATAAATCCGGCTCGGAGCATCGAGCTCATAAATTGAACGTTTAAAGCCGGCATGCGCACTAATTCTTATCTGCATATTTGCCGCTTCTTTTTTATTATGCCAGAAAAGTTTATCGCCTTTAACTGTTATTATTTCCGCAGACTGACCAGAATTTTCCACCAGTCGTTCAAGAGATTCATCTAAAACAGAATCAAGATACGCAGGAATCGCATCCGCCTTTGAAAGCTTAAAGTTAGCTATATATTTTTTGTCGCTGCTCTTTGAAATATACTCATAATCAATAAGTGTATTCAAAATCCGCAATAAGGTAGCCTGAGATATTTCCGTCGCGTCAGCAATTTGTTTCAAAGTTACTTCCCCTTTGGAAAAGGAAAAATATTCAAGCACCTCAAGCGTCTTCGCCGCCGGAGGAGATATATCATTTTTATCATATTTCATATTTGAAATCCTTGTTTTTATATATGAAACATAAATGATAAAAGGAAATTTGTCAAGTACTTTTTATAAAAATACAAATATTTTATAAACTTGATTTTCTTACTCTGGGGTATTTGCCTTCGCAGAAATGAATGTACTTCAAGGTTCGGAAGGCGTCGAACCAGGTGTGGAAGGATTTTTTTAGATAAATTGTTTCTTGCTTGGTGTTTTTGAATATTTTTTCCCATACTGCATTGAAATTATTTTTTTCTAAAAATTCCAGGGTTTCTTCACCGCAATTTTTTGTTAGAATTTCGGGTAAATCTTTGAATTCTTCCGGCTTTTTTAGATTATTTACTGTATAGAGCAGGACTTTTAAGTTTTTGAATATTTCAGGATTGTAGAATAATAATTCATGTCCGTCAACAATCTCCCGAACCTTGGGGCCTGTCCCGAAAGGTACACGGTCCGAAGGGCGCGCGGAAGGACGCACCAAGGCATTTTCAATCACCCCGCAATGTCCGAATTTGCTGACCGCCTGCATGAAATAGAAATCCTCACCGCCGTTACGGGCGCGCATGCCCCCTGCTCTGACGTAAGCTTCCGCGCGACAAATTATTGCCGAGCCCAAAGCGTAAAAAGCGTAAGGCGATCCGGCAAACTCCAAGCCGCGCACATAATAACGCATGAAATTTTCATAAATCTCAATCGCTGCGTGTTCAATTTCGGTTTTGCCGGAACGATGCGCAAAATTCATCGTCGCTGCCTGGGTGCTTGCGTGCATTTGAAAATATTCATAAGCCGCGGATAAATAATTTTCGCTGACCAGTGTATCCGCGTCCAGACAAAAGAACAATTTTTCGTCTAATGCTTCCAGATGAAATAATTCCAGGCAGGAATCCATACCGATTTTACGCGCTTCACCAACTCCACCTTTAGCTGAAATTTGTTTTTTCGCAGAAGTAGCGTCGATCCAGAAAAGTTCTTTGCCAATCTCCATTCCTCCGCAAAATTCTGTATCTCCAGCACGCAATGCCGCCAGCATTTTTGCATTTTCTGCAAGTTTTTCGGCTGAAGTCTCAGCAGAACTGTTAACGACAATCACAACTATGGTAGAGTTTAGGGCGGGATTGGATATTGTCAGGCTGGATAGAGTTTCAGGCAGGAATTTGTATTCGTCTAAAGCCGGAATCACCACCGCGCCGGAAAACTGCGCATTGGGCACGAATGGCTCCAAAATACGAGTTTCTGAGCGTTTTAAATATTTCTGGTAAACTCGTTTATCCATATTTCGAAACCGTTTAAAGAAGTTTGGTTAACTCTTCGTACTGTTTAACGCTGAGCTCACCAGGGCGAGCGAGGGTGGAAATATTTAGTTTTTCCAATGCCTGCTCAACATTTTCCAGACCATAAACAGCAGCCAGTGGTTTGATAATTTTTTTACGGCGCTGCGCGAAAGCAACTTTGGCTATTCCGTTCAAACGCATTCTCATGTCAAAATTAGGTATATCTTCACGTTCGCGGAGGTTAAATCCAGCGATAGCTGAATCAACTCTCGGGCGCGGATGAAATACCTGCGGTGGAACTTTACGTAAAATTTTGACGTCATAAACCTGTTGCGCACGCACCGAAAGCGAACCATAATCTTTAGTATTCGGAGCAGCGGCGAGACGTTGCGCCATTTCTTTTTGCAACATAAACACCATTTGTTCGGGAGGCTCGGGCAGTTCCAGCAAACGCGCGACAAAAATACTGCTGATGGAATAAGGCAGATTCGCGATAGCTCTGAACTTTTTGCCTTTAGGAATAATCGAAGCGATATCGACCCGGCAGGCATCTCCTTCGATCAAGTGAAAATTCGGAGCTTTGATGTTGTCACGCAAATATTCACAAATACGCCGGTCAAACTCAATCGCGTAGACTTCGGCACCTGACTCCAGCAGAGGCCGGGTCAAAGCTCCAAAGCCGGGACCGGCTTCAAGAATGACTTCGCCCTTTTGGGGCGTGGCCGTACGCACGATAAACTCGAGCAGATTATTGTCTATTAAAAAATTCTGTCCAAGTATTTTTCCCGGCCGCATACCGAATGATTCAAGTGTCGCTAATAATTCTTTTTTATTCATAGTTCATGTTTTTTATTTGTTTTAATTTTGTCACCACCTAAATTACAATCAAAACTAACCATTAACAAGTTAAAATAAAATGAAAATTATAGAAGTTTGCGCTGCGTTGATTTTTAATGACGATAAAGTCCTGCTGACAAGCCGCCCTGATCATCAGGACCACGCGGGATTTTGGGAATTTCCCGGCGGGAAAATAGAATCCGGCGAAACTCCAGCGCAATGTATCAAAAGAGAACTCAAAGAAGAACTAGATATAGAGGTCGCGGTTTACGATACAGTATACATTCTTGAGCACGAATATCCTGATAAACATGTTTCGCTGCGCTTCATGCGCTGTATCATCAAAAACAATCAAAAACCACGCGCCATGGAACAACAGAAGTACGCCTGGGTTAAGCGCAAGGAACTAAACAATTATCCATTATTGCCCGCCGATAAACCAATCGCCGAATTCTTGACAATATTTTAATAAAAAGTTATTGTTTCCTTATTTGCATAATTGCTGTGCTTGTATTATGTTTAATAAATACGTAAATTTATACAAAGTAATTATTTATGAGTAAAAGAAAAAGTATCGGTCCTTTATATACTTCATACCCCGCCCGTACAATGAGTCACTGGCTGGGAGATAAAACTTTTAAGGTAGTTGCTTCCATAGTTTGTACTCTCTTATGGTGGGGAGCTTACTATGTCTTACTCGGAGTAGTTAATTTTAATAAAAATACTTTCCTTGAGGGCTCAAAAGACACCACGGTTAATGAACTTTTTAAAACCGAGGGCAGTATGATCGTTCTTGGGATAACATCTGTAATTGTTTGTATTTTTGTTTTTCGAACCAGAATCGGCGATCGCCAGACACGAAAGAAAAGACATTAAAAAACGAGGAATATAATGAGAAAGTTGCGGTACATTATTTTGATTGGTCTCCTGAGTACAGCAGTTACAACACTACTCCCGTCATGTGTAAAAACTGTTGTTAATGGAAACCCAAAGGGCTTGAAAGGTAATTTTAGAGATAACTCACTCACTAAAAGAAACTATAAAAAACTTAAAAATTATTATTTAGTTCTTTATCCGGTTGGAAACAACAAAGCCATTACCCTGGATAAAGACGCAACAGTCAAACTAAGGCTAAGAAATTTTGCCAGCAAAAAAGTTCGTATTGACGAATGGTACATGGAAACTCCTAACAATGTTGTTTTGTATTATCGTCCATTTAATTTACGCGTCAAAAAATTTGTTGCCAAAAACTGGACAAAAGTTAGTCCAAAAGTCGAAGATAAGGCATTGCGTTTTGAATTAGTC
>Ga0255410_1075_pt1 | contig 13913 bp, 12 predicted proteins | sample CelNoTSeSYBR01J2_FD_182126 | JGI IMG/M metagenome (GOLD analysis project Ga0255410, IMG submission 182126) | Sediment cell enrichment communities from methane seep in Santa Monica Basin, California, United States - CellEnrichment... | ecosystem: Environmental > Aquatic > Marine > Cold seeps >... | reverse complement strand
CGCAACATGTTTTTTTATGCGGTGAACATCATTTGAAATTAATATTTCCGGGAATTGCAAATATGTGTAAAGTGGTCGATAGCTGTACACTTTGCAAAGCTCCAAATTATATTTCAATTTTTTTGGGTCATTTGCTACATACGCCAGTAAGGCGCGTAAATAATATTTGGCAGCCACGGCGGTTTGATTATTTATTTTTATGTGATTGAGCAATTTTGTTATCGCGACAACATTTTTCTTCTTTGTGTAAATTTCCGCAAGTATGATTGTTGTAATAAGATTTTCGGGAAAACGCTTATGCATCTGTTGATATTGTGATTTCGCGAGTTTTTGCTTTCCATGGCTCAGATTGTAATTAGCAAGAATCATTAAAACTTGCATGGAGTCAGGAGAAGTTTTTAATGCTTTTTGGTAGTAGATACTTGCTTTTTTTGTTTTTTTGAGTGCTATTTCAGTATGACCAAGTCCAATTAGCGCGTTTGTTTTGATTTGTTTTTCTGGGCAGTTGCTAAGGCTGGCAAAAATTTTCTTTGCTTGTGAGAGGTTTTTGGATGAAAAAAGAATTTGACCGTGAAGAAGGATGACTTTCAGGTCTTTTGGGGATCTTTTTAATAATATAGCTAAAAGTCTTTTTGTTTCGGTTGTGGCATTTCTAAAGTAGCTTGCTTTGGTCAAAGCATATAATTCAATATTAGACAGGTTTTCGGCGTTCTTATTCTTAAGTTGTTCGGTGATAGTATAGTATCTATGTGCCTCAAGCAAAGCATTAATGTATTTTTCGTGAAGTTCATTTGAAAGTGGATTTAATCTTACCGCAATTTCCCAGTATCTTGCCGCCAATGCTGGTTGTTTTTCTTTTTCTGCAATTTTAGCTAAGGCTTTGTACGCGCCTTCGTTTGCCTTATCGCGTTTAATTACTTCCAGAAAATTCTTTTTCGCAGTTTTTATATCCCCTGTTCGTATTGCTGTTTGTGCAATTTCCAGATAATCTGTTACTGACTGGTGAACAAAGATAAAATAAGTTAATGCTCCGAATGCACAAAGTGTGCAAATACAACTAATTATTATGATTATTTTTTTCATTAATTATGTTCTTCAATAAGTTAAACTGACATTTTTGATTATAAAAAACTAATACACAATTATTTAATATATATCAAAGTCATACAAAAACAAATTACTTTCTGCTTGTTTAACAGCGTTTCGTCGCAATTAAAAACTCAAAAGCTTGACATTATCAGCAACAACAATATATTATTTTATAGAATAGTACATAAACAGTAGAAAGTAGGAAGTTATATTATGAAAAAATTATATTTAAGTATTACTGTTGCTGTCGTTTTGATTTTTACCATGGTTAATTCTGCTTCAGCTATGCCGTCAACCTCGTCGTGGGATTACGGTTCTTTTCGTATTGATAGTCCGCGCTGGTGGGGTGGTGATGGTCCAAGCCTTGTCGTTACCAAGACAACAGGATTATCGCTTTCTAAAGTTTACGCTAAACACTACAAAGCTTTTGGATACAGTACATTCAATCCGGATACCGGGCAAATTTTAGACAAACAAACAATAACTTTTGATGGTAATAACCCAACTAATATTGGGACGTTCGAAGAAGGAACACACATTGGCTTATGGTTAAACCCCAGAGGACAGACAGAAATAAGTACTATGGAACCCAACTACTGTGCCAACAGAACAACTTACTATGGAGAAACGGCAGATGGTAATCCGATTATCGGTTTTGAAACTGGCCATGACTGGGATTATAATGAAATGTTGGTTTCTGTTGAAGCGTCTCAGCCTCATGCACCTGCTGGTCAACCGTTGCCAGGCGTTCTCATAAGTAGCCTGTTAGGTTTAGGCATTGCAGGCTTTGCCAAGTTTAAAAAACGAAAATAATAATTTTATATATTTCGCACTCCAATAGCCGGAAGTCAGAATGTTGAGCTTATGTCTTGCTCTTGTTCTGGATTCTGAATCCTGATAAGCCATAAATACGATTACTATAGTCAGACGATAAAAATATTGATTTGCAGATGCACAAAGTGTGCAGATAACTACTATTTGATTTTTGTGAGAGAGTAATGAAGTTTTAGGTTAAAGACTTTTCTTATGTTTTTTGCTTCTTGCAATTCCCGTAATGCCTAAACCTATCAAAACGCTTATGATGATTCCTGGTAGAGGCTGTCCGGCTGGGGCGTGTTCAGTCGGTTCGAATGCAACAACCATTTCTCGATAATCCGCGCCGCACCATTTTCGATCTCCCTCTAAGCCTACTTTTAAATTGCCTTCGGGGGTGTCGCCAAGATATGTTGCCCTGTATTCATGGGCTTCATTTAGGGAGGCAACGCTATGAAAAGTGCCGTTTTCGGTTGTTAACCACGTGCCGACGCGAGTACCCTCTTCAAATTGACCAATATATGCTTTCCCGTCGTTATCAAAAGTTACTTCGTGTGTTTCTATGATTGCGCGGGTAGTGGGATTGTATGTGAAATAACCAAATGCTTTGTATTCTCGTGAAGAAACACGCGAAATTGTCAAACCGGTTGTTTGGTTGATCTTTATATTAGGTCCGCCTGCGCAGTAGTCGAGTCTGATAGGTTTTTGGAACCAACCATGGGTGGGGCCGGCATTAACTGAACTGATTATAGTAAAAATTAGAATAGCAACTGTAAGAGTAATTAAACGTAATTTTTTAGTCATCTGTTTACCTCGCATACTTGTAATTGAATACTACATTATATGTGAATGTACATCGGGATTGTATAAAAAACAAATATTTTGGCTTATTACTGTAAGATTAACTTAATTTTAACTTTTTTAAAAGCTGGAATGTAATAGAACAGGTTGACAAGGATTTAGTTGTTAAAGCCCTTAAATTTTAACAAGGAGTCGTATTATGTTTCCGGATTTTGGCGAGAGAACTGTTGAAATAAGTCATTGTGATAAAATTTTTATTGTTCCGAAATTATCTGTTTTGCAATATAGTCAGGTAATCAAAATAATTAATGACGCGGACTTGCAACTGCAGAATCGTCATGGTGATGCTGTACTACAGAATATTAGCGATAGTACTTGCGGAAAATTATGGGTGCTGTTGGAAACGGTTTTGCCCGAAAAGATTTTGCGTGATCGTGGTATGTTCGATTATAATGATCTAGTTGAATTATGTATGTATCTTGCTTTTGGATCATATCTTGATAATAAGATTAAGGAACATAGTCAAAAATATTATGAACCATCGACCCAGCCTGATTATCAATTCAAAGCAATGCGTATATTGTCGCAGTTCAGTGCTTATACCCTTGAAAAACTTTTGAATGAACCAGCTTCTATATTTTTTGCGCTGTCTGATTATGTTGACCGTATCATTGCCGATAATGCCATCGAACTCATTACCGTGGGAGTTAAGGCGGCATTCGGTAATTCCGACCAGCTTGTCGCAAAACGCGGCAGTTTGACAATTCCCAATCCTAATTGTACTCAAGGAGATATTTTTCTGGAAGGCAAACAGGAAATGGAGGGGTTTTTAAGCAAATATCATAATTCCCGTGAATGAATATAGTGATAGAAACCAAAAAAGCGGTCTTGCGACCGCTTTTTGAAATCAAACATTATGAATTATTTGATGTAATTTTTTCCTTTAGCAGCAGTTATGGTTTTTTTGAAAAATGCCATTAAAGCCTCTTGTGTTTTCTTTTGTTTCAGACCAGCTTTAAGCTTATCTTTGACTTCAGCAAATGTTTGAGTTTTGGCTTTTTGAGAAGCATCACGACGGATGATGTGATAACCGAATTTAGTTTCGACAACTGCGCTGATTTCACCAGTTTTAAGGTTTACAACAGCCTGTTCGAATTCAGGAACCATTCTGCCTTTTGTGAAAGATCCAAGAGAACCTTTGTTTCTGCTGCTTGGGCATTGACTTTTTTTCTCGGCTAATTCACCGAATAACGAAGCATCCTTTTTTAAGAGGGCAAGAAGTTTTTCAGCTTTGGCTTTAGCGGCGGCTTTTGTTTTGACATCAGCTTTTTCTTCAACCTTAATCAATATATGAGATGCTCTCATAGAACCTTTTGCATCTGCTTTTATTTTGAATTCTTTCGGATTGGCATCGTAAAATGCTTTAGCGTCCTTGTCAGTAATTTTGACATTACTAAGACTCTTAACCTTGTTTTCAATAAAGGCGTTAATGGCCATTTGTTCTTGAACTGCTTTTTTAGCTTTATTTTCAGCAATAAATGTTTCGATGGTTTTACCCTGCATTGCCAGACGTTTTTTGAATTGTTGTACTTGAACTGCAGGTATTTTTTTCAAAGAATCATTAAATTTTTTGACGACCAATTCTGGAGATGGCTTGAACCCGGCTTTAATGGCTACTGGAAGTAAAGCATTTAATTCTATGAATTGTGTTGCAATTCTGTTAGATACGTCTTTTAACGCTGCTTGATCTACGCCTTTAGGAATTTTCCCACCCATCGGGGCCAAAAGTTTTTGAATAAGTTGTGCTTTAGTAAGTTTTTTGCCATTTACTTCAGCAACTACTGCAGGAAGGAAGTTAAAATTAGCAACTGGAACTGTAGCTTTAATGACTTTAGGAGCGGCGGCTTTTTTAGGAGTAGCTGCGAAACTGATAGATGCAGCGGCAGTCAATGTTAGAATTACAAGCGATGTTTTTTTCATGACAAATTCCTTTTTTTAGTTTTTTTAATATAAAATTTATATAAATATTTTTTTAAACGGTTGACAAATTTAACATAAAAAGTTAAGTTTTACAAGGCGTAATCCACAGCAAAATCTAATAAATCCACTATGTAAGGCTATTTTTCCTTGACAATTTTTTGAAATGCTATATTATTATCTATGTCTTGAAGTTTTATAAAGCTTTAAAAACGGAATATCTTTATACATGTTTAAAAGTAAAAAAATCGTAGCAGTTTGTATATTTTCTATCCTTGCCCTGAATGTTTTAATGGGACAAAACTATTATGGTCGTGTGCGCAGCTATCCTTTGCCTAAGACTACCATAGAGCGCCTCGGGGAAAGTGCTTTAAGACTGGCGGAACAGATATTAGCGAAGAACAACAAAGATACCAGAGGGCTGTTGCTGCTTAGTTTCGCGAATCATTTAATTCCGACTAACCGTGAAGTTTTATTGATTCGCGGGAAACTGAAATTTAAGGTTCCCCTCAAAGCTCCCAAAAAGAAAGTCGACGAGAAAGAATTTATTACCTTGCTTGGGCAGTCCCGCGACCATATTAATGATTCTGATACAGCTATGAATCGTCATGTGCTGGCTATCCTGAATCAATTAATAAGGAGCTTCAACCCTAAAGAGGAAGACGCGATTATTGCCTTGATGGAGTTTTCCGACAAGGGTGTTGAAGTTGATATAAATAAGTTATTGTTAAAAAAACTTGATGCCATTACTGATACCAAGTTTGATCCCAAAGATTCGCGCTATGCTATTTCAAATATCAAAAAAACAATTACTATTCCCTCCAATACACCGTGGACAGATACATGGATTAAGGTTAAAACCGGTAAAATGATTCGCGTTACAGCTCATGGTACCTGGAGTATGGGCGATGAAGTCGATTTCCCGGCATGTGATCCAAATGGCTACATGGGATATGACGTTAAAACATTAAAACGGTGGTCTGCTACATCGAAAAAGAAGCAGGCCTTTACTTCTTCCAGAAAGGCCAAACGTTCAGGCGCGCCAGGTTGCTTATTAGCTAAAATAGGCAACAAAGAATATTATATCGGCAAACAAATGACTTTCAAAGCGGAAAGCAACGGAATTTTATATTTCGGTCCTTACGAATGGGGTGACTACCTCGATAACTATGGAAGTTTGACCATATCCGTAGAAATATACGATTAAAAGTAATCTCCCGCAATGACACAAGGAAGCAAAGAAAAGAAAATTTATTTTTGCTTCGCAAATTATTTGAATAATTAGCTTTCGCTACGCTCATTCTCATTGCAAGCAAAGTCATAATTTACAACTTAAAGAGTTAATCACCTTTTCTTCGCTTTACGCGTTCGGAGAACGCATACTATCGCTAGCTTGTGATCTCCGAGCACAAAGAGCAAAAGATAACTATCCCTTTGATTGCAGATTGGTATCGTAATTCGTAATTAATTTTACCTAAGTGGCCCAAGCGGAACTGGTTTTGCAACCAGGTTCAAGCTGCGGTCAGCGGGTATGCGGTAACGATTCATTATCGGTGCTGTTGACTGCTTGAGTTTTTCAATGTCAAAAACAATTTTAGTTTTGTTTTTCAGCTGAAATACAATGAAACCTTTTTTAGTATTTTGCACGATTGAAATCAATTGCTTCAAGTCTTTGATCTTTTCACCGTTTACTTTCTCCACAATGAGCGCGCTTAATCTCTGGTAGCCGACGTTGACTTCAGCGGCAAGCACCCGTGATAAAACCACAACCTGTTGCAGCTTTTTGCTTACTTTGCCGTTGATAACTTGATACACTAGGTCAATCGGTCCGCTATACCATTGTCTGTATTCGTCAAGATGATTGATTGACAGCGGTACAAACAGCAAGCCGCCGATGAAATAATAAGTAGGAAGTTTGCCAAATACCCGGTTGGGGACAAGACGTTTGTAGCGGCGTAATTTATAGTTGACAGTGATTTTTTTCCCATCACGCAAAACAGTAAATTGACAAGAGTCTCCAAGATATTTGCGCCAGATCAGATAACCGAAATAGATGACTTCATCGTTGCGGAACTTAACTGTCGCGTCATTGTCAAGTGCAACTCCATCAATAGCCATGATAACATCATCAACTTCAAATTCACCGCTGTCTTTTACTTCCGGCGGCAGGGAACTTATTATAATGCCGGTTTGTTTTGAATTCATTTTGGACCAGGTTCGCAAATCAGGATTTTCCATTTTTTTGGATACAAAAGGTACATGCGGGAAACCGTTAAACTTTTTATCTTCAACATCTTTGAGAAAATGTTTGATAACAGGAACAGGAATCATGTAACCAATGCTTTGCGACTGCGATAATCCCTGAAAAGCGATTCCGACCACCTTGTCGTCATGAAGTACCGGACCTCCGCTGTTGCCGGGATTAATAGCCGCGTCAATCTGTACAGCCAGTAAACGCCGTCCGCTATGGGAATAGACAACCGGTTCGATGCGGGAAATAATGCCTTCAGTAACTGAAATATTATCGCCGCCGACCGGGTAGCCCATTACCGTGACAGAAGTTTGCAGTTCCGGTAAATCACCAAGCTTAAGAGCTTTTAATCCCTTAAAAAACTCAGGGTCTTCAACTTTTAATATCGCCATATCGCATTCATTTCCAATGACTTCGAGTTTGGCGATGTATTTTTTCTGTAATCCAGGCTTTCTGACCATCAGAAAGGTTTGGTTGGCAACTATATGCGCATTGGTTAAAATACGGTTGCCGGAAATAACGAAGCCGGATCCGGAAGATGAACGCTGCGGACGATTCTGCCATGGCTGATTATAATTAGGTTTGCTACGCATTGCAAAAATTTTGATGATTGAGGTCTTGAATTTGCGAATACTGTTTTTTTTCTTCGCGAGACTTATTTTGCTAATAATCTTTTTTGGAGGAGCTTTCTTCGGCTCAGTCTGCGCTTGACGTGGTGGTTGAGCATAAACTGTTAAAGAAACGAAACTCAGGATAAATAGTAGATTTTTCACAGGAACTCCTTTTATTTTTCTGGATTTTTATTTTTTGTATTTTCGGGAATGATTGTTTTAACTTCAATAACCGGCAATTTCCACCCGCGAACGAGTTTTTGAGTCCCGGAGACAGTTAGCAGTCTCTTTTTCCAGATATTTAATGAAGCTTTCTTGCAATGCAGATAAGCTACAGGTTTAATATCTCCCTGTCGGGTTACCTTTATGAGGGCGTGAGTTACATAAACTGCTCCAGGCTTCAGCGGAATAATTTGTCCTTTAAGCGTTACTTTTCGATCTGTTCCTCTGATGAAAGGAAGAATGAAATTTGGTTTTGTATTTTTATTTCTCTTAAGAAAGCCCGCAAAATCTCCAGTGTCCTGATCGATCAAAACCAATCTTCGATTACTGTGGTGACTTAATAATTCCTTGAGTTTGTAGTCATCGACGATGATAAAGCGGCTGTTCACCCACGCTTTCAAGTCGACCGGCGGTTTTATTTTGAACCAGCCACCATGACCTTCCCGTTTAATAATGTTAAGTTCTACGCCGGGAGGTTCGCTGCGGTAAGCCTGATAATCCTCACTTGGGCCGGCGCGAAGATTAACGATGCGACGGGTACGGGAATTAGCAGTAAGGTGTCCGGCGACCCAGACGGAACTATCCGCGGGCGCGGCTATTTCATACCAGTCATCAAGTTTACGGTAAATTTTTACTGTGTCGTCGCGTTTGAGTGTAGATACTATAAAGTATTGTTTCCCCGGTTTTACTCGAACATTCAGCTTGTTATCCACATTCACTATACCGCTGATAAATTTCTTCGGTTCCGCAAAAACAGAAGCCGCGATAAGCGTTAGTATTAAAATAAGGTATTTAGTCATGATTTTATCCTGAACAATTTAAAAAATATTTATTATAACTAATATTAAGCTTTTTCCGTTTTTTTCAAACAGCACAAAGTAAATTGTAACAAAGAAATTTAAAATAATCCTTGACAAATTTAACTTTCATATTATAATGCACAAACATACCATAGAGTTACTAGATCTTTAAAAGTAACGACAATAAGCTATTTTTGAACTAAGAAATGCCTTGGAACGTGACGAACAACAGGTATTTTAATATCATTTTTTTGGGAAATACGGTATGATTGTGGTTATAATTCGTGAATTCGTTTGAAAAGAGTTAAAGTTAAATATGAAAATGCAGAAAATTATTTTAATATTGCTCATTGCCTGTTCTTTTAACATTGGAGCACTGAGTAATCAAAGTATTATTTCAAACAGCTCAAGTTTGCCAGAGTTTTCTGCAAGTTTGAACAATTTGAATAATAGACTTGATATATTTAATGATATTCTATTTTACGATATTGAGGAAGTTGAAGAAGTAGATCTGGATAAAAACAGGAATGCTGGAAAAACTAGAAGAGTTTTCTCTCCGCCAGAATTATTGCGCTTCATCCCTTGCCAACAATCCCATTATGTTGTAAGTTGCAAAAAAAGCAGTTCTGTTTCGGAATTTCAACATAACTATAACCATACTCTCCAATCCATAATATTGTTACTTTGATTTTATCAGTTTTAGAAGACTTGTGTTCTAAATATATCTGATAAAAATTTAAAAAGTGAATAAATATTATGTTGAAAGAAAAAAAACTTTCGGGGTACTTTGTGTCTGATGTCAGATTCATTCATACTCAATTACCCGTGACGATAAAAGCAAATGATTCCATCTGCTCCATATTAAAAGCAGGGATTTTAGAAAAACGCTGCAGAAATATCTATGTGGTAGATGTTAATGACATCCTCCTTGGCGTAATCAGGATAAAGGATATTCTAAGAAATCTTTTTCCTGTAACCTCCCTATCTAGCGGAATAAGCGATGGGTTAAACAGCCTTTCTGCGCTGACCGCGGATACTGCCGAAAAATTAATGATTAAGGCTCGCTGTGTAATGGAGTCGACTCCCCTGAACAAAGTTTCCTTGATGCTCATCAACGAAAATCTCTTCGAGCTTCCTGTTGTAGATAACAACAATAGAATAATCGGTCAGGTAGACGCCAGTGAAATTATTGCTTTTTCAATGACTTGTAATCAATAAAAAAGTGTGAGAAAAAAATGAAACTGGAAAAATATTTGACTCCTGAGTCTATCTTGCTCAATGCTAGCGTCAATGATAAAACTTCTCTGCTCAATACAATGAGTGAGTGCATATCTAAGTGTAAAGCGGCTACTGATGCAGGATTGGACCATAAAACAATTATAGAAGCTATTGAAAAACGAGAAGAACAGTCTTCAACTGGTATAGGTGATGGTTTTGCTTTCCCGCACGCCAGATTTGCCAATATCAACAGCATTGGTATCTGTCTGGCCGTTCTTAAAAAAGCCGTGGATTACAACTCGTTTGACAAGCAGCCTATTGATGTGGCGTGTATGGTTATTGTTCCAGAGAAAAAACCGACGCTGGCCTTGAAGGTCATGTCGCAAATTGCTAGAATGTTCTCATGCGGCGACTTTGCTGAACAAGTCAAAAATCTCAAGACCGGCGCAGAGGTGGCAAAACTCATAAATAAGCTGAAGATTGACCTGGATATTTCAATTACGGCCGTGGATATTATGCGTCCGCCTTTACTTACGCTTAAACCGGATATGCCGTTGAAGGAAGCAACCAGATATATGGCTGACCATCAAATGACCGCGGCTCCGGTGCTGGAAAACAAGCGTGTTGTCGGAGAAATATCCGCAACTCAGCTTTTCCTTCTTGGCATACCTGACTTTTTTACCCAGCTGAAAAGCGTTTCATTTATAAGCGATTTTGATCCCTTTGAAAAATATTTTTACGAAGAAGCGCACTCAAAGGTTGCCGACCTGATGAATGACGACTTCTGCGCATTGGCGCCGGACGCAACTGTAATGGAAATGGTATTTGCGCTGATAGTACAGAAATATCCCAAAATATATATTGTAAAAGATGGTATTCTTGAGGGTATAATAGATCAACCGTTGATGCTTGAACGCATCATTAATATTTAAGAAGGAATACAAAATATGCTGAACCCTATGTTTATTGTGATTGCTATATTTCTGATCACATATTTTTTTATTGCGTCAGAAAAGATTGATAAAACCATTGCCGCGCTGCTTGGTGCTCTTGCCGTGATTTTTTGTCACGCCGCTCCGTTTGAGGAATTGCTCGGTAAAATAGATTTAAATGTTATTGCTTTGCTGGTGGGGATGATGATGATTGTCAATATACTTGCTACTACTGGTGTATTTGAGTGGATTGCGGTCAAAATAGCCCGCCAGTCTCAAGGCAATATTGTGGTGATACTTATTGCATTCATGGTTGTTACTGCGGTTCTGTCCGCTTTTCTTGATAACGTCACTACCGTTATTTTGATTGCTCCAATCACTATTTTGATTGCACAAATATTGGAGATATCCGCTGTTCCGCTGTTGATTATGGAAGCTATTTTTTCCAATATTGGCGGAACCGCAACTCTGGTTGGAGACCCTCCGAACATTATTATCGGTTCCCGGTGCGGGGTTACGTTTAATGCTTTTCTGGTTAACCTCGGACCAGTTGTTTTAATCATCTTGGCGGTATCACTGGTTATCGTCTGTTTTGGCTTGAAAAAGCATCTCAAAACCTCTTCGCGCGCAATTGAACGAATAAATAAGATGAATCCATCTAAAGCTATTATTGAGCCAGCCAGGCTAAAGCGTGCGTTAATTATTTTCGGACTGGTTTTATTTGGTTTCTTTGGTCATAGTTTTCTTCATGTTGAGCCCGGTATTATCGCATTGTGCGGTGGACTGCTTATGGCGGTAGTATGCAAGATGGATATCCATCATGTTCTGGAAAAAGTCGAATGGGCTACTATTTTATTTTTCGTGGGACTGTTTATGTTGATAGGTGCGCTCGAAATAAATGGAGTTTTTGAACTTCTCGGCAGTGGCATTCTCACCGTTACACACGGGAATCTGCTGTTTACCGTTATTGTGATTTTATGGTTTAGTGCTTGTTTTTCCGCGATTGTTGACAACATTCCCCTAGTTATTGCCATGATTCCTATTGTTAATTCTATTATTCCGGTATTCGCAAAACAAATGGGGCTTGAGGGTGCTGAAGAGGCTATCAGGACTCAGATTCAGGCTCCGCTGATATGGGCACTAGCTCTTGGGGCTTGCCTGGGAGGAAATGGTACTCTTATCGGCGCATCTGCCAATGTTGTAATTGTTCAGATTGCCCGGAGAAACAAGTATAAAATCTCCTTTTGGCAGTTTAGCCGGTATGGTTTGCCCATGATGATTGTGAGCCTGATAATATCTTCAATTTATCTATATATAAGGTATTTCTAAATTTCATAAAGGTAAAAATCAAACACTATGTAACTTATTAATTGTTTTATTCCGCAAAAGTAAAAACGGCTTTTTTGCTCAAAATATTCTGGATAATATTAGCGGCTATTTACAATATGCTCGACAATCCCCCTTGAAAGTTGTAACGATTGTATTATAGTAAACACGTATTTTTTAATTAGAAAATGTTCCAAAATTAAAGGCTAAGAGTATAGGCGTATGGGAAATATGTCAGAAAAATCGAATTTGCCAGAACGTTATTCATGTAAAAACGCAAAGATTAATAAGGTTACGTCACAAGTTTTACGGGACGACCGCGCACAGTTCGCTGCAGTAATAAAAGGTATTGACGCTGGAATTTGGGACTGGAATCTTAAGACAGGTGTAACTCTTTTTAGCGAACGCTGTGGGGAAATGGTCGGGTATACTAGTGAAGAACTCCAGCCACTGACAATTGATACATGGAGTGACTTGTGTCATCCAGAAGATTTAAAGCGTTCCAGTACGATGCGGGAAGGACATTTCAATGGCGAGCTTGACTATTATGATACTGAGGTGCGGCTGAAGCATAAAAACGGTCACTGGGTCTGGATTAAGGACAGTGGTAAAGTAATCGAGTGGGATGATAATGGTGAGCCGTTCAGAATGTGTGGTACTTATGTGGACATTACTGAACAGAAGCTAATTGAAGAACGATTGAAGTACCGGATTGACGTGGAGGAGCTGGTTACCGGAATCTCATCCAGTTTCGTTGGGCTTGGTACAGATGAAGTTGATCCGGCTATAAATAATGCTCTCAAAAAGATTGGAAAATTTGCCGATGTTGACCGAAGCTATGTCGTTTTAATAAAAGAAGATGATACAGGATTGATGGACAATACTCATGAATGGTGCGGTGAAGGTATCATCTCAGAGCAGGATTATTTACAAAATTTGCCTTGTTGCAAATTTCCATGGTGGCTGGGTAAACTCCATAATTTTGAATATATTAATCTTTTTCAGCTTTCAGATTTGCCGCCAGAGGCAAGTGCTGAACGGGATGTTCTACAGATTCAGGATGTTTTATCGCTTCTGGTGATTCCAATTCACTTTAAAAAAGAACTGCTGGGATTTATGGGGTTCGACTCGGTAAAAGTGAAGAAGAAATGGCTTGATGAGGATATTTCACTGCTGGTAACGGTTGGAGAAGTCATCGGAAGTGCTTTGAATCATTGCAAAAATGAGAGAAAGCTGATAACAGCCAAAGAGAGGGCTGAGGAAGCGGACAAATTGAAAACTTCTTTCCTGCAGAATTTGTCGCATGAAATAAGAACGCCGCTTAACGGAATTATGGGATTCAGTAAATTGCTGGGAAACTCGAATCTTAGCGAGTCGAAACAAGCCAACTATATCAATGTAATTCATGATTGCGGACAGCAGTTGATAGAAATTATTGAAAACCTTATTCGTATTTCAGCGATTGAGTCTGGAAACGAAAGAATCAGGAAAAGCAAGACAGTCATTAATGAGATGATTTTTGATTTGATGACGACACATAGCCCCAAGGCTAAAGTTGCTGATTTAAACTTGTATTCCAATCCCGTCCTGTCGGACAGATGCTCGGAAGTATATACTGATGCTGTGAAGTTGCGGCAGGTATTGACGAATCTTATTGACAATGCTCTGAAATTCACTCATAGCGGCATTATTGAACTCGGTTATACTCTCGAAAATGACTTTTTAAAATTTTACGTGAAAGATACCGGGATTGGCATTGCCCCGGAAATGCATGATACAATTTTTGACAGATTCAGGCAGATTGAATACAGTACCGCCCGAAAATATGGCGGTAATGGTCTGGGACTTTCAATTTCAAAAGCCTACGTTGAGT
>Ga0255410_1074_pt1 | contig 13918 bp, 8 predicted proteins | sample CelNoTSeSYBR01J2_FD_182126 | JGI IMG/M metagenome (GOLD analysis project Ga0255410, IMG submission 182126) | Sediment cell enrichment communities from methane seep in Santa Monica Basin, California, United States - CellEnrichment... | ecosystem: Environmental > Aquatic > Marine > Cold seeps >... | reverse complement strand
AATGTGCAGAAGTGCTTCGGAACAAAATTAATCCGGTAATTATTCATAGCTTCAGTGGCTTGAAAGGTTTTCCGCAGGTTGGTACTGATTATTATAAAGGTTTTTATAATGCGACAACTTATCTATTGGAAAAGGGACACTCAAAAATAGCATTCCTTATGGGGAGCAATAATATATGGCATGTTCCGCGCTTGAAAGGATATATGGATGCTTTGGAACATAATGGTTGTATTTATGACAATGATTTACCAAAACTGGTTTCTTTTAATAATACAAATGATGACTGGTCAATTATAAATAATTTATTGCAAAGCAAATCTCCTTCAGCTGTGATATGTTCATCAGATCGTCTAGCCTTAAGGGTTCACACTATTTGCAAAAAACATGGAGTTAGAATTCCTGACGATCTTGCTATCATAGGATTTGACAATATTGGCGAAAGTAAGCTGGTGAAGCCGGGCTTAACTACCATGGATAGCCATTTGGAAAAGTTTGGCGAAGCGGCAATATCTTTGCTGGAAAGACGCCGGGCCGGATTTGATATCAAAGATGAAAATATACAAATAACACCAAGTTTGATTGTAAGAGAAACAACATAATTTAACAAAAAACATAATAACTAAAAAGAGGTAAGGGAAATGAGAAAGAAAGCAAATTTTACGCTTGTCGAGCTCCTCGTTGTGATAGCGATCATAGCTATTCTCGCCAGTATGTTGCTGCCGGCATTAAACAAGGCACGTGAGCGAGCGCAGAAAATCGCGTGTTTGAATAATACCAAAGAGGTGTGTTTACTGTTTACGCAATATGCCGGTGATTATGACTTTTTTCCGATTCCGTATATAAAAAACTATACACCGAAACCAGAGACTCTGGGCACATGGTGGGGAACATTCAGTTGGAATCATGCACTTTACACTAATGGCTATATTGGCGAAAAAGCCCTCTGGAATCTCCTTGCTTGCCCCAAAGCTTCAACGGTGAATCGAACCAATAAAGCAACTCATTACCGTTCTTATTCTATGAACCGTGGCACTACGGTGAATGATGACAATACTTCTTGTGCTTTGCGAAACGGTGTAGTCTACAGTTCCGGTAATTCTGCTATTCCTAAATATCCTTACAAATTGAGTAAGTTTCGCTATTCAAGCAACACTATCTTGATATTCGAAAATCTTGATATAAAAAACGACAACAATGCGAATAATCTTTGCGCCGGCGGCAATCACGCAGAAGCTTCCAGGCTAAATGTACGTTCTGTACTTAAGCCCGGCAACCGCAGCCTGCATGATGATGGCAGCCGCAGCTATGGATTCGTCGATGGACATGTCAAAGCCATTGGTAGAGACAAAGATACTAAAGCCCAATGGGCACAAAGCATGAAGTAATAAAAAAAGTAATAAAAAAAGGCAATAAAAAAATGAGAGTGAAGTTAATAGCGGCTTTGAAAATTTTTATTTGTGTAATCGGCATCCAAGTAACGGCGGCGACTTTTTCCGTCAAACCGGAAAATATTGTTATCCAACTACCAGTTAAGGCAAATGCAGCGGCAAAAACAGGCGTTCAGGAATTACAAAAACACCTGCAGTTGATTACCGGGGTGCAAGTGCCGGTCAGCAGCCGCAAAGCTCAGGCAGGGAAATATGTTTTTTACGTAGGTATCGCTCCGCCTGACGATAAGCGCCGTCTTCAAACTGAAGAAGCCTGTTATCGGGTTACTCCGCAAGGTGCCTGGCTTTACGGTAATGATCAGTTTATGAAAAAACATAAAACTGTACTGGAAAACGCTCTGGATTGGACTTACTCCCGGGTTGGTACAATGTTTGCGGTCTATAATTTTCTTGAGCGTGAATTGAAAGTGAGGTGGCCGGCTCCCGGTGATGAGAATATTGTTTTTACTCCGCAAAATCCGCTTAAACTTCATTCTGCAGAACTGGACTGGCGTCCGCAGTTAGTCAACCGGCTGCTTTGGGGAACAACTTTTTCGCCATGGTATTATAAGAGAACTACTAGTAATAAAAATATTCCTGAAGCTTTTAAACTAAGTGATAAACAACGACAGCAAAAAAGATTGCAGGAAGGGCTTTGGCAGCGAAGGATGCGTATGGGCCAGAGCAAGATATACAGTCATCGGCATTCCTTTACGCGCTGGTGGAAAAAATACGGTAAAAGTCATCCTGAATTTTTCGCACTTAACGCTGAAGGCAAACGGGAACCGACTTCGCCTAAACGTGCTTCGCGCATTGAAATGTGCGTGAGTAATCCGGGCTTAAAGAAGGAAGTCGTTAAGCAATGGCTCAGACGCAAAAAACGCAGTCCGTATATGAATGAGACTATTAACGTCTGCGAAAATGATGGCGCAAGATATTGCCGTTGCAAGGAGTGTCAGAAACTTGACGTTCGTAAGCCGGGTGAAGACTTCGGATTTCATATGACTGACCGTTACGTTTATTTTGCCAATCAGATTTTAAAGTTAGCGCGTAAATACGACCCGAACGTTCAGGCGTGTATGTTCGCTTATATGGAATATCGTTTTCCGCCGCGTAAAACCCGGATTGACAAAGATATTGTATTTTCGTTTGTTCCCAAACTTTGGGATTCTGGAGCGGAATTACAAAAGCTTTACTCCTCATGGCGCAAAATGGGTGCGCGCAATATGCTGTTGCGCACCAATGAATTGCACATAGATATTGCTTTGCCAATGGGATTTGAAAAGAAAATTTTCGACAACTTTCAAGTTGGAGTGAGGAATAAGATAATCGGCACCCGCTATGATGCCATTCAAAGCTTTTGGCCGAGCTCAGGCATAGTTAATTACATCCTTGCCCGCGCTTTTTACGACCCGGCTAAAAATTTTGCTTACTGGGAGCAGGAATATTGCAATACTTACGGGGCCGCATGCAGTTTCATAAAAGAATACTTTCGTTATTGGCGTGAACAAGTATGGAATAAACGTATTTATCCCGCTAGCAAAAAGATTGCTGGAGATGCTGACAATTTCCTGCGCCAGGGGCTTTACTGGTCACATGGTAAATATTACTGCAAGGGTGATTTTGATAAAACCGATGCGATACTTCGTCAAGCCGCAGGATACCGGCTGGACTCCAGAATCCGAGACCGGCTGAAACAGCTTCAATTGGCCAATCGTCATGCCCGGCTGTTGTGGCGAGCTATGCGGGCAGGGGGACAATACAGCCCCATTGGTGCAGGGCAGCAGGAATGTCAGAAGAACTTCAAAAATATTAAGGCATTGACAGAATTCAGGTTGAAGAATAAAGACAAACTGGATTTCGAGTGGGGCAGGCTGATGCGTACGGAAAATTATTCCGATGGAGCCTGTTCGCTACTGGCGCAAGCCGTAGAAGGAATGACTCCGTTTGCCCAGCTTCCGCAAATGTGGCGCGTGGCATATAAACCCGTTAAGGCAAAACCGGTATGGCTGAACAACGATTCCACAAAAAAATGGAAGTCTGCTTCAATTATCAGTTTCTCCTGGAGAAAAATAGCGCCGGAATCTGAGCTGGGAAAACAGCTTAAAAAATCACCGCAGTGCATATGGTACGCGATTAAGTTGCCGGATAAAAATAAATTTGGCGATAAGGAAGTTTACTTGGTTTTTGGCGGCATTCGTGGTCGCGCTGTTGTTTATGTCAATGGTAAAGCGTTGCAATGTGAACGCGTCCGGAGCGGCCCGCTCACTGTACGCATCGATAAAAATTTAAAAAAAATAAATAACAAACTGTGTGTTAAAGTTTTTCGCCGCTCGGGCGAAACCAGCGGTATTTGGCGTCCAGTTTGGCTATTTACAAAATAACCTTTAAATAAAAGAGATACCTATGTTAAATATTTTTAAAGCCATTTGTATTTGTGCGCTGATTTCAAATGTCGCTGTAAGTGCAAAAACATTCATCGTTAGCCCAAATAAAATGACTATCCAGATACCTGTGAAGTCTAATTCAAGTGTGTTGGTCGCAGCTAAGGAACTGCAAAAACACCTGCAGTTGATTACCGGGGTGCAAGTTCCGGTCAGCAATCGGAAAGCCCAGGCAGGGAAATATGCTTTTTACGTAGGTATTGCTCCATCTGATGATAAGCGTCATCTGCAAATTGAGGAGGCCCGTTACAGAGTTACTCCGCAAGGTGTCTGGCTGTATGGACAGGACCGCTTTGCCAACAAAAAACGTAAAACCGCATTGGAACAAGTTGTTGATAATAGATATGCTTATGTGGGAACGATGTTCGCTGTATATAATTTTCTTGACCGGGAATTGAAAGTAAGATGGCCGGCTCCCGGCGACAATAATATTATTTGTCCAAAACAAAATCCACTTCGGCTTAAAGTTGTTGCGTTTGACTGGATTCCGAAATTGAAGGTGCGTAGACTGTGGTCTGTCAACTATAGCAACTGGTTTTACAGAAGAAACATAATAAAAGATAAAAGCATTCCTAAAGAATTTAAGTTTAATCCCAAACAACAGAAACAAAAACTGCTTGAAGAAAAATTATGGCAGAGAAGAATGCGTATGGGGCAGAGTATTGTTCCTAATCATCGCCACGCCTTTGTTCGCTGGTGGGATAAATACAGTAAGAGTCATCCAGAATTTTTCGCGTTGAATTCTCAAGGGGAAAGAAAGCCATTGCGCGCCAATGGTGATAATGCAAGAGTTTGTATGTGTGTAAGTAATCCGGATTTTCAGCAGGAGATTGTAAAACAATGGCTTATAAGAAGGAAAAAGAATCCTTATTGGAATCAAATGCTGAATATATGTGAAAATGACTGTGGTAAATATTGCCGATGTCCTGAATGTAAAAAATTGGATGTTGTGAAGAAGGGAGAGCCTTTTGGAAAACATATGACTGATCGTTATATCGCATTTGCAAATAGTGTTCTTAAAATAGCTAGAAAACATGTTCCCGATGTGAAAGTCTGCATGTTTGCTTATCAGTCATATCGTTTTCCCCCGAGAAAGACTAGAATTGATAAGGATATTGTATTTTCTTATGTTCCCAAGCTTTGGGACTCAGAAAAAGAATTGGATGATTTGTATAAAGGGTGGCGAAAAATGGGCGCTGAAAAAATGTTACTGCGCACTAATGGACTTCATATTGATATTGGTCTCCCCATGGGATTTGAAAAAACGATTTTCAGAAATTATAAAGTCGGTGTGAAAAATAATATCCTTGGAGTTGCATATGATGCAATACATGGTTACTGGCCAAGCTCAGGAATTGTTACTTACATTCTTGCTCGAGGTATTTACGCACCTGAAAAAAGTTTTGAATACTGGGAACAGGAATACTATGATACTTATGGTAAAGCCAGTCCCTACATTAAAAAATATTACCGTTACTGGCGTAATAATATTTGGGAAAAACGTATATATCCGAATCGTTTAAAAATTGTAAAAGCCGGGTTTGGATTTATGAGAGGAGGGCTTTATCGGTCACGCGGCAAGTATTATAGTGATGCCGATTTTGATAAAACCGACGCCATACTGCAAAAAGCTTCTGCATGTAAACTTAAACCGGAAATTCGTAAACGTGTAAATGAATTAATCTTAGCGAATGAGCACGCGAGAAAATTATATCATGTTATGAAAGCTGGAACTCAATATAATACAGTAGATTTTTCCTGTGTAAAAAAACTGCATGACTTCAGATTGAAAAACAGAGATAAAGTACAGTTTAACTGGGGGCGTCTTATGCATATTGAGAACCGTGCCCGTTTGGCATCGGCAATATCATTTGATAATTCTGTTCCTGTAAAGCGTTTTGCAAACCGGTGGTTTTTCCAAATCGATCCGAAAAATGTTGGGCTGAAAGAACATTGGGAAAAATTTTCATACCAAAGAATCAAAGCAACTTGGGATAGAATTAACGTCCTAACATGCTGGGAGCATGCATTTACTCATCCAGATTTGATGAAATTATTAAAAAAGTATGATGGTATTGGGTGGTATGCGCAAAGTATAACAATCTCTGAAAAGGTTAAAGGTAAAAAGCTTTATATACGGTTTGGAGCGGTAGATGAATCATGTTGGGTATATGTTAACGGCAAGGAAGTTGGAAAACATCTCTTTAAAAAGTCTGACGACTGGAAAACACCATTTAAAATCCGTATTGATCAGGAAATTAACTGGAAAGTTCGCAAAATAACAGTTGTTGTAAGGGTTGAAGATAAAGCCGGAGCTGGTGGTATTTGGAAACCTGTTTGGCTCGTTACTGATAAATAATATCAATTAACATAATAGATATGGTAAAATTCTGATAGTGAATTATAATATGTAATTATAATAAAAGTGCAATTTGAAAGAGTTGCACTTTTATTTTTTTTATAACTCGTTAGACTTTATGAAATATAAAATAAATCATTTGCGATGACAGCAAATGTTAAAGATAGGATTAAAAAATGCTCATTGGGGTCATAGCTGGAATTTTAACAATTATTATTCAACCGTTTGCCTATCTTTTTACGCGAATTTACACCATGCGTGGCGGTCCGGTCTTAGAACTGTTAATCTATTCTCATATAATTATGGGGGCTTTGTCAGGGATAATCCTTGTGTTTTATCTTCATGATTTAGAATTTACTTCTACTCTTCAATTGCGTTTACTGGGATGTGTTATAACTTTTTTAGTTGGCCAGGGATGTTATTTTTTTACGGCGAGACTCATGGAGCCTTCGCGTCTTACAACGCTACTTGGATTAAAACTGATTTTTCTGGTATTTCTCAATATGCTTTTTTTCAGTTTAGTATTAGCTCCTGGACATTGGACGGCAATAATTTTGTGTATAGCAGCGGCTTTTGTTATGAATCACAGTGGCGGCAGGCTGACTCTTAAGGCTTTTGGCGCGTTATTGTTATGTTGTTTATTCCTTGCCGGAAGTGATATTATGGATATGCTGCTTGTTAGTGCGATGCCTTATGAATCAGTTATTTCACGCGGTATTGCCGCTACTGCTCTTTGTTATTTTTCATTGGGCATAGTTATAGCACCTGCATTATTTTTTGTTAAGTTCGACCACAAAAAACTCGTTTCAGCACTACCTTATTCTATATCATGGCTTGCAGCTATGATCTTGCTTTTCATTTGTTTCGGAACCTTGGGGACAGTCTTTGCCAACATTTTGCAGTCAGGCAGAGTTTTAGTACAAGTTTTGCTTGGTTCCTGTGTCGCATATTTAGGGTATGCTGCAATAGAACCCAAAGCCTTAAAACATCAATGGCTTTGTCGTGGGCTAGCCGCGTGTATGATTATCGCCGCCGTGGCAATATACGCATTTTTAAGTAATTCAGCACATTGAGTTTTTTTTAAAAGTTTTGTAAAATTCCAAATAAAAGTCTTGACATTTGTGAAAAAAACATTATAATAAATGTATGCAAACGTATGCGCATTGTAATTTGATGCGTTTTTTTGGAAATGTTTGCGCAAACGTATACACAAGGAATTTAATAGTGCTCGAGTTTAAGAAAAATAATCGTGTTTCCGGGGCCAAAATAGCTGCTAAACTTGGTATTTCGCAAGCGACTGTCAGCAGAGCTTTGAGTGGAAATAAAAGAATATCTAAAGCTGTACGAGAACAGGTACAGGAAACGGCGCAGCGTTTGGGTTATGTGGCTAATGCCACGGCACGAACTCTAGTCAAAGGACGAAGTAATATAATCGGAATCCTTACAGGTGGCTTGCATGTTGAACGCACAGCATATTTATTAATTACTTTAGATGCCAAATTGCGTGAACATGGTCTTCTTCCCCATTTATTTTATACTCGTGGAGAATCTGACAGAATTGCAGATGGAGTTCGTCATTTACTTGAACAAGGAGTAGATGGTCTGATAATCATTGGTATTGCTCAAAATGCAGTCAGTAAACTTCAGAAGCAAGGATTACTTCAAGTTAAACCAACAGTATTTATAGATGATGCTCTTACAGGATATAAAATAAATTTGGTAACGAATGTATATGAAGAAGCTTGCCAAGAAGTGACAAAAGCACTTATAGAACAAAAACGACGTAATATTTTCGCATTATGGAAACCAGTTAAGGATGCACGATTACTTGCAGTAAAATCTTTATTGAAGCAATTTGGACAAGAGGATAATTTTATTTATCTCCCTACTCGTATTTTAAAATCAGAGTCTGAGAAACAACGCGAAAATAAAGCTTTTCGAAATAAAATAAAGCTTTTTTTACATAATACTCCTAAATGCGATGCAATTATTTGTTATAATGACCAGACTTCTCTTAGTGTGTTGAGCATGTTAAACCATGCTGGACGCAAAGTTCCATCAGACGTAGCAATCATTGGATATGATAACAATCGACTTGGTGAATTGACTGCACCTCAACTCAGTACTTTTGCACCACAACCTGTTTTAATTGCTAATGCCGCAGTGAATAGAGTACTTGAGCTAATTAAAGACCCACAAGATAAAGTAAAGACAATTGAAATTCCTGTAAAATTTATTCAGCGAGAAACTTTATAAAATAGGAGAACGAAATATATGATTATTGGACGTATTTGATTGTCTGAAAATATTAACTTTAAAAATAAGGAATATAAAAATGAAAACACAGTGTGTTTTTACCCTCATTGAACTCCTCGTTGTGATTGCTATCATAGCAATTCTCGCCGCAATGTTACTTCCAGCATTAAATCAAGCACGAGCACGCGCTAAAATGATAAGCTGTACGAGTAATCGTAAACAGGTAGGAACTATGATTTCAATGTATACGGTTGATCAGGATGGTATACTTCCATCTTGCCGGGACGCAGCCGGGAAAAATCGCTGGTATCAATTACTATATAATATGAAGCTGTTTAAAAATAAGCTCCTACCTTACCATCTTGGCTGTCCATCTGCAAAAGGGCTTGCACAATATGGACTACCAACTGCGCCCACTTTAGCATATAATTGGCGTATTGAAAACCAGAAAGTTTGTGTAGCACGTCATCCTAGTATTAAATTTGTTGTTGGAGATTCTTATACTGGTTATTATATGCATGAAGGTAATTATCGAATTTCAAAATATTATAACTCAACAGCACCTTCATCGTATGGTTTCTATCCATGGCATAATAACAAATCTTCGGGAACAATGCTTTACCTTGATGGACATGTTAATCAATTGAAGACTGTAAACAAAGATATTCCTGCTGATTATAAGTATTGGTATTTACGTTATTAAAAAGGTGATAAAAAATGTTTAAAAAATTGTTTGTATTAAAATATCTAATTTTCTTGATATTATTTGGAAGTACAATTCTTTGTGCAAAAGAATTTAAGCTTGATAATAATATCAAAATCCTGATAAGGAAAAACTGTTCAACAATAGATAAGTTTGCTGCAGAGGAGTTAAAAAAACATCTTCTCTTGGCTGGAGCAAAGAAATGTGATATTGGTCATGTTGATAAAAAGATAACTTCGCCTTTAGTTTTGACTTTTTATATTGGTCAAGCTTACCCTGGTTTTGATAAAAAACTTCAAAATACTGAGGCCAGATATGCAATACGAGGCAATAAGGTTTATCTCTGGGGTGAAAATCGTATAAGTTCACGATTAACGCTCAAGCAAATACTTGGAATTCCAAGCGCCAGATGCGGCACTCTTAGTGCTGTATACGCTTTTCTTGCTGATAAGCTTGCTGTAAAGTGGATTCGCCCAGGAGATAGTGGCATATACTGCTCTAAGACCTCAACTCTCAATTTAGCTGACACAGAGGATTACAAATGGGTAATGCCGATGAATATGTGTGGTGTGAGAGTTTACTGGTGGCGAAATCGTCTAATTCAACCTTTAACTCGTTTTACCCCTGAAAAATTGCGATGTTCTGTTGATAGTGTAGACGAACATTCTTTACAGGATTTTATTTGGTTTCGCCGTATGCGGCTTGGGACTAAATCAAGAATTCGTTACGGGCATGCATTTGGGAAATGGTGGAAAAAATACGGCCAAATTCATCCAGAATGGTTTGGTATGAATCCCAATGGAAAGCGGGGACTTCCTATCCGATATAGTAAAAGAAATAAATTATGCCTTTCTAATAATCAAGTCGTTGATCAAATCATCAAGGAATGGCAGGAAAAAGGAGCTCCTGAACGCTGGAATATTTGTCCTAACGATGGAAGTTTAGGTTATTGTCGTTGTGAAGATTGTATGGCTCTTGACTGCAGAAAAAAAGGTGAAACTTTTTATGACCACTTGACAGATAGATATGTTAATTTTTGGAACAGAATAGTAGGAAAGGCAGTAAAAATTCGTCCTGATGTGAAGTTCATTACATATGTTTATTCTTATTATCGATTTCCACCCCGGCGAGAAAAGATCAAGTATCCGGATAATATGATTTTGGGCATGGTGCCGATGATGTTTGAAGATAATGAAAAAATGTTCAAAGAATGGCAGGAACTTGGAGCAAAACATGTTTTTTTACGTCCTAATGACTTATGTATATCATCATCATTTTTTATGGGATTGGAAAAACGGATTTATGATAAATTTAAGGCCTCAATGCGTTTTAAGCTATTCGGGACAGATTATGATGGTGGCTGTGGAATTAGAACTCTTGATTTTGCATATTACATTACAGCGCGGATGATTGTTGATCAAGAAAAATCCTTTGAAGAACTTGAAAATGATTATTGCTCTACATACGGTAAAGCAGCTCCTGTCGTCAAAGAATTCTATGCTTATTACCGAAAACTAGGAGAAACTAACCTGAAAAAAGTAGCAAGTCAACTTACGCTTAAAAATCGTCAACTTCTTGATAGTAGTCAACTAATTCCTGAGATTTTACGTAATACTCATCTCTATTACAGTCAAGATGATTTTAAAAATGCAACTGAAATTCTTGAAAAAGGAAAACAGCTGAAGCTTGATCAGAATTCTAAAAAACGTTTGAATGAATTGATTATATTAAATGAGCATGCTCTAAAAACATATGATTTTCTTGTTGAGGCTCAAAAAAAACAGCTGGGTCGCAAAAATAATATAGAGTCGGCAGCTAAAGCTTTGGTCAAATTCAGAGAAAAAGAATCTAAAACTATTGATTGGTGTTGGCAGTATTTATTTGCTCGAACAGAAAAAACATATTGGCTGTTGTCTAACTGGTATCTTAAGTATATTAACTTAAAAATAAATGAAGATAAAGATATTTTACTTTGGAGTTCTTTTGATTTGCCGGCAATGGATGGATGGAGAAAGCGCGCACAGTTTAGCAAAATAACTAATAAAACTGCTTCTTTTGATCAATTTAGTGTTGAGTTGACTGCTTCCCGGAAAGAAGGCTTAGGAATAAGCTATCATGGTTTTAAAGTGGAACCAGGTAAAATTTATAAGTTGTCTTATGATTATCTGTTAGGCAAAGAAAATTCTCCAACTTATTTACGTTTGCGTTGTGTGGGACGAGGCAATCAGAAAAAGAGTAGGGTCTTATTTAATCTATACTCACGGAAAAAAGGTAAATACTGGCAAAGTGAAGAAAAAACTTTTAAAGTTCCTGCTGATATAAATAATATTACTTTTTATTTTAATGTAGGACCAGGCAGAAAAGGGCAGGTTGTAAACATAGATAAGATTAGTTGCCGTATCATTAAAGATAAAAAGTAGAACATGGCAGATATTATTTGGTATATTTAACTTAAAACTTATCCGGTAGCGGAAAGAAAAAGGTGTTTTGTTCTATTATCTTGGCTGTTTTTTCGTGCCAAATATCTTTATTTTATAAAAAAACTAATTATTTTTATTTAAAATGCAATATTTAATGAATTAATTGCGTTACACTGTTATAGTATATAAAATTAGTTCAAAAAATACGCATGCGTGTGCGTTATAAATATTTGGATTTTGATGAATAAAAAACTTGATTCTTTGACCCGGGAATATGTGGCCCGGCACGGGCGGGATTGCGCCTTGGGCGCTCCGCGTAAACGACAGTATTGCTGGGTGGTGCTGGTGTTGTTTTCTGCTGTTTTTCTGCTGTTCTACCGCTGGGATATTTTCCTCTGCGCGGTTACGGCTTTTTCCTGTTTGTTTTATGGCGGAACTATCGCTTTTCGAACGGTAGCGATGCTTTTGAGCTTGAGCGGGAAGGGGGAGATTAAGATTTCAGGCGAAGAAGCCGCTGAGTTGAAGGATGATGAACTTCCGGTTTATACTATACTTTTGCCATTGTATCGCGAAGAAGCTATTGTGAAAAAGTTGATTGATAATCTTGAAGGGCTTGATTATCCAGGCGATAAACTCGATATAAAACTTTTGCTCGAAGAAGATGATACTTTGACGCGGAATGTGCTGGAAAAAGAAGATTTGCCGGAACATTATGAGATAATAGTGGTTCCCCATAATGAACCAAAAACCAAACCGCGCGCCTGTAATTACGGTTTAGCTGCCGCAAAAGGCGAATTCTGTGTTATTTTTGACGCGGAAGATCATCCCGAGCCGGATCAACTGCGCAAAGTGGTAATGGGCTTTAGACAAAATGATGAAAAACTTGCCTGTATTCAGGCAAAATTGAATTACTATAATCATGACCAGAATCTACTGACAAAACTTTTTACTATCGAATACAGCACGACTTTTGATTTATTTCTGCCCGGTCTGCAACGCATGAAAGTTCCGGTGCCGCTAGGCGGAACATCTAATCATTTCAGGACAAAAATTTTACAGGAAATCGGCGGCTGGGACCCCTTTAATGTAACTGAAGACTGTGATCTCGGGGTGAAGATTTACAAAAGCGGGCATGTCACCAGTATGATAAACTCGACTACCTGGGAAGAAGCAAATTCGCATCTTTGGAACTGGGTAAGACAGCGTTCACGCTGGGTGAAAGGCTTTGTTCAAACTCATTTTGTGCATACTGCCAATCCGATAGTAACCTTGAGACATCTGGGCTTGTGGGGATATTTCGGTTTTTATCAAAGCGTTGGAGCCAGTTCATTGATGTTACTGCTCAATCCCTTTTTCTGGGCGGCTGGTTTGCTCTATATTTATTTGTTTGCGTATGGTTTGCTTGCCGGTGCGCCGGCTGGAGAATTACTGATCGGACCTCATACTCCGGTGTTTAATGAATTGATCGCAGTTCCCGGGTTGGGAGGTCTGTCGGTTTGGCCGATGATGTATGTTGGAGCCGGACAATCCGCATTTTATTCGCATTTGTCAATATTGTTTTTTATAATCAGCGTTATATTATTAGCAGCTAATTTTTTGTTTGTTTTAACACATTACATAGCTTGTCACAGGCGTGGCTTCAAAGGTTTAGCGAAGTATTCGCTATTGATGCCTTTTTACTGGATATTGATTTCTTTCGGAGGCTGGAAAGGTTTTATTCAACTATTTTATAAACCATATTACTGGGAAAAAACAGTACATGGAATTGATAATTTAAATACTAAGGAGACTAAAAATGATAATTAAGAAAAATAAGTTCACACTCATTGAATTGCTGATTGTGATCGGGATCATCGCGGTTCTTGCCGGGCTCTTACTGCCGGCGCTTAACAAAGCGAGGAATAAAGCCAAAGAAATCAACTGCGTCAATAATCTTAAGCAAATCGGTACTGGAATTATTATGTACCTTGATGATTATGACTGGAAGGAGCATGTACCATGGATTTCCAGACTTTATCCCAGTTATATCAGCACAAAAGGCGTTTACCGTTGTCCCATCGACGGAAATACTTCCGACGTTCCACGCGAAGAATGGAAATCGCGTCCTGATAATGACTGGAATGAAACTTATGACAGACCCGGCAATACCGGCAAAAACTTTTTGCCTAACCCTGATTCAGGACCAGTCAGTTATTTTTATGAATTTTCCGATGTCCTTTGCGATAAATGGACTGTGCCTAACGCACCTGCTAATCCGACTTGGGCTGAGGTGAAGCGATCTCAACTGAAGTTTGGCGACGACGACCATC
>Ga0255410_1073_pt1 | contig 14273 bp, 9 predicted proteins | sample CelNoTSeSYBR01J2_FD_182126 | JGI IMG/M metagenome (GOLD analysis project Ga0255410, IMG submission 182126) | Sediment cell enrichment communities from methane seep in Santa Monica Basin, California, United States - CellEnrichment... | ecosystem: Environmental > Aquatic > Marine > Cold seeps >... | reverse complement strand
AATCTGTGGATTTCCTTCGGGCGATAGTTGCTGAAGATTTGAAAAACAATAAACATGAAGGTCGTGTCGAAACTCGTTTCCCACCCGAACCTAATGGTTATCTGCATATTGGACACGCCAAAGCTATCTGCATTGATTTTAAGATTGCTGAAGAAAACGGCGGAGTTTGTCATTTGCGCATGGACGATACCAACCCGACAAAAGAAAATACGGAATACGTCGAATCCATCAAAAAAGACGTCAAATGGCTTGGCTTTGACTGGGGCGAACATTTTTATTACGCGTCTGACTATTTCGAACAGATGTATGATTATGCCGTTGAGTTGATTAAAAAAGGCAAAGCTTATGTTTGTGATTTGAGCCCTGATGAATGGGCTGAACATCGCGGTACACTTACTGAAGTCGGTAAAGAACCTGCAGGACGCAAACGTTCTATCGAAGAAAATTTAGAGCTTTTCCAGCAGATGCGTGATGGTAAATTCGAGGATGGCGCAAAAGTTGTCCGTGCGAAAATCGATATGACATCTCCAAATATTCACATGCGAGATCCCGCGATTTACCGTATTCGCCGTTTTCATCATTACCGGCTCGGCGATGACTGGTGCGTGTATCCGATGTATGATTTCGCGCATTGTCTGGAAGATTCTATCGAAAATATTACACATTCATTCTGTACGCTGGAATTTGAAATTCATCGCCCCTTGTATGATTGGGTGTTGGACGCTCTCGAACTAGAAAGCCATCCACAGCAGATTGAATTCGCCCGTTTGAATTTGAGCTATACTATTATGAGTAAACGTAATTTGCTCGAACTTGTACAGGAAAACCTGGTTAACGGTTGGGATGACCCCAGAATGCCGACAATCAGCGGTATGCGCCGTCGTGGTTATTCTGCCAAGGCGATCCGTGAATTCTGCGATACTATCGGCATTACGAAATTCAACAGTTTGACAGATGTCGCTCTGCTGGAACATTGTGTGCGTGGTGATTTAAACAAAGTATCCTCACGTTATCTCGCGGTAATGAATCCGCTCAAGGTTGTTATCGAAAACTTTGATGAAAACGAAGTCGATATGCTTGACGCGGTAAACAATCCCGAAGATCCTGATGCCGGAAACCGCAAAGTGCCGTTTTCACGTGAACTTTATATTGACCGCAACGATTTTATGGAAGATCCGCCAAAGAAATTTTTCCGTTTAGGTCCTGGGCGTGAAGTTCGTCTGCGTTACGGTTATTTTATTACATGTAAAGATGTTATCAAAGACGAAAACGGCGAAGTTATTGAATTGCGCTGTACCTACGATCCTGAAACCCGCGGCGGCAACGCTCCCGACGGACGCAAAGTTAAAGGTACGATTCATTGGGTTTCCGCCAAGCAAGCGGTCAAAGCCGAAGTACGTTTGTATGATCGCTTATTCCTGGAAGAAAATCCGGGGGCGAACGGTGCTGACTTTAAAAAGCAAATCAATCCCGATTCATTATCGACGACAGATGTTTACATGGAGCCTGAATTAGCGAAAATCGAAGTCGGTACTTGTGTACAATTCGAGCGCCAAGGATATTTCTGTTTAGACCCTGATTCAAGCGATGAAAAATTAATTTTCAACCGCACAATCACCTTGCGCGATTCATGGGCAAAGAAAAATAAGAAGTAATAGATATAAAGCCTGCTGGTTCGGGATATTTGAAAATTTATCCTGCTGTAGTCTCTTTGTGCTGGAGCAAGGTTGCTCCTGGCACTATCTGGTATACTGTAATTCTTCTGTGTTGTCCATTAACTTTGTGATGATGTCGGATGAGAAGCCGCGGTAAGCCAGGAAACGGTAGGCTTTTTGACGGCGCTTGTTGATGTCGTCTTCGTGCATTAAAGAGCGTAATTTTCTGTTGAGAGCGTTTTCGGCGTTTTCCTGTTCGCAGTCGCCGAGTTTTTCCAGCGCTTTTTCGGTATGCTCCTCGGAAAGACCTTTGCTGCGAAGCTTCATCTTTATTTTGAAACGTCCCTTGCCTTGTCCGCTTAATTCAGCGGCGTAGTCATTGGCAAATAATTTGTCATTTAACAAACCAAGGCGTTCACATTCAGCGATGACTGTGTCTATGTCGCTTTTGGAAAATTCGCGTTTATACAGCTTGTTCCGCAGTTCCTGTGTGCTGTGGGCACGTCGGGAAAGCAAATCAAAAGCTTTTTTTAATACTTCATTATTTGCCATTGCGATCCTTTAGTGCTTTCTGGTGAAGCTCTGCGGCGGCTTTGTGCTTTTTTTGCGCACGCAGAGAGAGTTCGTAAAAAGTATAATATTTGGCTTTCAAATCTCCCATATCATCGGGATTTATTTTACTGAATAGTTGTTCGGCTTGTCGGGCTTTGCCGGAGAAAAAATAAGCAATTCCCAAATAGTAACGGTACGCGAGCTTATTCGGAGATTTTTGAAATGCCGGTAACAATATTGTTATCGCATCTTTGGGACGGCGGTTTTTGAGTAGGGTGTCGGCAAGGTTTATTACAGTCATTTGTTTATGCGGTGCCATCTTATATGCTTCGTGAAAATAGGGCAGAGCGGAAGCGGATTTGCCAGTCTTGTATTGCATTCCTTTGCCATATGAAACAAAATCAGTCGAGCGTAGGAAACTATTTAAAGGGAGATTTATGTACAGAATTATTGCATAAATAACTACGGGAAGCAAAATTAAAAGTTGTTTTTTATCCTGCCATGCTTTTTTTACAGCGAAGACTGGGTAAGGTGCAAGCATGCAGAATACCGGCATCAAAACCAGGCGGTAACGCGCGAGAGGAAGGAAATAACACATCGGCAGCATGTATGAGAAAATAAATACAAACAAAATACTTTCTTTGCGCAATATGCCTCGATTGAAAAGCAGGAGAATCAAAGCCGTTACAGCCAGAGGTAACAATAGAAATGGACCAATGAGGTATTGCAAAGGAAATAATTTATGTTTCAAAAAATAATAATTGACGTTGTTGGGGATTTCAGACGCGGAAAAAACCGATGGAGCTTTTCGAGCCATATTGACTATTAAAGTATTTGTTTTTTTAGATTTTTGACTTGATTTTTGGGGAGTGGAGAGGGATACATTCATACTTGTGGGTTTGGCAACACTGCCAAGCTTGGTGATATAATTCATTGCCGGCAGCTGAACCGGCATAAAATTATTTCCTTCAGTTAAATAGACGTTAATTGTTGAAACTGAAACAAATACTGTAAAAATTCCGAGCGTAAGGAAGGCGATGCGCAATAATATAGTTTTTTTAATGCACTTGAATTTTTTGAATAAACAGACAATAATCCAAAGCGATGCCAGGCCGCAAAACGGTAACGCATGAATCCGTGCAATACAGGGGAGGGCTAAAAATATTCCGCAAATCCAAAGTCTCCGAGGCGAAAAATGACCTTTATGAGCCCAAAGAATCGCTGTCAGAGATAATAATGCGAAAAATAACAAAATGCTTTCTTTCAGAACTACAACCTGGTACATCAGTGCGGGTGCGTACAAGGCAGCGAGTAGGCCGGAAGCTAATGCCCAGTAGGTTTTGCCCCAAAGTCTGAGAGTGCACCAGGCGACAAGTGGAGCTATGAGAATTCCGCCGATAAGTTGAATAATAACGACGGCTTCTGGACAGGTTGCACCATTGTTGAAAAATAAAATTGCAGTTAAAATAGTCCTGTATAGAGCAATGGTACCATTGCCGGCATAAAGCCATTCGCCAGTTTGCAAAATGGTTTGCATATCAAGTCCGCTGATATTACAATACCAGCGCACAGGCGAGTCCCACCAGTTAATTAACAATACAACTCTGACCAGCAAAGCGGCTAGCGTTGGAATTGCATAAATTAATAAATTATTTTTTGTTTTTAATTTCATTTCAAAGAAGTTTATTGAGAGCGGTATAGGTTTTTTTAAATTCTTCTTGCCGTTTTGAGGTTTTAACTGTTTTCAGGTATCCTTTGACTGCTTGGAAATACATCTTCATTGAACTTATTTTTTTGGCATTTTTGAGATATTTAGCCGCATTAGAATAGTTGCCGTTGCATAGTTCCGCGCTGGCGGCAATTAATCTGCCGTTATTGGATAAGTTTTTAATATCCAGAGCGGCTAAACTCTTTTTGTAATTTTTCTGGAGAAAGAGCGCGGCGGCAAATTTATCCTGGTATTCTTTGTTTTCAGGTTTTAATTTATGAAGTTGACCAAAATACCATGCCGCGGAAACCCAATCTTTACCGCGTTCCGCTTCCTGGGCGGGTTTTTTGAGGAATTGGATCATCTCAGAATCGCCAGAGTTATCCGCTAGTTTCTTGGCAAGTACTTCTTCGAGGAATACATCCGGTTTAGCTCCGAGCTTGCGGGCTTTGCGGTAGGATTTCGCGGCGGTGTCGAGAAGATCTGGATGATATATCGCAATTATTTGCGCGCGTGCTAGATAGGCTTGCGGAATTTTTGGAGAAATTTTTATCGCGGCAGCCAAGTTAGCTAAAGCCACTTTGGTTTGACCGACTCCTGCTTGAGCGTTGGCGTAGCGGGTTAGTAAATTGTAATTTTGTGGATGTATTTTTATAGCTTTCTGGAGAACTGCGGATGCATTGGTGAATTTTTTTTGTTTAATCAGTACTTGAGCATAAGCAGAAGCGTTATTGACATCGTTTGGCGCGAGTGAGTATGCTTTTTGTAATAATTGAGCTGCCTCTTTTACTTGTCCGCGTTTATACAGAATGGAACCAAGTCGGCGGTTAACTTCGATATTATCAGGTTTGGCAGTGAGGTATTTACGGTAATTCCAGATAGCGAGGTCTTCAGAATCATCCTTTTCCGCTTTTCCGCCGTCGGCTAAGAGCTTTTTAAGGTCGACAGTCTGGGTAGTTTTTATTTGTGGAGTATACTTGGTTATTGACGCAGTATGTTTTTGGGTTGAAACAGTTTTTTTACTACCGACATTTCGAAGTATTTGTATGGTTTTACCCGCGTGCTGTAATTCTTCACGTAGTTTCGTTATTTGATTTACAGCAACGTTCAACTTAGTATCTTTATCGGCCATACTTTGATTTTTCTTTTGCAAAGCAATGAGCCTTTGTTCACTTTCTTTGATTTTCTTCTGATATTCTTTTCGTTTTTCAGCGATGACCTTCGTACTGCTTGCTTGAAGAGTTTTATTTGCTTCACGTAGTTTTATATTTTCCTTCTTTATTATCTCCGCACTTTGGGTTTCCTGAGCCAGTAATTTTTCATTAACTTTTAGATTTTTGTTAGATTCTTTGAGGGCATTGAAAGTTGCCTCTAATTTTGTATATTTATTTTTTGAGGAATCCAGTTCAAATTTTAAACCTTTTTTCGCGGCGAGTTCTTTATCTATTTTTTTGTTTAATTTTCTTATTTGTTTATTTAGTGAGCTTATATTCTGCAAATCAGAGTTTGACCGCGCTGACAGTTTCTTTTGTGACCATTTATATTTTTCACTATAGCTTTTTACAAGTTCTTCAGCTTTAGTCTGTTTAGCCTGTAGTATTTTTATTTCTTTAGCATTTCCGCTTTGAACAATCAATAACTGATTATAGTTTTTATGCAATAATTTATATTCTTTCTCTACACTGCTTCTTTGGTTATTAATTTCCTGCAGGGTCTTTTTGAGTTGGACTTCGGCAATGTTATTTTCTCTAAGTAAAGAATTTATCTGTTGTAATTCGCGAACATTTTTCTCGTTGGCCTTTTTTAGTTCTTTATATTTTTTATTTGTTATTTGATTTGCTTTCATGATTTCCCGCTGAATTTCGCTTTGGTTACCACTTTTTTTGCGTAATTGTTTCAGCCAGTTCTCAAGCTCTTCTATTTCTTTTTCTTTTTCTTTTAAGTTTGCCGCAATTTGTTTATTATGAGTCTCAAGACTTTTTACTTTACTAATAACTTTCTGGTACTTCTGAGCTTCCAGAGATTGGAGCTTAATTTCTTTTTTCTGCTTATATTTAAGATTTTCGATAGTTTTATTGAGCTCTTTTAAACTGTTTTGGTTTTGGCTTTTGTAACGGTATAAACCGGCCATCTCTGAGGTCAATTCTTTTTCTTTATCCTGTTGAAGCTTCAGACGTTGAGCAAGGATGTCTTTCTGAATTTTGGTGTCAACGAGTTGAGCTTTGATCCGTTTTTCGTTTACGTTCGGTTTGCTTTTCTGTTCTTGGAGATTTGCGAATTTTTCCTGCAGCAATTTGTATTCTTCGCTGAAAATTCTTTTTTCACGCATCAAATCTTCGATTTGTTCTGCGTAATTCTTTTGTTGTTTGTTTCTCTCACGAAATTCGTTGAGCTCAATAAGAGCGGCAAAAAGCTTTTTCTTGTAATTAATCAGTTCAGCTTTAGTGTTTTGCAGTTCGGCGTTGGAAACCTTCCTCTGGTCATAACTACTTTCAATTTTTTGCGAGGAATTTGTGCCCAGCAGCTTGGAAACTTTTCTTATTTCGCGTTCGCACATTTTTATACGGGTGCCGATAATCTTTTGATTCCAGTTCGGACGCGCTTTCTTCACGCTATGATAATATTGATACGCTTTCCGGTAGGCTGTCAGGGCTTCGCTGTTCTTGCCTTTTTCCTTGTTGCGTTCGCCTTTCTCAAAATAGCTGAAACCTTTACGCCACGCCGCCCAAGGGGAAAATTCTTCGTCATCATCGTTATCGGCGGCTTTGAGATTTGGAGTTACTGCTGTCATAAACAGACAGGCAGCAAAAAGTGTCAGTAAGAAAATTTTTTTCATATATAAAATTCCAAATTATATCGCAAGCGATAAGTTTCTTTGACTTGCTTTTTAAAATATAAATATTAACTTTTCATTCGAGCAAAGTATAAAGAAATTACAATTATATAATATAGTCGTTTAAACGACAAAATCTAGGAATTTTTTTTCATATATGCAATTGATAGTTATTGTCAGCAAATTATTTCCATAATCATCATACTCCGATTCCAATACTTTTCCCTTGGCGTGAGCAAGGGCGATGAGATGGTGATGTTGAGGAGGAATATGCAATTTTAAAGTTTTATTAGTGATTTTTGTGAACTTGATCATCTGCATGAGTAATTCGCCAATACCCTCGCCGGTTTCAGCTGAAATAAAAACACCATTTGGGAACAATCCACGAGCACGGGCGATGAAAACCGGATTTTTTTGCAGGTCTACTTTATTAAAGGCAACGATAATATCCTTATCTTCTGCTCCAAGTTCCTTCAGGACGGACAGAGTCGTTTCCCAATGTTCTTCGACATGTTGATTGCTTATATCAAGCACCAGTACGAGAAAGTCAGCGATAACGGCTTCTTCGAGAGTAGACTTAAACGAGGCAACCAAGTTATGAGGCAATTTTCGCACAAAACCAACCGTGTCGGTTAATAAAAGATCTTGATTATTAGGCAGGGTTACTTTACGTGTGGTCGGATCTAGGGTTGCGAAAAGTTTATCTTCGACGAGAATGTTTGAGCCGGCGAGTCGATTAAGCAGCGACGATTTGCCGGCGTTAGTGTAACCAACGATGGCTGCGGTAGGGACTTCGTTCCGTTTGCGGCTCTTGCGTTGAGTTTCGCGTTGTTGTGTAACTTCCTTCAATTCTTTAGTCAGAGCGGAAATACGCTTTTGAACGAGACGGCGGTCGACTTCGATTTGTTGTTCACCTTCTCCGCGAGTACCTTTCGCACCGCCGCGTTGTCTGGAAAGATGTGTCCAGGCGCGGGTAAGGCGGGGTAGGGAGTATTGCATCCGTGCAAGCTGTACTTGGAGAATAGCTTCACGGGTGGACGCTCGTGAAGCGAAAATATCCAGAATAACTTCCTGTCGGTCAATAACGCAGAGTTTCGATAATGCTTCCCAGTTGCGTTGTTGAGACGGAGATAATTCAGAGTCAAATATTATGCAGTCTCCTTTAAGTTCCTGAACGCGTTCAAGGATTTCTTCAGCCTTGCCTGAGCCGATGTAATAATGCGGCATTATCTTTTTCAGTGGAACAATAATTTTTTCAACGATGCCGACGTTCATATTCTCAACGAGTTCTTCTAGTTCATCGAGGTGTTCTTTGATTTCCAAAGCTTCTACGCCTTGTTCCTGAATCCCGATTAATACGGCTCGTTCAACAAGTCTTCTATTATCTCTTTCTGTATCTATCATGTATATAAGTCATTCATTTGGTTTTTATATTTAAGAGTGTGTAATGTATTGCTTCAAATCAACTTCCACAAGTTGTAATACCTATGATTTTCAAATCTTTCCTGAAATTATTGTCTTTTCAGTTGATTTAGTGATTTTTTGATGTAGTTTTAGGTGTTCATTCAGCGCGAGTGGCGAAATTGGCAGACGCGCCAGATTTAGGATCTGGTGTCTTACGACGTGTGGGTTCGAGTCCCACCTCGCGCACCATCTCTTTTTAGCCTCAAAATTAAGCTTTTTACAGCTTTTTGGCTTTTTCCCAATAAATGCTAATATACACCCATGTACGTCTACATACAACTCAAAAGACCCCCAAAACGTCCCCCTCTTAAAAATATGTATTTTGAGATGTTTTGTATTGGTGATTTTATTTTTTACAGATATAACTTCGTCTTGTGAATTATATAGGCAAAACCCCCAAAACGTCCCCTTATATAGTCTTTTCAAACTCAAGGATTCCAGACTATTAATCTAACGCACTTAATAAATAAAAGGGTTCAATTTTCTTTCCTGTTATAAATTTATTATTATGGAATGTCGGTAATTCCGAAGACAAAAAATCCGGCAGAATATTAAAAGAAATGCCATCAATCAAATATGCCCTATTTTGTCTAAAAATATAAAATCAGACAAAAAACAGCATGGGAAATTATGCAATTTTAAAAACGTGTTTTTAATGGGAGCTTTCAGCTCCTTGGCATGCCCAATTTGAGCTCAGTGTTTTTCAAAACTTCAGGATCAAGGGCGTAATAGTTATTAAAAAAGTTAGTGCTGAAATAAAATTTTATTGTTATACCTACCTGTAATTCCATTTATGTAATCTTGCGACAATCTTTCATTATATAATGCCTTAAATGCGAATAACGTATATTGTCGGAGAACTAGCCGGTCAAATGCTCTTTTTTCTAATTTTAGTCAAACGAAAGACATATTAAGTCCAATTCAGCAAGCTAATATGAAATAATCAATATTCCGTATAATTCTAACGTTGTTTATTTTTAAAGGCTCGTGGAGATAGGTCTGTTTGTTTCTTGAAGGTTTTGGAGAGATGATATTCATCGTAGAATCCGGTCATATCAGCGATGGTTGTTAGCTTTTCGCCTTTTAATAAAAGGCTTTTTGCAAAATCTATACGGATTTCTATTAAACGAGCAATTAGCGAAACTCCTGTATCATTTTTAAATTTGTGACTCAAGGATGATTCGCTGACTTTCATATAACGCGCGATATCTGAAGCCTTAATATTTTTTGCGATATTTTTTCGCAGATACGTTTCAACTGCATCCGTAAAACTTATTTCATTATTGGCATTGGCAATATCCCAACTTCCCAACTCTGTTTTGCGCGCGGACATGAGCTGCTGAATAATTTCCATAAATAATGCCTGGACTTTCCAGAATACCCGTTCGCCGTTGATTTCACAGAGCTCTCCAGCTTTGCGCATTAAATCTCCAATTTTTTCTTCGGAGTCCTTGATGTCCGCAAATAACAAACCAGGATGAATAAAGCGATTAAAGCCATTAAAGCCATGTTTTTCTCCAACTGTAAATATAAAATAATTTTCTTCCAAAGGTAAATCAGCTTTTCTGGTATCCTCACGATAACAACAGTCAGGTGCGTAAATGTGAACAGAATTAGCCTGACGTTTCCGCCAATTACCCGGTTCGTTCCGCAACTCAATGAATCCAGCATCTTTTGAATGATATTCCAATGCCCAGTGATTATGATTAATAAAATTACCAACACTACCCACCTTCAAGGGGTAAATATAAACACTGTTTACTACAGGTGATACTTCACTTGTAAGTTTTTCGGGAAAACTTAATGCTATATTTATAATTTTTTTCATTTTTTGCTGGATTCTACAAGTTATTTGCAAAATTTGCCATTTTTTTAATTTTATATTTAGTTATATTAATAATAACAATATACTCAATCTAATAAAATATTCAACTAAACAACAAAGGATATGTAAAAATGAGTAATAAAAAATATTACAAGTATTCAACAGATGAACTAATGGAAGTGATTGACGTTTTCAATGTAAGCGGCGATACTCAAAGCAAAATCAAAGACTTACTGGATTCTGATTCGCAAACGCCAGATGCTGGAAACTTTTTTCGTTATTATAACCCCCGCAGTAAATGTGAAGAACTTGAAAAAGACATCCGCGAAAAAATCGGTTGTGAATATGCCTTGACCGTAAATTCAGGGACCAGCGCTTTGATTGCCGCACTCGTAGCTGCTAATGTAGGTCCTGGCGATGAAGTCATCGTCCCTGCTTATACATTTTTTGCAAGCGTATCCTCAATCGTAGTGGCACACGCAATTCCGGTAATTTGCGAAATAAACGAATCACTCACTATTGATCCTGAGGCTATTGAAAAATGCATTACCCAAAAAACCAAAGCAATCATGCCTGTTCATATGATTGGACATCCATGCGAAATGGATAAAATCTGCGAAATAGCCGCAAAATATGGTCTTACTGTAATCGAAGATACTGCACAGGCTTTTGGTGGTAAATACAAAGGCAAATACCTTGGCACATGGGATGATATCGGTTGCATAAGCCTAGATGCCTACAAAGTTATTGGCACAGGTGAAGGCGGTATCGTCATGACTGATGACGAATGGCTGTACACTCGTGCTCAAAGCTACCACGACGCGGCTGCCTGCTGGAGACCTGACCGTTATGCTAAGGAAAGAAAAGAAGGTGAATTATTCTGCGGTGAAAACTATCGCATGCCTGAACTTTGCGCCGCTGTCGGCATCGCTCAGATGCGTAAACTCGACTGGATCAACGAAAGAACCCGTGAAATTTATTTTGCGCTTAAAGACGCCATCAAACTCCCAAGTTGCGCTGAATGGGTAGAACCAAATGACGCAGAAGGTATTTGTGGTTATACTTTAGCAATGCTTTTCGAAAACAGCAATCAAGCTGCGAAAGCAATCACTGGAGCAGAATTAGGCGGACTCGCCGCCGCTGAAACACGCGGCGTACGTGATTGGCACGTGTATTGGAACTGGGAACACATCCTTGAACAAAAAACTGTTACCGCTGAAGGTTATCCGTTCACTTGCCCGCTCGTGGAAAAACTTCCTGATTACCACAAAGACATGTGCCCACAGACTAAAGATATCATGATGCGTTTAGCGACAATCGCTATCACTCCTGATATGGATTCAAGCTGGGTAGCTGAACAAGCAACAAAAATTAATGCTAAATTTAAAGAAATATTCGGAGAATAAAAATGCTTAAAATAGATGTTTTATTTGATGTATTCTGGGAAGATGTCACGCCGGAAGAACGTATGCCGAAAATCGCTGAATGCGGTTATAAATATGTAGAGAGCTGGCTCGGCGGTGATGCCGAACAGCTCAAGTCAATCGGTCAAGCCTGCAAAGCTAGCGATATTGAGCTGGTCAGTATCGTAATGAATTTTGCTACAGATGACGCTGTCGCACCGGTTCGCGCGGATTGTCTGGATGCTTTTCTTGCTAGAATTGACGAGTATTCTGACAACGCTTTAACCGCTGGCTGTAAATCTGGAATTGTTACTTCCGGCAATATTTTTGATGATATAAGTTTGGACGATCACAAAATGAATCTGACCGAAGCAATGCGCCGCGCCGGAGAACTGGCTGCTAAAAAAGGCTTTAGACTTAATCTTGAGCCTTTGAATACTTTAGTAGACCACGCAGGATACTATCTGGACTGCCGTCAAACCGCTGTTGATATTGTTAAAGATGTGGCCCTTGATAACGTAAAAATTCTTTATGATGTCTATCACATGGAAATCATGACTGGTAATCAAGTCGATTTCATCACGAAGAATATTGATTACATCGGGCATTTCCATTCCGCCGGAGTTCCCGGACGCCATGAACTCTATAATGGAGAAACTAATTACCCATTTATCCTAGATGCTATTGAAAAAACATCATATAGTGGTTATTTTGGTTTAGAATATATGCCATTATTGGAAAGCGGTGAAAGTTTACGCAAAACTTTAGACTATTTACAGGGATAATGTAATGAAAGTTTCAAGTCTTTTTAATGTTAACGGATGTATAGGAAAAAGTGCCTATGGTGCAACAGATTTCTCTAATATTTCTGATTTGCTTGAGCACATGGATTATTTGGGTATTGACCGATCTCTGGTCTGGCATCTTGCCGCTAGAGATATGAACCCAGCCTTTGGAAACCGTAAACTGCTGGCTGAGATTGCTGAAACTAAAGCCGAGGAACGTATTTTACCGGCATTCATTCTCACGCCAGCTTGTTTTTATGGAAATGGTATCCTCGGCTATCTCAAAGAATGGTTTGCGACAAAACGGATTCGCGTAATCCGGCTTACTCCTGAAATGAGCCGTTTCCCGATTCGCAGAATCGAAAGAGTTTTAACAGAACTGGCAGAATTTAATCCGCTCGTACTTTGGGATGCCTGGACCTTTCCTGACGAACAAAAATTCATTGACCTTGAACATCTGGCAAACAAATTTCCGCAAGTTAATTTCGCGATAACTCAAGTAATGTGGCAGGGCTTTGGTGGTGTCTTAGATCTAATGTGGCGTTGCCCCAACATTTATGTTGATATTTCATGGCTTCACATGCGCAACAGCATTAAGCTGCTTTGCAAAGATTTCGGAGCGGAACGTGTTTTGTTCGGAATCGGCTACAAATCTCACTACGGCGCGGCAATAGCAGAGCTCGCTTTCGCGCAAATCTCTGATGATGAACGTGAATTAATCGCGCACGGTAATATTGAACGTTTACTAAAACTTCCCAAGCTCGACAAAAAACTGACTGCGGAACGTTCAAATAAATTAGACAAACCTTTATGGGATAGATTTAAAAATGGAGAAGCACTCAATAATGTAAAAATAATTGACGCGCATGCTCACGATCAACTTCCTACTTTAGGCTGGTTTTTTCCTGAAACTTCTTTGGAAGAAAATGTAGAGACTCTCGTAGAACAATCCAAGCGTCTTGAAATCAATCAAACTATTTTAAGCTCCGGGATAGCATTATTCAGGAACGGAGTCGAAGGCAATCGCGCAACAGAAAAAGCTTTTGCCAAGCATGGCGATTTATTCAAAGGCTATATCGGGTTCAATCCGCGTTTCAGTGATACTTTAGTTCCACTATTTGATGATTTTTTCAGTCGTGACTTCTATGTTGGCTTCAAATTATTAGCTTCTTACTGGAAGATTCCCTTGAAAGATCCGTCATATAATCCAGTTTGGGAATATGCTGACAAACATCATTTGCCGATTTTACTCCATACCTGGGATGACAAATATAATTCACCTGTAATGCTCTCTGAAATAGTCAAGAAATATCCAAACGCGATATTCTTGCTGGGACATTCAGGAGGCGGAACTTCAGGAAGATTTGAAGCTATTGAGTTAGTTAAAGACAATGACAATGTTTATCTCGAATTTTGCGGAAGTTTTACGACTTCTGAATTATTCGAAAACGCAATCGTTCAAGTCGGCATAGAAAAAGTAGTATACGGCTCCGATACTTCAGGACACAGCGAAGTATGGGAACTGGGACGCTTCCTTTCATTGCCGCTAGATGACAATGAGTTACGCCCCGCCCTGGCCAAAAACATGGAAAATATTTTCAAAAAGAGAATATAATGAAAATACTGAATAAGTCCGCGCAAACCGGGGAATATTTACCTGAAGATCTGGTTAAGCTGGAGTACCAGAGTTCATATGATAATTTCAAAGACTGGGCATACATCCTGCCGGGTGATAATCCTGAATTCTGGATTATTGTGCTTCACGGACACGACTCTCACGGCGATCAGCTTTACACCCGAAAAGACGTCAGGGAAACCTGGCTGAAGCCTTTGCGGGCAACCGGAGCCGGAATAATAACACCAAACCTGCGCGATAACGCCTGGATGAATCCTGCCGCCGTATTTGACATGCATGAGCTGATTAATTATTTGCGAAATGAATACGGCTTGAAAAAGACCTTATTTTATTCAGGCTCAATGGGCGGAACCGGCAACTTGATTTACAGTATACTTCACCCCGAAGACGTTGACGCTGTAGTTACTCTCGG
>Ga0255410_1072_pt1 | contig 14421 bp, 10 predicted proteins | sample CelNoTSeSYBR01J2_FD_182126 | JGI IMG/M metagenome (GOLD analysis project Ga0255410, IMG submission 182126) | Sediment cell enrichment communities from methane seep in Santa Monica Basin, California, United States - CellEnrichment... | ecosystem: Environmental > Aquatic > Marine > Cold seeps >... | reverse complement strand
GCCTGTCCAGGCTACCCGCAGATCTTCATGTCCATACTTCTTAAAACCTTCACGAATAATCGCACAGCTGTCATTTACCTTCTTTTCCAACATTGTCATTTCTTCTGTTGATAAATCTTTCATTTGAAGCTCCTTTTTTTATGTTCACTTGTCTTTTGTTATATATAATATTACTTGATATTATTCTATTGCACAAGGGTAAAATGCTCCTAAAGATAATCCGAAATGGAAAAAATATAATCATTTTCGGAATTCACCTGTTTGATGCATTTTATAATCTTTTAAAAATTATATAATGTTCTCATTTGGGTTGTATAAAAATACACAGCATGCAGAAACATACTACAGTATTATATTAGACCCGTGAAACTCTATTCCCAAAATGATTATATTTGTGCCATTATTGATAACAATTGCACAGCTTGTTTTATTGAAAACATACCGATTGTGTGTTAAAATGGTACATATAAAACAAATCCAACAACGAGGATATTCTCATGATGTATTTTAACATAATACACCGGACGGCTGTTGCCGAGCTTGCCGATGGACCTTATTATGAAATCTATAAACGGCAGCAGGATCTGGCTCATTCATTAGGAATGAAGACGACTATAGCCATACAATACAGTGATCTTTTTGATGAGACTGTTTTGAGGGATGCCCGTGCTTACCAAGCGGAATTTGGCGATGAATTAGCACTGTCTCTGCATCGACTCGCGGGACCAGGGCTTGACGAACTGGCATCAGGGCTGAATCCTATCTGGTTGTTTGATGTTTTAAAAAAACGTCAAATTTTGAGTCTGATCTTGAATAAATGGAAAGATGTTTTTGGTTCATATCCTAAAGGTGTGACATCATATCATTTCGATTCGTCTTCATTAAATATTCTCAAGGAAATCGCGCCAGAAGTTGAAACCGTTATCGGCGGATGCTTTGAAGAAGGAGTAAGAGTTTTTCATGGCTGCAATCATTCATGGTACTTATTTAACGAAGGAATGCCGTGGGGACCATGGTATCCGTCCAAAGGACATTCTCTAAGGCCTGCAAAGAATGAAACAGATGCAGCTGGAGTTGTGGCTTTACCGCATTTGTGCCGTGACATGAGTTTGTCATACGAAGGCAGGAATGATTTCTGGGCAAGTCATCCGCCGAATGTGATTCGCGGAATGGGTAATGATGCGAGCTTCTGTCCTTATGATTTGAATTTAATAGACCAGTACCGCATGCAGGAGAAATTTAACAATAATGAATCCTATTACAATACCTTTGTTAATTCATCGTGGCTGGACTGGAACCATAATAGCGAGTACCCGCCGGAAGTGTCATGGACACTGTATGAAAAAATGCTTGCTTATTGTAGTGAATTGAAGAGCAAAGGAGAACTCACTGATATGACTATAAGTGAGTATGGTGCGCATTATCGTAAGCAGAACCCAATTCAATATAAAAAGCCGGATGTTTATTGGGCTAAAGAGATGCTTTATGGTTCCGGGAAACATTATTTCTGGTATATTGACAGTACTAGAAGGATGCTTTTTGATACAACGCAAGGTGGTTCAATAGGCGATTTGCGTCCATACATTGGAGAGCTTGACGGATCTACAGGACCAGACACGCCTAATCGTGAAATTGGTACGTTTCCTTATCTTATTCAATCCCAGTATCGCACGGGTGCGGCACATCATTATGAGGATGGAGCACGAACCACATTGCTACTCACCCACAAAGGCGAGACTGTTGATTTATGTCATTACCCCACCAAAGGTGTTGATATAATTCGTGACGGCGGATGTGTTATTTTTAAGCTCACTCCTGCAACTGTATCATTTAATGATGGTTTGACTGTAAAAGTAACAACATCTATTCACTGTTATGATGATGGACAAACCAAGTTTGAGCGGGCAATTGAATTGCCGTCTGATTATAACAGCGAGCTTCTGGTAACGGAATATCTAAAAGGATGTTACGGCAAAACTGAATATGCCGAAGATATGCATGCTATAAGCTTAAATATAGATAATAAAATTGAACATAATTTTGACTATTCTGGCCAAGAATTCAGTGTTTCTCAAGGGCAGACTGCTTCCGCAATAGTTCCTCAGCTCAATATTACAGTGGGCTTGAAGACTGATAATACTGTCAGCGAAAGCTCTTCAGCACGTGTAGGACACCTCTTTAGTCCTTATTATACATTAAAAATTAATTATAAAATTTCAAAAACAAGGAGTGTAAGCACATGGCTTCAGCTGACAAACTTAAAAAAATAATGCGTTGTCCGGTATGTTTCGGGCGTGATATTGATGTATTGATGTGTCACGATGAAAACGCTAAACACTATTGTATTAAATGTGGTTTCAACGGAGAAGAGTCTGAAGTCAGGGCTATGTATCTTGATATTAAAAAGAAATTTCACTGGATCAGCAAACGTATTACTTTAGAAGAACAATTAAATCTCTAAGCAGATATTGAATAAATAGAGACAGCGTGCTAGTTTATGGGAAAAAGTAATTTAAATAAAAATATTAATCATGATTTTATGAATACTTTTGATTGGAACATTTTTTTTAAAAATAATGAATCTCTTTTCCGCTCCTGTGCTGTCAATGACAGGGGCAGAACCTACTATGATTTCATATCCATGAGTTTTTATCGCAAGAGCGAGACCAAGCATGCTGAACTTAGACGTTTCACTATATCAATTATTCTTGCGGGCTCCGGCACTTATGTCGATGATACAGGCTTGAGCATCGCTCTCAAGCCTGGAGTTATTATAGAAAGGGTTCCCAGAAGTTCATTTACCATACAGCGCAAAGAGGAAGATGGATTATACATAGAGGCAATGTTCAATTTAAATGACAATATTTACAAGTCATTAATTGATTTGGGATTACTAAGTGATACGAACCGAGCGTATAAAGTCGAAGTTAATCGTGATCTTATAAATAATATTATCAGTACCTTTACTTTGCTTGATGATACAGTTGAAAATGGATTGATTAACTGGCTGCAGTGTTTTATTGATCTTGTGAAGGACTTACACAAAAGAAATACTAATAAAGCAATAAGCTGGAAGTATAATTTAGTTGAACAACTAAAAAGAACGATGAAACAGCATCAGTCAAAAATGGTAAATCTGTCTGAATTTGCCTCTGCCTTTAACATAAGCAGTCGTTATTTAAGAAAAATTTTTCAAGAAGTAAGTGGCGAAAGTCCCAAAAGCTGCTATCTTCGTCTAAAATTTGAATTAGCTTGTAAGCTACTCACTGAAAATCAACTTTCAATAAAAGAAATTGCTTTTAATCTTGGATATGCTAATTCCCAAGGATTCTGCCGCCAATTTAGGCGACTCATTAACTGTTCCCCTTTAGATTACAGAAAAAAAAGTTCTATTGAAAAAGAACTTAAATGGTAATTCAGCTTATCAGATAATTATTCCTAAAATGATTATACCTGTTCCATAAATGATAAACATTAACCTGCTTTATCTATTGCTATAACACATATAAACAGTTAAGATATAAGATATGAAAAATCATTAACCCAGGGAATAAAAATTGAAAATAAGCACTATTGACTATGTGGTAATAGGAGCATATCTGGTTGCGATGCTGCTTGTCGGAGTAGTATTTAAAAGATTTACTCGTAATTCAAGTGACTTTATTAAAAGCGGTTGTAAGGCTTCATGGTGGATGGCAGGCGCAAGTAGTTTTATGACCGCTTTCAGCGCATGGACTTTTACTGGGGCTGCTGGAGCTGCATATGAAGCTGGCTGGACATTTACTATAATATTTTTCACCAATGCCCTTGGTTTTCTGGTTCAAGCTATCTGGTTGGCTCCGTGGTTCAGGCAGCTTCGTGTCTCCTCGGTTCCGGAAATAGTTAAAAAGCGTTTTAATGTATGCACTCAACAATATATTGCGTATCTCGGAGGATTCACTGGTATTCTGGGAGCGGCTATCACGCTATATGGGCTGGCAATGTTCACTTCAGCCGTATTTGGCTTTCGGATTGACTATGTTATTATAACCCTTGGCTGTGTTGTTCTGTTTTATTCTTTTATGTCCGGTAACTGGGCGGTTATGGCGACAGACTTTATCCAGGCGGTAATCCTGTTTCCCCTTACTATTCTAATTGCGGTATTGGCATTAAATGAAATTGGTGGAGTAAGCGGTTTGCTTAGTGAGATACAGGCGCAGGGACTAAGTAGTAATTACCAGTTATTTAAAAACGGACAATTTAATGAAAGAGTGGTCGATTTTACTTTGCTGTGGGCAGTCGGACTTACTATAAACAAACTCTGTGGCTATATGGGAATCTCTTCCGGACGTAGGTATATTGCGGTAAAAGATGGCAAAGAAGCCAGTAAAGCCGCATGGCTGGCATTTGCCTTAATGCTCGTCGGAACTTTTATATGGATTATTCCGCCAATGGTGGCACGCTTGAGATTTCATGAACTGGTCATGTCGATGGGAGGAAGCAAGCCGGCGGAAACAGCATATGCGGTAATCAGCATGCAATTACTGCCACCGGGGATGCTGGGCCTGATGGTCATAGCAATGTTTTCCGCAACAATGAGTTCAATGGATACTGGTTTAAACACTAATGCCGCACAGTTTGTAAATGATATTTACCCGGCACTTTGCCGCTGGTTCAAGAAAAAACCTGTCGAAGGCAAAAAGCTATTATATCTGGCTCAAGGGTGGACTATTGTACTTGGTATAGCCATAATTATGACCGCAATAAACTTTTCAAACTTAAAAGGAGTCGGAGTTTTTCGTCTCATGCAGGAACTAGGTGCGATATTTGGATCAGTAATAGGGGTGCCGATGTTATTGGGAATATTTATAAAAAAGACTCCCCCGTGGGCGGCAATGGCGGCAATGCTTATTGCTGCAGTTCCATCACTGATCGGCTGGATGAGTGGTAGTGAAATGTTTTCTGATATTTCGTTTCTGGCGACACCATGGAAGATGCATACCAGAATTATACTTAATTCTTCGGTTGGAACAGCTGTATTTCTTCTGTCAATGTTATTTTATAAAAGAAGTGCGCAAGACTATAAAGACCGCCTGACAGTGTTTTTCAAGACCATGCATACCCCGGTTGATTTCGAGAAAGAAGTCGGTGGTGCTGTCGATATGAGCCAATTGTTAATCGTAGGTATGTTTACTTCAGTTATTGGGTTTCTTGCCTGCTTTTTAGCGTTTATTCCGGAGACTTGGGGTCTTAACGGGCGTGGAGGAATACTGCTGGTCAGCGGCTCTATTTTAATTATAGGATTAATCCTTTTGGGAATAGGATATAATAGCCGAAGAAATCTCAAAAAACTAAGCAATAACTCAAACAATGCTGAATTGGAGATGAATTAATGTTAAAAATAGCTTTTGTTGATCTTGAAACATCACATCCTGAAAGCTTTGCAAATCAATTAGCAAAAATAGATAATGTTGTATTGAGTGGAATTTATGATTCTGGACAGGTCAGAAATTTGAAAGAAATATCTACGTTTTGTTCTAAATATAATTGCATAAACTATTCAACTCTTGAGGAAGTAGCGAATAATGCTGACGCGGTAATGATTCTTTCTAAGGATTGGGATACTCATGTGAGCTATGCGGAATTTTTCATCCGTAGAGCTATTCCGGTAATGATTGACAAACCGATAGTTGGGAATTTTAAGGATATTGAATTACTAACTAAGCTTGCTGAGTCAACTGAAACAGTGATTTTTGGAGGTTCCGGCTGGCGTTATGCGATAAAAAAATATCGTGATGAGTTCAATGGAATTATTCCAGATAATATTTTTATTGGAAGTCCCGGCCCATTTTTCTATTACGGGATTCACTCGGCTGAGACTCTGGTCGGACTGTTAGGCTGTGGCGTTGAATGGGTGGAAACCCTGACTTTCAATGAAAGCAATGCGATAATTCGCTTTGGACACAGTTGCGGTAGTATCGGCTATTTGAATATATCCACTCCTCCAATTTTCCCACGAAGCATAGCTTACACTATGGATGGGCAGCCACATAAAATTGAACTTGAAATTTCCGAAATTCATAATTCCATTTGTCAAGAATTTATAGATGCTGTAAATAATAATAAAATAAAATTTTCATTCCAGGAAATGATTGAACCAGTAAAAATAATGATTGCAGCCAAACAATCTTTCCAGGAAAAAACTGTAGTTAGGATGAAAGAAATTAATCAAAGCATAAACTTTAACTATAATGAGTTTGAATAATGTTTAAAATAATAATTTTATCAATGTTGACAGCCACCTGTATAAGTGTATCGGCTATCGAATCGAATAGACCAGTAAGCCGTTTAATTAATTACAAAACGCTTGATAAATCAAAATTAAAGATGAAGATTTATTATCCACCCAATTGGAAGACAGGAGGAAGAAAACTTCCAGCAATAGTTTTCTTTTTTGGAGGCGGCTGGAAAAGAGGATCGTTGTCACATTTTGATAAGCAATCGATACATTTGGCTCAGCGCGGGATGATTGCGATATGCCCACAATATCGAACTGCTGAATCCCATAAAGTTACACCTGACAAATGTCTGAAAGACGCCAAAAGTGCTATGCGTTATGTTTACAATAACGCAGATAAACTTGGAATTGATAAAACTAGAATTGCAGCAGGAGGAGGTTCTGCTGGTGGACATCTTGCCGCTGCGACTGCATTTTGTAAAGGATTCAATGCGGCTGATGACAACTTAAAAATTAACTCTAAACCAATGGCTCTAATACTTTTCAACCCGGTCGTCGACAACAGTAAAAAAGGCTACGGCTACAGTCGGGTTAAGAAATTCTGGAAAGAGTTTTCTCCAATGCACAACATTGACAAAAATCATCTGCCGGTACTGTTTCTGATCGGAGATAAAGATAAGCTTATCCCAATTTCAACAGCAAAAACGTTTAAGAAAATAATAGAAAAGAATGGAGGTAGTTGTGAACTAATAATTTATTCAGAAGCGGGGCATGGATTTTTTAATTACTCTAAAAAAGGCAAAAATAACAAATATTTTCAAAAAACAATAGAAGACATGGATAGATTCATGGTTAATCTAAAGTTCATAAACCCTCGATAACAAAGGAGTTGCGTAGCTATTATTGACGATATTCCGATAATGGTTTGGTTTATTCCGAAAATGATCATTATTTAGCACTCGCACCTGTTGCAAAAGAAGTTTTCAGACAATATACTATAATTATGCAGTAAGATGTAATAAACTAGAAAGTAAAATAAAATTATTAATAAAAAACATAGGAGATTTATAAATGAAAACAAAACAAAATTTTACACTCATCGAACTCTTGGTTGTGATCGCTATCATCGCAATTCTTGCCAGTATGTTGTTGCCAGCTTTGAATAAGGCCAGAGAAAAAGGAAAAACTATTGCATGTATAAATAACCTTAAGCAGACCGGTCTTGTTTACGCCATGTATATCGGAGATTATGATGGATATTACCCTATTGGGTACGCTAAGGTAAATGGAGAAAATTCAGGATGGTGGCAGTATTTATATGTGCATGATAAGAAAATAGCAGCTCAATTGAAATGCCCGTCGAGAAACCCGGCGATGATTTCTTTATCAGACTTCGAGGCGCCCGGATCAGCAACTGCTGATTTTAGAGCACCTTGCGACTACGCTACTATATGTGAAAGCCTTGTGAAAAACGCCAGTGTTAATGATATAGAACCAGGCTCCCATCATGAAGCAGTCAATGGTAGCGATAAATCGCATTTTATTGTAGGCCGTAGGGTAAAGAAACCGACTGCTCGACTGCTCTTAGCATGCTTCGCATACCGGGATCGCATTTGTATTGTCGGACATGATAATGGCAGCAGTCATAATAGTGTTGTTGGAGCTAGAACAACAAACCCTGGATATTTTCCATTACATGGTAATTACCTTCCTTACCTGGCAGTTGATGGTCATGCTTCCAAAGAAAATATTACAAATCCAAGCCTTACTGATAACGGTACAGGAACATTGCTGTGGCGCGAGTAGCATTCTTTGTAACAACTGCTTCTCTAATAATAAAATAATAACTTCATTACAAACATCTAGGATGAGTGTTTGTAATGGAGTCTTGCAATCGACCTCTTTAGTATTAAATTAGGATTACTATGAAATTGACTGAAAAACTATTATTAACATCACTCTTGATAATTTTCTCTGCTTGTGTGATAAAAGCAGAGAAAATTACCATTGAGGCAGAAAATGCGGCATTAGCACAAAAAGATCAAATCATAAAAGCCAATTGGGCCTCAGGTGGAAAAGCTGTAAAATTAAAGAATGCTCGTAAATTGACGCGTCAAGAGATGAATAAATCTCAAAAGCCGTATTTAACCTTTAAGTATAATCTAACTATTAAGGGATCCTATAAAATCAGATTCTATGTCTACGCCAAAGATGGTTCTTCTGATTCATTTTATTTCTCTGTTAATGGTGGACGTTTATATCAATTTAATGTTGAGAAAGTCGGCCAAATTTACACCTTAAGCCGCGACTTTAATTTTTCCTCAGGATCCCATAGCATTGAAGTTTACACGCGTGAAAACAATCTGCTTATGGATAAGCTTACAATAGATAAAAATGAAGCAAAGTATAGTGGAAAACTGACTGTTCCAAATTGGGGAGCACCGCCTTGTTATCCGCCAAAATCTCATCCTAGAGTGTTGCTCAACCCGGAATATATTGCTAAACTGAAGCTTTTAATCAAGAATAACCAAAAATTTAAAGAAGCATACAAAAATTTAAAAAAGATTGTTAACCACAAAAACAGTGGTATGCTGCTCGCTAACAATTCTGCTCGGACAGGTGCGTTAAAAGAGATCAGAGCGCAAGCATTTATCTATGCGCTGGAATCAAATTCTGACGATGGAAAATTAGCCATAGTTAAGATTAAGAAATTTCTTGCAAAAGCCAAATATCCTAAGAACAATGATATATCCCGTTTTTATGGGGAAACTATTTATACAGCAGGACTCGTCTATGATTGGTGTTACCCGCTATTGACTTCTGTTGATAAGAAAGAGTTTTATAATGGTATAATGAAATTGGCTAAAATGCTGGAAATCGGTTGGCCTCCAGTTCGTCAGGGCAATATCACCAGTCATGCAGGAGAAGCACAACTGTTCCGGGATTTATTATCTGCAGCGATAGCTATATACAATGAGCACCCTGAAGTTTATGATCTATGCTCACGCCGGTTCTTTGCTGAGATGGTACCTGCTAGAAAGTTTTTCTTCAAGTCGCACCGTCATCATCAAGGGGATTCGTATGGACCATACCGTTTTAGCTGGGCTGCCTGGAGCGCGATTATATTCAAGCGAATGAATGGAACAATGGTATTCCCTAAAGATATGGGCAAAGTCCCGTATTCATGGATTTATGATAGACTGCCGAATGGTCAAGTGATGCGTGATGGTGATACATTCAGGAGCGGAAGCTTTTGGGTCGTCCCTATGCGTCATATAATAATTGCATCACTCTATAAAAATCCTTATGTGAAGTGGGAATCAGAAAGTCAGGCCGTTGATGAATTTATTAATTCAAACCCCTTGCAATATATGCTTTTTACTGACCCTAACGTAAAAGCGAGGAATTTCACAAAACTGCCACTGACCAAGTTCTTTCCTGAACCTTTAGCCTCAATGACTATCAGGACAGGTTGGAATAATGGACTTGACAGCAACACTGCAATTATCAGATTGAACGGGGCCGGTTACTATTTTGGCAATCACCAGCATCTTGATGCTGGAGCCTTTCAGATTTATTATCGCGGGGCTCTCGCTATTGATTCTGGAGCATATAAAGGGCTAAAATATGGAACTCCATATGACTGGAGTTATAACAAACGAACTATATCACACAATGCTATGCTTGCTTATGACCCAGACGAAAAGGTGGTGAGGGCAATTAATGATGGCGGACAACGCTTTCCTAATAACAGAAAAGAACCCCGTTCTCTTGAAATATTGAAAAATAATTATCGCAACGGTTATACTCAAGAATACGCTTTCGGCCCGGATAAGTCTAATCCATTTTACAACTACATGAAAGTGGATTTGACAAAAGCTTATTCGAACAAAATTACATCATACCAGCGATCATTCTGTTTTTTCAACTTTGATGATCCACAACGTCCTGGGGCACTTGTTGTATTTGATCGTATGACTACGGCAAAACCAATAACTCGAAAATACTGGTTGTTGCACTCTATTCAAAAACCGGAAATTACTGGCGATAGAATTGTCATAAAACGTAATAAGGACGGTTATTCTGGCAAACTTATCGATACTGTTATACTGCCGGAACAAAGTAACCTTAAAGCTGAAATAGTTGGTGGCAAAAAACAGATAAATCATGTCTTCGGTCTTAACTTTTCTATAAATAAAAATAATGACCAAAGCAGTAAATGGCGCATTCAATTAAGCCCTAAGGCTGCTGCAAAAAATGATCTATTTTTGAATGTGCTCCAACCAATGGATGTTAACTTAAAACAGGAACTTCCGGTAAGAATGATTAAAACAAATAATCTTATTGGAGTGGAAGTTAATAACCGGATCGTTACATTTTCGAAGAAAGATGCAAAGCTTAAAAGTAATATAAACTTAAAAACTTCTAAACCTGGCACACAGATATTGCTTACTGGCCTAGAACTAGGAATGTGGACGATGAATAGTTCCAATAAAAATATATGTAAAGTATTGGTGAAAAAATCAAACAATACCGCATTCTTTGTTGCTGGCAAAGCTGGTATCTATAGCTTCTCACGAAATGACGATATAAAAGCTCCCGTTCAAGATTTGAGTCAATTAAAACCAAAAATTCAAAAGCCCTCAGGTCCAAGGGTCATACTCAATGGTAAAAAGATAAACATTGATAAGATGATTTATAAAAAATTTCGTACTTATATACCAGCAAAACAACTTCTTGAACAATCAGGAGCTAAAGTCAATCAATCAAACGGCATATTAACTGCAAAACTTAATGATCGTACTCTTGTTATAAAAAACGGCGATAAAAAATATAGCATTAATAATATTTCATTTCGCCTGCGAGAGTCAATATTTACCCATGGCGGTAAATTATATTTTCCTGTAGAAGCTATTGCTGGGTTCTTGAAGAAAAAATATATGATAGATGGCAGAGCCAAATTTATAAACCTCACTAATATGCCCGCTGGTCGCAAAAAATATCCATGGTATGAGGATATATTCTCGTATTACTTGAATCCGTCTCACCCCCCTGAAGACAGTTGTGATGGATTTGCAGATACATACTGGGCAGGAAGAGGAAAACAAGCATCAATAACTTACGACCTCGGAATAACTGCTACCGTAAAAGGAATGAAAATCATCTGGTATAAAGGCAATCAGCGTAAAGCATTTTTCAAAATAATGACTTCTTTTGATGAGAAAAAATGGAACAAGGCTTTTGATGGTTCGAGCTCTGGCAAAAATAAAAACTTTGAGTTGTTTTCTTTTCCGCCAGTAAAAGCAAGATATATAAAGATTATCGGCAACGGTGCCAGCGGTTCTAATTTTACATCAATATGCGAAGCCGCAGTTGTAACTCAAGACTAAAGGAAATATCTACTATGAATAATCATAAAATACTTTTTGCTGTTGCTGAAAATCATCCTAGATTTAATTTTCTATGGTCTCAAGCAGCTAAAGATGCTGTAAACAAGTATGGTGTAAAAATTGATTTCATTCCTGGCAATGGTCCACAGAATAGTACTGAATGGAATTCATTACTAAAACACTATGATGCGGTAATAAGTTCATGGCCAACACCAATGCTCAATGATGAGATTTTAGCAGGAAATGATAAGTTGAAAATAGTTGGTCATGCCGCCGGATCAGTCGCAGATTTGGTTTCCGAAACCCTATATGATATGGGAATAAAAGTAACGACGGCCAATGGGATAATGGCTAAAGAAGTGGCACAATGGTGCGTTATGATGACTCTGATGGGGTCTCGTAATTTAATTAAATACGCGTCATTAGACAATCGCGCTAAAATGTCCTGGAACAAAAGAATGGAGGCTAGAAGCTTAAGTAATATGTCTGTTGGAATCTGGGGATATGGAGCTATTAGCAAAAGTTATATCAAAATATTAAAAAGTCTTGGTCCTAATAAAATTTCAGTATGCAGCGAACATACCAGTGCTGAGAAATTACATGAACAGGGTATTGAAAAAGTATCTCTTGAAAAACTGGTTTCTCAATCAGATATAATTGTACTTCTTGCCGGGATGACTCCACAAAACAAAGGGCGGATTGATGCTGAAATGCTCACAACTATTAAAGATGGCGCTGTACTGTTAAATTGCGGCAGAGCAGCACTTATAGATGAAAAGGATATGATTGATGAACTCGCTAAAAAACGTTTCACTGCATGTTTGGATGTTTATCATCAGGAGCCGTTGCCGGATAACTCACTACTCTATTGCATGGACAATGTAATCATGACACCACATACTGGAGGATGCGCCAGTGTAGATAAATATATCCCTGAAATCCTTAAAGAATTTAAAAAGTTTTTTTCGGGTAGCCCTTTGGCTAATGAGGTAACCAGAGCGCGCGCGTTGACAATGACAAGCAAAGTAACAATGAAATAGAATAGGGAGGATTAATAATGACTGGTTTAGATTTCTCTAGAAACATTAAAATTTACATATGCTTTATTTTATCATCCATCTTCAATTTTTATGTTATCGCATCAGAGAGCACTGCGGAAGGATTACCTCCTGAATGGAGTTATAAAAATATTTATAATGAAAAGCAAGTCGTTAAATATCAGAAAAATGATTCTGGAATTTTTACTCTATATTCGCAATCATCGCGAAAAAGCCTCTCAATATTATCTAAAACATTTAAAATCCAGGAAGGACAGGCATATAGATTTTCCGTAGAATTTAAAACAGAAGGAGTTAAATTCCCGGCTAATTCGATTATCGCATTGGTTCGTGATAAAGACAATAAGCCTCCAAAATTTTATCAAGTTCTTTCCAAAGTAAAAAAACTTAAAAATAATTGGCAGAAATTATATGTCGATGAAATGCTTGCAAAGAAAATTAAAAAAGTAGATTTTTCGCTTGCCTTTCTCTCATCTTCAAAAGGGAAAGTGAGTTTTAAGAACATCCAGATAAAGCCTATAACGATTATCCCGAAAAAAATAGTAAAAGTGAGCTGTATATCAGGAAATCCGCCAGTTCCATCTACTCCTGAACGTTCGCTGGACTATTATCAGAAACTTCTGGAAAAAGCAGGAAAAGCCGGAGCGGATATAGTCTGTACTCCTGAGTTTCTAAATACTGTATCACTTAGTAGGAAAAAGTATAAGATTGAACAGCTTGCGGAAAAACTTGACCAAGGTCCATTTTCTAAAATGTTTTCTAAAATTGCTCGACAATACAGTATGTATATTGTCGCATCAATTGTCGAAAAAGACAGTGGGTATCTTTACGACACTGCCGTGCTTTATGGAAGAAATGGAAAATTGCTTGGTAAGTATCGTAAAACTCATTTAGCATTTGGGGAAATCTTTAATAAAGGATTAACTGCCGGAAATCAGTATCCAGTATTTGAAACAGATTTTGGGCGTATTGGTATTTTGATTTGTTATGATTTACACTTTCCAGAACCTGCTCGTATCCTTTCCATGAAAGGAGTTGATATGATTCTTGTTCCAAATTATGGCGATGCGCGCTCTAAATATAAATTGTGGGAACATATCGCTCCTGTGCGGGCTGCTGATAACCAATGTGTGATTGTTTCAGCAGTAAATAACCATAACCTTTATTCGGTGATTGTTTCGCGCCAGGGACATATTTTAGCCAGAGAAAAAAATGCAACAGGCAATGTTATTACTGCAGATGTTAATCTCAATCAAAGCATGAAGAATTATACGGGCTCGGATATTACGGATTGGTACAATGTCCGTCGACAGCCACAAACATATGAAATGATCACAACTGACTGGTTTAGCACATCCAGTAAAAAATAATTTTAATATATTGTTGTACAGAAAGATGCTTTTAAGAAAAAACTACAGGTTATGAAGCAATTTAGCTGTGGCGTTGATCGGAACGATTGAGGCATTATTTTATGCAAATTTAACATTAAATATTAAAATTACATAATGGCAGATCCATCCATTAAACGGATTATCGAAAAACAAATTGCTGAATATACTCTCAACTAACTTAGAAAAATCTATTTTTTCCATTAAAATTTCACAGATGCAGGTGAAGCCGTTCGTTTAAGTTAACATAAAGTGTTTCAATAATTTTCACAGTAAATTATAAACATGTCAAATGTAGTAAGAATTCCCGTCAGTATTTTAAGGAATTACCCTCAATCGCCACGAGCTTTCAGATATTATGAGAAGGC
>Ga0255410_1071_pt1 | contig 14470 bp, 8 predicted proteins | sample CelNoTSeSYBR01J2_FD_182126 | JGI IMG/M metagenome (GOLD analysis project Ga0255410, IMG submission 182126) | Sediment cell enrichment communities from methane seep in Santa Monica Basin, California, United States - CellEnrichment... | ecosystem: Environmental > Aquatic > Marine > Cold seeps >... | reverse complement strand
CGGAATGCACAGATGATATTGAAGAAAAAAAATATCCGGAACTTGTTAATGAACGTTTAAGCAGTCTTAAAAAAAATGGTTATTGCATGAATGTTCACCCAAACCGCTGGAATGTGGAAGCTATGGCTACTCCTGTCAAAAATAAAAAAGGTCAAACACTTGCCGCAATAACTATTCTTGGATTCGTTGATGATTTTGCTGCTGAACATATTAAATCAATAGTTATGGATTTACAAAACGCAATATTAGAATGCTCTCAAATTTTATAAATAAAAGGACCAAAACAATGAGTAAAAAAATAGATCCCAGTAATTTGAAAATTACTGATATGCGCTTTGCGGATATTGATGGTGCTCCAAAACGCTGTACATTAATTAAATTGTATACTAATCAAGGTTTGATCGGCTATGGTGAGGTTCGTGACGCATCCAGCCGTACATATGCCGCCATGCTCAAAAGCCGTATTATCGGCGAAAATCCTTGCAACGTGGAAAAAATATTCCGACGCATAAAACAGTTCGGCGGACACTCTCGTCAAGGCGGCGGGGTCAGCGGTATTGAAGTCGCATTGTGGGATCTGGCGGGTAAAGCCTGGGGCGTTCCAGTTTGGCAATTGCTCGGCGGAAAATTTCGCGATAAAATCAGAATTTATTGCGATACGGATGCCGAGGGTGGCGGTCGGGATATGGGCAAAGCTTTAAAAGAACGGATGAATCAAGGTTTTACATTCTTGAAAATGGATTTAGGCATTGAACTATTGATAAATCAACCCGGTTGCCTTTCTGCTCCTCTGGGCTTTTTAGATAAGATGAAAGAATACAAAAAAACGGTATTCAGCACCCCTGGTGGTTCAATTGATCCGCGGGCAATGCGCGGTGAAGCTTATGATTTATTTAATACAGCGCATTCGTTCACCGGCATACACCTCACCGAAAAAGGTTTGGATTATCTCGAAAACTACATGGCAGATGTTCGTGCCGAAACTGGTTACGAAATTCCGCTGGCAATTGACCACGTCGGACATATTCCGTTGGAAGATTGCATAAAACTGGCGAAGCGACTGGAGAAGTTCAATTTAGCCTGGATGGAAGATCCTATTCCGTGGCAGATGACTGACCAGTACGTTCGTCTGGCTAACTCAAGCACAGTACCAATAGCCACAGGCGAAGACATTTACCTGAAAGAAAATTTCAAAGACTTGTTTACATCCGGCGGCATTGCAGTAACACATCCGGATGTTTTATCAACCGGTGGAATTCTAGAAACCAAGAAGATCGGCGACCTGGCAGAGGAGCACGGAGTGGCGATGGCAATACATATGGCGGAAAGCCCGATTGCCTGTATGGCAGCGGTTCATGTCGCCGCGGCTACTAGAAACTTCATGGCATTGGAAGTTCACTCTGTTGATATTCCATGGTGGGAAGATTTAGTCACCGGACTACCGAAACCATTAATTAACAATGGTTATATCAATGTTCCAGACGCGCCGGGACTTGGAATTGAAGCGCTAAATGAGGATTTAATCAACGAAAAACTTCACAAAGATTTCCCGGTAGCCTGGGCTCCCACTGACGAATGGGATAAAGAATGGGCTAATGACCGTCAGTGGAGCTGAGCGATTAAGCTCGTTTTTATAAAATAATAAATAAGGATATTAAAGAAATGACAGAAGAAAAAAAACAAAAAGAAGCCGGTTTGATGGAATTGGACAATTTAATCAAAACTCGTGAATATATTCCGACCAATGAGCTTCCGATTCCAATAAAAGAATTATGTGAACGCTATGAAGCGCTTTATACTGGAGCGATCAACGATGTAATGCGGGAAATGTGTTTACTGGATCAAAATCTGCCATCAGACATCATGCCTTTGCGTGATGAAATGACTGTTTGTGGGGAAGCTTTTACAGTAAAAAGCGCGCCAAATGTTATGATTCAGGGGGAAATGACTTTACGAGCTAAAATGCTTGATGAAATGAAACCTGAAGGAATCGTTGTCTGGGATACCAGCAAAGATACCGAAGGCTCATTATGGGGTGGCGTTATGACCGCCACCGCCATTGCCAAAAAACTGCGTGGTGCCGTAATTGCTGGCGGAATTCGTGATACAAAACAAATCCTTGAACAAGATTTCCCAGTGTTTTATAAATACCGCACCAGCAATGGTTCGCTCGGACGCTGTCTGATTACGCATTATCAGGTTCCGGTAAAAATCGGTAAAGTTACCATAAGACCTGGAGATATTATCTTTGGCGATATCGACGGTGTATTATGCGTGCCGCGCGAAATAGCTTACAATGTATTGATTCGTGCTGAAGAAATTGAAAAAAATGAAAATGAAATATTCGCCTGGGTCAGAAGCGGCGATTCAATTCAGGAAATCGTCGATAAAGGCGGTTATTTCTAGAATGAAATGTTTATCGGATATCACTTTGGAATGGCTGGGGCAGAGTGGTTTTCTACTTCATTCTGCAGAAACTGAAATTGCGTGCGATTTATATCTTTCCGATTTTTGCCGAAAAAAAAGTAAGCTGGACCATACGCGCTTAATGCCGATTCCGGTATTGCCTGCGGAGCTGGATTTTATCGATAATTATCTGATCACGCATGGTCATATCGATCATTTTGATCCGGAAACTGTCGGCCCGATCCTGCGGGCTAATCAGAATACAAAATTCTGGTGTCCGCCTGCTTGCGTTAGTGTGATTGAGGAATATTTTCAGAGAGAGAAAGCACGCTTTAACCTGATAAATTCTGGAATTGAACTTTTTTTGACTGAGGATGTAAAGTTAATCGCTATTCCAGCCGCTCACGAAGAGCTGGAAAAAGATGCGAACAACGAGTATATTTGTTTTAGTTATCTGGTTTTGTTTGAGTGTAAGAATAAGGCGATTTTCTTTGCTGGCGATACTATGCCTTATCCGGGACATACTGAAATGATCAAAAAACATATTCCGAGAGATTATGAGTTAACTATGATTTTGCCGGTCAATGGTCGAGATAAGAAACGCGCCGATTTAGGCTTTAAAGGAAATTTGAATGTTGCTGAGGCTATTGTATTGGCGAATGATTGCGGTGCTATGCATCTCGTTCCATGTCATTACGGAATGTTTGCTTTAAACGATATTCCGCCCCTCATTGGAGCAAAACTTTTTGAAGCTTTTAAAGGCGAAACTATTATACCAGAAATCAAGGAAAAGATTACCTTATGACTTATTTAGAAAAAACAGCTAACAAAGATTATTTATATATATTGCGTCGAACACTTCCCCCATGGAGTTGGCGTAAAAACCTTGATGAATTGGTCGAGTATTGCGGTAAATATCAAATTGATGAGGTTTGCATAAAAATTGACACCGGCACTTTTACTCATTATTATCCTGATTTTGAATGGCTTGATAATTATCAAAAGATTCTCATGACGGTCAAAAATGAACTTAATGCTATCGGCGTTGAATACTCATTGAATCCCAATGTTACTCAGGGACATGGGGACCGCGGACGCAACATTCATGAGCAGCATCCAGATTGGAATATGATTACTGATCCAACTGGCATTGAATGTTCAGATTGTGCTTGTAACGCTTCCAGTGGCTGGCGGGAATATATTAAAAAGCAATGGACAATATACGCGAAAACCAAGCCTGCGACAATCTGGATAGAGGATGACATTAGAACCTTTAATCATGGACAAGTCAAAGCGGGTTGTTTTTGTAACGAACATATTCGCCGTTTCAATGAGCTTTATAATAAAAATATGACTCGTGAAGAAATTTACAGTGAAGTTATCGCACCCGGAAAACCTAGCGAAATACGCTGTCAATGGTTGGAGCTGCTTGATATCATTACTCGTGAGATGGTCGAGCTGGCTGAACAAACAGTTCATGCGGTATCACCGGAGACTATTATCGGATTAATGTCCAGCGGACCGCAAAATCATACTCGGGAAGGGCGTAATTGGCAGGGACTCCATCGCGCAATGGCAGGGCCAGATAATAAACCTGTTCTTAGTCGACCTCCCTTGGGCAGTTATAAAGAAGTTAATCTTCCAGCATTGATTGGAACAGCCGACATGCCCCGGCTGACCAGACACGCATTCGGCAGATATACCATTGACGAAGGTGAGATTGAAAGTTACCCATATTCAACTTACTCAAAATCCAATAAATTTCTGCGTCTGCATAATACCACTGCAATAGCCGCAGGTTGCGATGCATTAACCCTGAATTTATTTGATCACTGCGGCACGCCTATGGCAGTCAATCGTGATATAGTGGAAGCTTTACGGGATATGAAGCCGTTTTTACGCGGCATCAAAGAAAAAATGATGCCCCGCGGGACATATCACGGCATTCAGCTTTACTTCAATCCACAGACAGGAATCGTTCGCGAACTGGAGCCGGAACAGACTGCTTTAGATCTTAACAGTAATGTTCTGGCGTGGGGGGATTTTCTGCAAAGTCTTGGTTTTGCTACGACATTTGATGACGCTACGGTTATTGCTTTGGCTGGACAGGATATTCGAGCCGCTTCTGATACTGAAATCAAAACAATGTTGAGCGGCGCTGTTTTACTTGATGCCACGGCGTTTAAGGCTTTGAGCGACATGGGCTATGGTAAATATCTTGGCGGTACGCTGAAAAGTGAGTTTAAACTGGGAAAAACTTTAGCTCTAGCGGGTGAGCATTTTTATAATTCAGAATTCGGGGGCCGGGGAAAACACTATTTTTCACTGGCTATTCACCCAAATTCCCCATGTTTTATAAATGTTGAACAGAATTCTGGTGCGATTGAAATCAGTGAAATCGTCGATCCTGACACCAAACGATTATTCGGTGGCGCCTATATTTACGAAAACAGCCTTGGAGGCAAAATCGCGGTTTATCCTTTTGAAGTAGCAAAACTTAGTGAAGGTTTTTTAGATCCGACCCGCAAGAATATGTTATATAATATCCTGAAGTGGTTGTCCGGTGGTACAATTCCGTTATTTATGGAAGGCGAGCGAGCGGTTTTGCCGCTTCGCTGTGATTTTTCTGAATACTCGGTCGTGTCATTATTCAATTTGTCTCACGATGATTTGGTTAATATTTCAGCTGAAATGAATATCGGAAATAAAGAGATTGAAAACGCGCAGTACTTGGCTCTTAACGGAGAATGGCAGACTTTTAATAACTTAGAATGTGATGGTAGTAAACTAAAGTTGAAAATCAATAAGCTGACTTTTGATCAACCGCTATTCGTAACAATTAATTTCAAGGGGTGATTTTATGAATTCAATATTTGATTTAACAGGAAAAACCGCACTGATTACTGGGTCAAGTCGAGGAATTGGTCATGCTATGGCAATAACTTTCGCACAAGCTGGTGCAAATGTAATTGTTCACGGCAGTCGTTCAAGTAAAAACCTTGATGAAAGCGTTACGGAAATTAAAAAAAATGGAGGCAAGGCCGTTGGAATTGCCGCAGATTTATCAAAAAGCGAACAAGTAGACGAGTTAATAGAAAAATCCCGCAAAGCCTTTGGCTGTATTGATATTCTCATACTCAATGCTTCAATACAAAGCTATATGACGGTCGAGGATTTTGAAGATGATGAATTTCAGTGCGAATATGATGTCAATTTAAAATCAAGTTTTGAATTAATCAAAGCTGTTTTACCAGACATGAAAGCAAAAAACTGGGGTAGAGTTTTAACTATCGGCAGTGTGAACCAGTGGAAACAATCCGCGAGATTGGCGATTTATTCTACAACAAAGTCCGCGCAAGTCAATTTAGTCATGAATTGTGCCCGAAAATACGCTGAATATGGAATTACGTTCAATAATCTGGCGCCAGGAGTCATAAATACTGACCGTAACGTTGAAACTTTGGCAGATGAATCTGCTCGCCAAAGACTTCTCAATATGATTCCCGCTGCTCGATTAGGCAAAACTGAAGAATGTACTGGTCCAGCCTTGATGTTATGTTCAGAAGCTGGTTCTTACATTACAGGAGCAGATATTCCAGTAACGGGAGGCATGCACCTGTAGTTAACACGCAATTCGGACATCGGTCGCGTTGTTAGTAGTCTTCTTCGGCGGTAAATATGGGTTTTTCGCGGATCGTAAAATTTATTTTTGATTTTTTGTCGCTAGATATTTTTTAAAAGACTTGACATTTTCAAGCCCTACACCTATAATAACTACTGTTAAGCAGCTAAGCTGCCTAGCTGTATAAAAAATTAACGGAGCTGAAATAGTGATAGCACTTGATGTAAAAGCTGTGACCAAAGCGGAAATGCTTGAGAAATATATTGTCAAGGAGATTTTGCCGCAGTACAAACCTGATACCAAAATTCCTTCAGAACTGGTCATGGCGAAAGAACTGAGGACATCGCGCACTACTGTTCACAAGATTTTTTCAAACTTAACAGCTAAAGGTCTGCTTTATCGTGAAAACGGATTAGGTACTTTCGTCAGTAAGCCCAAGCCAAAAACTCCAAAGACCAAAATAATTACTGCTGTTTGCAGTTCTGATTCATGGCATGATCCTTCCCGGCACGCAAGCTGGTTTAATACTCAATTCCTTCTGGAAGGCTTTTCGCATGCAATGCATAACCATGATTATTTGTTCAATATTTTGTATATTCATCCTGATGAGCAGAGTCTTGAAAAAGGCTTGCAAATTATGCTGGACACCAAGGCTGATGGCTTTCTCTTCCCGGGTTTAGGTGGTTATGACCGCTATATTGCTAAATTGACAGAACAAGGAAAACCGTGTGCAGTTAGAACTTCTAAGCGATTTTCTGGTTGTAATTCCATATGGGGAGTATTGGATGATGGTTTTTATGACGCAATGAATTATTTGCTTGAACATGGTAAAAAGAATATTGCTTTTTTGGGATATGCAAAAATAGATGACAGCTTCACTACTAAAAAAATTACTGGTGTTTTACGGGCTATGGAAAAACATAATATGAGCGAGGATAAGCTTACCCGTATTGTTGTAGATGATAGTTTTGAAATGGATGGTTATCGCGCGGTAACTAAGCTTCTTGCTAAAAATAAAAATATTGACGCGATTTTATCCTCGACTGACCGTTTAGCGTTTGGAGCGCTTGAAGCGATAAAAGACGCCGGCTTGCGGATTCCTGAAGATATTGCCATCATCGGATCAGATGATTTACCCAAGTGTAAAGACATGAATCCGCCACTGGCTTCAATAACATATCCTCTTTACGAAATGGGCGAGGCTATGTTTAAAGTACTAGATAAGGCATTAAATAATCCTGAGATGAAATTGGTTCATCAGGATATTAAATGTGTGTTTGTCCCAAAAGAATCATGTGGATTTATCAATAACAAAACCTAAAACCCAAAAGGAGCAAAAAAAATGCAAACAAGAAAAAAATTCACACTCATCGAACTCCTCGTCGTGATTGCTATCATAGCAATTTTAGCCTCAATGTTGCTACCAGCTTTGAACAAGGCTCGGAATACAGCTAAAAAGATAGCATGTACTAACAATCTAAAACAATTAAATCTCTACGTTGCATTGTATGTATCTGATTTTGACGGGACATTGCCTGCGTTGGCGGCATATCCAAATGGAGGAGGACATCGCTACGTAAGACCAACTCTTAGGTTTATGGAAGTAGGCTATATCTCACGAAAAAATTTTTGGAAAACATTTTCCACGCGTACTGGAGTAAGGGACTGCCCTTCAATTGGACAAGCTACAAATACTAGTCCCAATGCTAATTATACAGATAGCCCTGATCCTACATCACAGTTTGAAAATTCTTATGGCCTCGCGCAAAATGTACTAGGACAAACTCATTATGCAGAAACCGGCTCTTTACCTAAAATAACAAGATTTAAAAACCCCACAAAGCCTGTTACCTTTCTTGATTCATTTATTCTTACTGTCAGCCCTCCCACAGGCGGATATACATGGTTTACATACTGGGGAAGAAATCATTGGGAAACCTCTTCATTTGTTTATGCAGCGGCTCGTCACAACCCAAAGACAATCAACCTTTCTTTCCTAGATGGCCATGTTGGCACAATCGGACGATATGGTGAATCAGAAACAGAATTACTTTCCATGTTTCCTACTAAAAAAACTGGATTCATCAAGTAATCACAAATAATCTATTAAATATTTACAGGAGTATATTGTCACGTGTTGAAAATCATATTAAGTCATCTATTTATTGGAATATTCATATTCCCACTTCATGCCGAAATTGCGAAAACCGCAGCCGTAGAGAATAAACATTTAAAGCTCTACGCGAATTTCGATAAAAACGCCGAGCCGACTTTAAAAATGCCGAAGATGGGATTAAAAATCGCAAAAGGAGTGATTCTTGTAGATGGCAAATTCGGTAAAGCACTCAAATTATCCCAAAATATGAAAGTGCTGCCAGATGTAGTTTATTCGCTTAATGACGCTATTGCCGGCGAGGAATGGACTCTTGGGATGTGGGTGAAGTTGGACAAAAGTGGTAGCTCAAGAACCAAACATACCAGATGTTTTTTCCGAACTTATACTAGCGGAGCATGGACAGCTGGTACTATTTGGGCGGGAATTAATAGATGGACAGGTTTGTTCTTTACTCGATTCGGAGCTGACAAAAAAGGTCATAACTGCGAAACATCCAGCAAGGTCTTACCTGCTCAAAAATGGACTCACATTGCTTTCAGTATGAAAAGCAAAGAAATGTCAATATTTGTCAATGGCTACGAGCTTAAGTCTAAGATAAATCGCGAAATTAAACAGTTTGGTGATATTCAACGTTATATTCGTCTTGGAGTAACTTACCCCAAAGGTAAATGTTATTTAGAAGGTGCATTGGATGAATTTAAGGTTTTTGACAAAGCTCTTTCCGGAGAAGAAGTCAGAAGCATTATGAATACACGTCCAGGCGCACTAAAAATAAAAGAGGAAAAAATTGCCGCGTATTTGCCGTTAGACGGAAAGTTTGGTGGTTTTTCAACAGATGGACATTTGAGTGCGAATGCTTCACAAGTCGCTTTTCGAAAAACAGTTAACGGACAGGGCGCGTTAATGGTTCGTTTGAATTATGATGCGATAAGCAGATTGTCATATCCTGATGTAAACTATATTTCAGGTTCAATGATGACTGCCGGCTTCAATTTTAGACCGCAAAAAATTGATAATGAAGAACGTGGCTTGCTTGGCGCTAAAAGTAAAAACAATTTTTGGTTGTTTTCCCGTAAGGATAAAACTATTTTTTTCTCTCTTAGCTCCAAAGGAAAAACTTCTTCTGTCAGCCTCAAAGTCCCAGAACTTGAAAACAATATGCTTCTCAAGATAAGAGGGGGATACGATTTAAAGAAAAAACAATTATTTTTGCAGGTTAATGATAAAAACGCAATTGCCACAATAAAATTTCCAGTCATAACCGCGATGAAAGCGAATTTGATGGTAGGTGATATTCCCGGTTTTGAACGTTACAAAAATTGTCAGGCGGCAGGAATAATTGATGAGATTCTGATTGTTCCCGATGTTTTAAATAACTTTGCATTTAATAAAACCGTTCAAAAAGCCCGTAAAGAATATTTAGCGAAAAAAATCACGACAGGCACAATAGTTATAGCTCCTCCCAGTAAACGAGAATTAAAATTATGGGACGTCAGCAAGGCTTATAACGAAAATACTTCTACAAGAAAAAAGATTTGTTTAAATGCTCTCTGGCGGTTTCAACTTTCAGATACCGATAAATTCCCCGGCAATTCCACTTGGCAATATATGGCTGTTCCTGGACGTTATAGTGGTTATGGAAATGGCGTTAGTGACCATCAATTTTTAATTAGAGACGCTGACTTTAATATAGTATCCAAAAGTAACGTGTGGAAAGGACGCAAGGATTACACTTATCGCAATTATTGGGCAGAGCGTACATTTAGAGTAAATCCTGACTGGAAAGATAAGAGCTTAGTTTTAACTTTTGAGGAATTCAGCAAGAGCCAGACCGGGAAAATTTTTCTAAACGGCAAACAAATAGCTTTATTGAAATCCGGGAAAAATTACAAAGTTACACTTGATCCAAAACTGCTGAAATATAATGACGACAATCATTTGCTGGTTCATCTTTTTTCTCAAGGCGGCAGATGGTCATGGCGCGGAATTAAAGGCGATGTCTGGTTGAGCGTGCTTCCAAAAGAGACCTTGAATCATCCATATATAGTTACTTCCTGCCGTAAAAATAAAATTACACTTAGCGCGATAGTTAAAAATAATAGTGTTAAGCCGGAAAAGTTTTCTTTAGAGGCTGTCATTAATGGCGAAAATGCTCCAGCACCAATAAAAAGCAAGACTATAGAAATAGCGCCAGGTAAAAGCGTTGAGCTGAAAATGACGCAAAACTGGAAAAACGCAAAACTTTGGGATTATAACAATCCTTATCTTTATAAGATTTCATTTAAGCTGAAAAACAGTAGAGGCAAAGTTATTGACGAACTGGCTCCAATTAAATTCGGTTTCAGGGAATTCTGGATTGATGGTCCTGATTACTATTTAAACGGAACTAAAATACACCTACGCAATCATAGTTCATGGTCGCGCGGTTCTTTGGATTACGAGCGTTGCAAAAAATATGTTCAAGCAATGAAAGCCTTAGGCTATAATAGTCTGCGCGGTCCTTTCAATGACAAAGATCTATATATGAAAAATATTCTTCGGGCTTGTGATGAAGTAGGAATATTGGTTTTTGGAAATATATACGGACTTAGGAGTGCGGAATACACGACATGGAATAATCCCGCGACCCGGAGCGCTCTTGAAAAGAAAATGCGTGCTGAAATTTATTTCATGCGCAATCATGCTTCTGTAATAATGTACTATATGTCTGTTAATTTTCTTGGTTACGGATGGGATTATCACCCGAAAAAAATGGCGGACGGTTATTTACCTTCATTCAAAAAAGATCAGTACGAAGCGTGTCTTGAAGGTGTAAAGCTAATGCGCAAATATGATGCATCGCGTCCTTATTTTCTTCAGGCTGGCGGTGCTTTCGGACCAGTGATAAACAGTAACGCTTATTTCTGCTGGTGGCCTGAAGCTGAAAAAATTGCCTGGGCTCAGGAATGGAGCAAAAATCCTACCAAACCTCTCCATATTATCGAAACCAGTTTCCCTTATTGGAATACCTGGATGGGAATGGATTTAAATAATCCTGGGGCAAAACCATTATTTCTGGTTGAAAATTTTGCCAGATATTATGGCGAAAACGCCTATAAGGACTTTGATCGTAAATGGCTACCGAAATTCGACGATATTTATGGCAAATCATCCAACAGTATGAAATGGGGGTTGTTGAGCTATTACAGAAAACTAAAACTCATGTATAGAATGAAAGCCCGCCTCCTGGAAAAAACTATACTAAACTGGCGCGGCGCCGGAATGTCAGGAATTTGTCCCTTCGCTGAGTTGGGCTATGCTTTTGAACGCAAAAGCTCACACTCTTCAATTCACGGAGCATACACTGAACGCCGCAAAGTAACAAATTTTACTGTTCCCGGATGGCATCCGGATATTGTCAAGATCCCGGCTCATAGAGATATTGATCTGGATCGCCCGATTCCAATAATTTATAATACTCTCAAAAAAATATTAAGCCCGGTGCTGGTTTATATTGCTGGAGACTTGAAGAATCCAACATCGCAGGCACATGCGTGGTTTGCTGATACCAAAGTAAATAAAACAGCAATAATTATCAATGATACCTTAAAACCTAAAATGTTTGATCTTAAATGGCGTTTTACTTGTGGTGATTTCAATAAAACCGGAAGCATAAAGATGCTTTTGCAACCTGCTGACATTAAGCGTATCCCGATAATTGTCAAGGCTCCAAAGGTAACACGCAAAACAAGTTTTAAGCTTGAAATAAGTTCAATGAATAATTTGAAGCTTAATGTGAATTCCTTTGTTGGTTCAATTTATCCTGCTATAAGCAAAGTACCTGTTCAGGGTCAAATTGCACTGTGGGATAAGAAAGGATTCACCGCAAGAGCATTAAAAACACTTGGCGTTGATTACATCGATTTCAGCAAAGTTAAAAAAGATAATAAAATCAAATTGTTGATTATCGGGCGGGAAAGTTTAACTGAAGATTTCGCCATTAATTTTCAAGAATTAAACTTGGCAACAGCAATCAATTCTGGAAAATTAAACCTGATAGTAATGGAACAAAAACCAACAGCTCTTAAAATGCTGGGATTGGAAACTCAAGCAATTTATACACGTTATGCTTTTAAAAGTAATTCATCTTCGCCATTGCTGAAAAACTTGACAAACAAGGCTCTTTCGTGGTGGCGCGGAACTGGTTCTTTGGCTCCTGCCAAGCAAGATCCGGCAGCGTCAACTCAGGAAATTGTTGCAAATCCGCTTTGGCATTGGACTAATCTGAACATGGTTTGTTCATATCCCATATTCCGTCCGACTCAATTAGGAATGACTCCAATTTTGGCAACAGGAATGGACTTAATGTATACACCGCTACTGGAAATAAAATCAGGAAAAGGCAAGATTTTATTCTGTCAAATGGAAGTTTCAGATCGGGTAGGAATTTCACCGGCAGCTACAATCTTGTTAGGTAACATGGTTGAAAATTATTCCAAAGAAAATAAAACGCATAAAAGTTATTCTGTGTATTCAGATAATTCAAAAATAACTGACTTCCTGAAAAAACTTGGTGCTAAATCAGCAAAAAAACGTAACAGCATTGTGATTGATAATGGTAGTGATCCTGCTGAATTAAAGCAATTGCTCGCACAGTGTCAAACTGGACAGGATGTTGTTATCTGTTCAAATGGAGAAAACCTTAATACTTTAGGTTTAAGCGCTAAACAACAAAAAATAAATGAATATGCGGTTACTGTTAAAGGTGAAGAATTTCTCGGAAAATTGACACCGCGTGATCGTTTTATCCGCTATCCGCAAAACATTAGCGTCTTTACTGGTAAAGGTTTTACTGCCTTGACTAAACCAGCTTTTGCCGTAGTGAAAAAACTGGGGAAAGGCAGATTATTTGTAATAAGCCTTAACTGTATCAGCATAAACAAAAAAATGGCACGTGACGACAGAGAAGCAAAGAAGAGTTCTAGATATTTAGCGGATTATCTGGTAAAAGAACGAATAGTTGTTTTCTGGAAGACTTTTTTGAACAGGCTTAACGTGAAAAGTATTCGGTTTGCTGATCGTTTCAAAAACTTAACACTTAAGGTCGAACAGAATATTGCTGGAACTTGGAATTTTCGTTTTGATCCGAAAGCTAAAGGCATGGATTACGGTTGGAATAAAAAGTTATTCAATCACCATAACTGGACAACAATAACCGTTCCTGGCTTCTGGGAAAACCAGAAAATAAAAAGTAAATGTAAATCCAGCATTTATAACGGTATTGCATGGTATCGTAAAACTGTTAAATTACAAAAAAACTTGATCGGCAAGCCGCTCATGCTGCAAATCGGAGCTGTTGATGATCTTGATCATACTTATGTAAATGGGGTTCTGGTTGGCAAAACCGGAAAAGACACCAACGGATACTGGAGTGCTCCACGTAATTATCTGATTCCCGCGAAGCTTACAACTAAAGGGAAACTGGTTATTGCAATAAGAGTTAATGACCTGCGTGGCAATGGAGGAATTAAGGGCATTGCACAGTTAGTTTCTATTGCGAACAAGAAAAATATTACAACTAATTTTTATATGGACAAAGTTCCTGATTATAATACAGAAACCAATATCAGATGGTAGTGCTTTAAAATTATATAGAATTAATTGTAAATTAATATATCATAATCGTGATAAAAACAAATAAGGAATTTCACGAATGACAAAATATAAAAAAGTAGTTAATGTCGCAGTAATTGCCGCTGGTTGCAGAAGCCGCGGAGTTGTGAATAGTTTATTGAGAGACTCAAATAGAAATGTTAAGGTGTTATCTGTGTTTGACCCTAACAAAGAAGTATGCAAAATGGCAAAAAAGACTTGGCAGTCTCCAGAAACAACAATTTGTGATACATATCAAGATGCAATTAATATGCCCGGGGTTGAATGGGTAATGATATTTTCACCCAATGCCTTTCATAAAGAACATATTCTTGCAGCTTTTATGGCAGGCAAAAATGTTTTTACGGAAAAACCATTGGCTACTGAAATTCAAGATTGTCAAGAAATTTTTGATGCCCACCAAAAAACAGGACTGTTATTTGCAACTGGTTTTGTCTTACGCTATGCGAAGATGTACCGCAAAATAAAAGAACTAATAACTTCAGGTGACTTTGGTAAAATCCTAAGCATTGACGCTAACGAAAATATTAGACCTGCTCATGGCGGTTATATTATGACGAATTGGCGTAGAAAAACAGAAATTTCAGGACCACATATTTTAGAAAAATGTTGTCATGACTTAGATTTGATTAACTGGTTTTGTGATAGTTTGCCCACTAAAATTGCTTCTTTTG
>Ga0255410_1070_pt1 | contig 14519 bp, 9 predicted proteins | sample CelNoTSeSYBR01J2_FD_182126 | JGI IMG/M metagenome (GOLD analysis project Ga0255410, IMG submission 182126) | Sediment cell enrichment communities from methane seep in Santa Monica Basin, California, United States - CellEnrichment... | ecosystem: Environmental > Aquatic > Marine > Cold seeps >... | reverse complement strand
ACTATTTACCAACCCGCAATTGCTAAGATAAAAAATACTATTCTTGACGGTAAACTGGGCAAAGTTCATACTATAAAATTTTATGGTCTGTCAGTTCGCGACAAAGCTTATTATTCCAGAAACAACTGGGCGGGCTGCATAAAGAATGGCGAAAACTGGATACTTGACAGTCCTTTCAATAACGCAATGGCGCATCAAGTAAATCTGCTTTGCTTTTTCGCGGGTAAAACTTTCGAAAGTTCAGCTACATTAAAAACGGTTCAAGCTGAACTTTTCAAGGTAAACCCAAATATCGAAAACGCTGATAATGCCGCGATTGAAATGATTACCGACGATAATAAAAAATTACTCTACTATGCACCTCATAACGCAAAAGATAACCCGCAGCCACAGTTAATAATCAGCGGGTGCAAAGGCACTATAAACTGGACCTTTGGAAATACTGTCTATAATATTGATGGAAACGAGTGCTCATATGAAAACAATGACAATCGTGATCACGTAATGGATGCCGTGCTGAACAAAATAAAAGGCAAGGAAAGTTTCATCTGTGATTTATCAATTGCCGGCACACAAACTTTAGCAATGAATGCCGCTCACGCTTCATCAAAGATAATTGAAGTCCCGGAGGATTACGTAATCACTCAAGAATACAACAACAATACTTCAGAGCGTTTGGAAGGCATTTCAGAAGTTATGCTGACAGCATTTAACGAAGAACGTCTTTTCTCCACAAATGATTACCCATGGATGAAAGCCGGAAAAGTCATAGATATAAAGAATGACAATATTGAACAGCTCCTGAAAGAAAATACTGAGTAAAAACAATAGTAGTGCCGAGTTTAGCCTTACGGCACAGATATACTTTTATTTTGATAAAATATTTGGTGCTTTAAATCACTCAAATGGTCGGGGTGTAAGGCTACACCTCCGACTACTATATTATTATCCTAAACTTACGTATTGGCTTTGGATTTGGGGAGCGCGCTCAGCTATGTTGCATAGATGGTCGCCTATTTTTTCCATTTCAGCCAGCATCTCTATGAAAATTACTCCCATTAAGGCGTTGCATTTGCCGTCTTGCAGGCGCTTGATATGGTTCTTTTCGTATTCATCGACCAGTTTATTAATTTTCTTTTCGTCTCTAAGCGCATAGTGCACTTTGTCGCTGTCCGTGCCATGCAGGGCTTTGACAACATTCTGTGCTTGATCTTTGAGAATTTGCCACAATATATTAATCTCTTCCTGCCCGCCCTCGCTTAACTTTTGATCAGATTTGGCGAGACGTTTAGTTAAAGTAATGATATTAGCTGTATGGTCGGCAATGCGTTCGGCATCATTTGTACAATGCATTAACAGCGGTACCAATCCCGCCTGTTCATCAGATAATTCACGCCGGGTGATCTGCACGAGATATTCAGTTATATCCTCCTGCAGTGTATCAATTTCATCTTCACGTATCATCAGTTTCTCGAATTCTTCTTCATCAACTTTTATTTTAATAAAATGATCAGTAATAACAGAATCAACCATCGACCAAGCTTCTTTGACCATATAACGAATGGATTGAACCGCCTGTTCCAACGCGATGGATGGAGTATCGAGCAAGTGCGGCTCCAAAGCCTGAATCTTGACAGCTTTTTCATCACTGACCGGAATAACTATTGAACATATTTTAGCAATAATTCCAATAAACGGCAGCAGTAACAAAACGTTAAAAACATTAAAGAAGGTATGTGCCATCGCTATGTGACGAACGATATTCTGCGGAACCGCCGCAAAAACATCACCACCGGTTATGGAATTTATGAAATACATAAAGACCGGAACATTGTTCGGTCCCCACGGAATATAGAATAATATCATCATTCCTATGGCTCCACTGAAGTTGAATAAACAATGAGCGCAAGCCGCCTGTTTAGCGTGTTTATTAGCGGCTATCGAGGCGAGGACAGCAGTAACGGTCGTACCGATATTGGTACCGATAATCAACGGTACAGCAGTATAAAAATTGATTAATCCACCACCGGCAAGCGCGAGCACAATACCCATTGACGCCGAACTGCTTTGAATAACAACCGTCATCAAAGTTCCGATTCCAATAGCTCCCATTATTGCGCCTATCGGCATAACGCCATTTACGCTTGTACAATCAAAGCTCTGGAAGAAGTTAATGAATGACGGGAAAACACCAAGCATTTTCAGTTCATGACTCATGATCGACATACCGAAAAACAAGAGACCAAATCCCAGAATGGTTTCGCCCCAGCCCTTAGCCATGCGGTGTTTGAAAAACATTACCAGCAGACCAATAGTTATCGCCGGTAAAGCCAGGCCGGAAAGTTTGAATGAGATAATCTGAGCTGTAACCGTTGTACCGATATTCGCACCGAAAATGATTCCAATGGATTGAAATAAATTTAACAATCCTGCATTCACAAAACCAATGACCATTACAGTCGTCGCACTTGATGACTGGATAACCGCAGTAATAAAAGCTCCCGCAAAAACTGCGACAAAGCGATTGCTGGTAAAGAAGTGGAGAATTTGTTTCATTTTTTCACCGGCGACTTTCTGCAAACCATCACTCATTTGCTTCATACCGAAAATGAATATCGCCAGTCCGCCGAGGACGCTGATTACCACCGACCAAAAACTAAGCCCCAATTCACGGACGTTTATACCGCGGATATGGTAATTATTTTTGACATCAGCGACTTCAATATTTATATTGTATTCCCCGGTTTTCTTGCCGAGTTTAAGGTTGTTTTCCGCAATACCTTCATCATTAGTTACTACACAGTTTTTCTGCAGCTTTGCTTTGCTCTTAGCAGGAGCGGAAGTCAATTTGAAATAAACCGGAACTCCTTTGGCAGCCTTGCCGTCAGAGTTGACGACTTTAACAATCAAAGGATCGTGCATCAATTGCCCGGTACGACTTTCCTGGTTTCCACCGCTGATTGAAACACCTGTAACAAAACGAATCAGAACACTTTTTTTCTTAGCAATCACCCGCAGGTACTGATCACCTGTCTTGCGCCCAGCTGTTACCTGAACGCTAACACTGCCGCCCGCGTCTGAGACGGCTGATGTTCTTGAGAGCTTTAAATCCGAACCGTCAACCGGCACAAACAAAACTTTAACTTTAGAAACTGGAGGACGTTCACCTTTGCCGCCAAGCAAACCGGCTTCCTGCTTACCGAGCAGTTCAATGCGCAGAAGTTTGGTAAATTTTTCACCCGGCAAAGCGCATTGTTCAGCGCCCTGCAGGACTTTTATTTTGTTAACATCTTTGCTTTTTACCGAATCAGGTTTAGAGCAAGCCGTTAAAGTCATAGCGACAACAGCAGATAAAGCTAAAGTTTTGAATATATTTTTCATACAATTATTATTTCCCTAATGTTAGTTTCAGTTAATATACAGTTAGCTATATATTAACACAAGAGGGCAATAACAATTCTAACAAAACTCTAACAATTAAGATATCTCGTTAAAGCTAGCTTTCCAGCAGTAAAAGGAAACTGCCTGGTCCTTCAGACTCTAATTCCACGCAACCCGTGTTTTCCCATACTTTTCCGGAATAAAGTTCGGTAACTTTTCCAAATTCACGCACTAATTTTATTTCCAAAGTTTCAGCTATCGCTGTATGAACTGATACCAGTCGACTGTTAGCACATACAGGCCGCAACTTCGAACAATACAGATGGCAGCCGGAGTTTTCGCAAATTGTCCGCATGCCGGCAGGCGTCAACGTTAGCGGGTCATGAACATAAATGGAAGTCCAACCAGTCATATTCACGCTATTTACACCTTCGGTCTTAAAATCTGTACCACAAACTTTTTTAACGTTTACCGGTTCCCACTTGCCATTATTAACAATACCCGGACCATAAAGCCAAAGTACACTGCGTCCGTCTTTCAGCACCAGGCGGTTCAATACATCATTATGTTTATCCGTCAGCTCAAACGGATGGCAGAAAATAACCGTTTTAAAACGTTCCATATCAAGCTGTTCAAGATCATTAAAAGAACAAACCGTATAGGGCATTCCAATTGTGCTTAAAGCATCCTTGGTTTTATTGTGAAATGTACCGCAGCGCGAATCCATATCATTAAGCAAATACATATTATCCGGGTCTTCGACCATCAAAACCTCACTAACTTCGGCACATGAATATTCAACTTGTTCATCCCATATCTGCTTGAGCTGCTTTAATGTAGAAAAAACTTTTTCCCCTTTATAAAAGCCACCCCACATGTCAAACCACCACAGGGAATCATGGTTAATCAGGCAAAACGCGGCATCACGCTTCATGCCGGCAACTATTTCTTCATCATTTTTCCAAATACCATCGCTGGCCAGAGAGAATTTTTTGGTTAATTCTTTTGAATCAGTTGTGTCCTGCCATTCTATTTCTTTAGCATTATTTTTTAGCGGGTCCGAGAGTTCAATAAAATCCGCCAGGTTTCGATTGGATGTATAAGTACGCTGATCCATCTCCTGAAGCATTCGTTTACCTTTAAACCTGATACTTTCCCTCACCGTCATGCTGGTACTGCCCTGCCCCACTCCACGCCCCATATAGTCGATAGGTGCCATGACAAAGTCAAGTTCAGGAGACTCAAGCAGTTTTTCATAGGCTAAATGCCCGCTGGACACCATGGTCCAGTGACCAATGCAGTAACCAAAAAACACACCAAGCTCAGTTTCAGGACGAATAATTTCCCGGGCTTTTCCCAGAAAGAACTCGACCGTATCAGCATTAAATTCATTGCAAAACCGCCAGTAATCCAACGCATCTTGATTTTTTTCAGGGGTACGCAACAAACCGGCTCCATTCGGAAAAAGCTGATCATAACACCCTGTCGGATCTATTCCGTTATAATAAGAACCTGTATCTACATACGCCTTTTCAAAATCATACGAACCGCTATCACGAACAGTTTGAGCTGGAATATCCGTTGGAGTCTTACCATTTTCAATCTGCCATTGTCTATAGGCCGTCGAACGATAAATGCTTTCTTCGCCACGGGAACGATCATGCCATTCAGTTGCGCCGCCCCCTCCCAGTATATACGCGACAATATTATCAGAATATTTTTCTTCAGCATGCTTAAGCAAAGTTTGCATATACTCGGAAGTATCCTGCCGCCAGGTTTGACTATTGGAAATTTTTCCGAGTTCATAGAACGAATCGTACTTAACACCAAATGCGCCAAGATAGCGTGTCCACCAATGTGGAGTATTTAAGTCAATCATGCACATCAACTTAGCGTCTGGAATAGCTTTCAGAATATCGTCAACCTGTCGATCAAAGGCATCCAAATCATAAATATTGTTCCATTTCCACACCGGAGGATACTTGGTGTACGGAACTCCGAGCGAATTATCAGTATTTGAAACCATGAATGTAAAGGTATCTATACCACATTCCCTGAACTTTTTCATAGCCTCAATCTCCGGCCAGAACGAACGATACGCAAAATACGTATTTTTGTCAACAGACATATTTAATTCCTTTGTTTTTTATTCAACAAGCTTCATCTTGCCAAAAGCAGCTGTATCATTATGACTGGCTCTATAGGTAGTATGCCAGCGATAAAACTTTTTCTCAATATTCTTTCTGTACCGGAACATCCTGTTACGTGCGATATTACCCGTAAATTCAAGATTTGTTTCCGGGGTTATCCCCAACTCTTTGAACGGGATAAATATTTCACATGACCAGAAGTGGAGTTTTTTGTTAACGACAGACGCTACTTTAATCCCCTTAAAGTTAAACGAATTATCATTTCCAAGCTCGTCATAATAAGCGCCAAGCGAATTTGCTACTATGTGAAAATAAGTAGGTTTACTACCGCATTGCAAAAATAATTCAATAGAATCATCTTCATACACCCTGTCATCGTGTTCAGTATATTTGGCTACTATTTCAAAACTTTCGAAGTTCAAAATGCCAAAACTAATCCCGTCTTTAGTCCATACCGCCCGCAACATTGTAACAGGCGGACTTTTAGACTTTCTGGTGCTATAAGCGCTTTTTAAGTAATATTTTGCAGCCTGATTCCAACAGCGGTCATTTAATTTACCGTCAATAACCGGATTGTCTCCAGCTCGCTTGATTTGCATCTCCGGTTTATTATTGGAATGATACTGTTTTGACGCTTCAATGAATTTCTTAATTGCGGTTCCGAAAAAATCCAGTCTTTTTCTGAATATATTATTTTCACCAGCAAGCTTTTCAGCTTTTTTTAATAATTCAGCGAGTTTTTTAACTTCCGTTTTAGGCATAGTTTCATCATGAATCTGACTGCTTTTTATATTATGATCCTGAATTCCGTCTTTCCATTTAGTATTTTCCCAACGCGAAGCCAACAAGCTTAATATTTTTTTCATTTCCGGTGCCGCCGGTCCGTACATCAAGTTACAGTATTCGTCAAGCGCGGCCTGCACATCAAACTCAGGATTCCACATCAAACGATACCAGCAGTAAGTCGTTGGATGACTATATGCCCATTCTCCGCCCGGGGTTTTATCTGTAGGGGCGCGTCGTCCGCCTTGCGAAACATGACCGTCTACAAATGTTCCCAGTATTTTACCGCGATTCTTTAAATAGAATTTCTTAATAAGTTCGGGGTATTGAAAAGGCATGAAGGTATTTTCAGCAGGCCAGCACAAGTATTCCCAGATAATAACTTTATTGTTAACAGCTTTTGCCCAGTCACCTACCGCTTTGGTGCTGTATTTTTCCGCGTGCGGTTCTTTCTGATTAGCGGTTCCATAAGTCAAACAGACAAAAGGGACAACGTTTGAGGGCAATTTAGTATCTTTTGGACATGTCAGATAGTTCATGTAGGGCAAAAACAATACTTTTACATTCGGCCATTTTTTTGCTATTTTTTCCGCAAAGTTACGAGTAAAATCTGTCATAACACCACTGGCCTGTCCGTAATAATTTAAATCATTTCGCCATAATTTTTTGCAGTATTCGCAGTTGCACGCCACGGGTTTATCCGGAGGGCTGACCACAACTCTATTTGCTGTAGGAGCGCACCAAAGTTTACCGCTTCTGGTGGACTTATATGATTCGCCATTTCCTGTATTATAAAAACGTGCCATGTCATCAATCATTAAGTCAACTGTTTTGGGGTTACCATAACAGGGAAAACGCGAATCTCTTTTGCCACTGTTTGACAACTCAAGGCATTCTGGGTTCTTTTCACGGTGAACACCAAAGCTATTTGGAGCATGACAGCCAAATTCAACATACGATGAATCTCCAGCCCTGAAAAAGGGACTGTATTTTCTAGATCCGACATGGTTGTTAATTGTTTTAGAGGGATTGTAAACCAGCCAATGCGCGCCGGAGCGTTTTGAAAATTCTGGAGAATCCGTATAATGGCAAGCAGGAATCTGTAAATCTTTTTTATGCGGAATATAAGTTCCAAGTTCACCGGGATAATACCAGCGGACACCACAAAAACGCTCAAGAAAATCGTATACACCGAAGCGTACACTTTGAGCCGCAGATGCCGGAAGTACATAATAGCCGCCGCCAAGATTATAATTCTCACGTTCGTCCGGCATTCGTCCAACTATCGCTATGCCCTCTGGGAAACTTTGAATCCTGAATCCCTCAAGCGGCAAATTTTTCGCACTTATCCCTCTGACTTTTGTCAAGTTACTTTCACCAACCAGAATTATTTTTTTACCGGGCGGCAAAGCTTTATCAGCAGTCTGCAACGGCAATTCAGCGCCAGTAACAGCTTTGACATATTTAATCAACTCAAGCGCCGCCTGACGAGTTATACGATTAATTTGCTTCAAGGCTTTATTTTCTACAGGGTTGCTACTTTTTTTGAGAACGGGTATCACCACCACCGCTTGCGCCTTAGCGTCTTTTACTAAATTTAACGCAACATGCTCAGCAACTTTCTGCATTCTGATTTTATTTAATGCCGGATTATCAAGCACGTTTCCCGCGATAAGTCCAATCGAACCAGTACTCATTATTATTATTCCTGAATTTTTTATATATTTTTTTAATTTTGACTTCCAATTCATGATCAACCTGTTGTTAATATTGCTTTTATTTATCCAGAGAGTAAGTATAATTACCAGCGGTCCAATAAGTCATATTGGGCTTCGTGATTTCAGCATGTCCATCCATATACAGGGCATTCAGCCTACCATCATGAAAACGGAATAAATCGCGGTAAGCACTATCCGGATCCCAGTCGAACATAAGTACCGCTCCTGAATTATCTCCTACGCGCGCTCGCTTGTAATTTGCCCAGGCGGAAAAATTCAACCCACCATAATAGGCATAGCTACTATATTTGTTCCAATAAGCTTTGCCGATAGTGGGATGGACATATTGCGCAGTAATACTCGAACACATAATAGTTTTTATATTATTAAGATATTTATGTTTTAATAGTTTACCGATAGCAACACCATTCTCAAAATCAGTTGTAACCCACGACGACCGATAATCTTTAGCACTATCGTAGTATGGAGTATCGGTATATGGATCTTGAGTAAAAACGCGATAGTTTGCCGATGGCAAGAAATCCTGATTATCTCCAGCATAAATAAGTAACGCCAAACCATTCTGTTTTAAATTGTTAACACAATCAATGGTTTTTGCCTTATTCCTTGCCTTATTCAGAGCGGGTAGCAACATACCAGCAAGTATTGCTATGATGGCGATCACAACGAGGAGTTCGATGAGTGTAAAAAAACTTAGCTTTTTCATTTTGTTTTTCCTTACATTTGTTAGTTTTATGTGCAAATCATGTACTCAAATATATAGTAACATCCTCCTTTGGGTTTTCATTATATTTTAAGATCGCGTACTGTTTTCCCTTCTGCCAACTGCAATTTCATACGGAATTGCTCCGGTTTCATTTGTTTTTTCTGTTCCAGACACAACTCAAAAGCACGCTTGCCAATATCTTCAAATTCCGTTTTAAAACTATTCAACTTTGGAGTTAAACAATCAGGTACATCCAAGTCACTTGCACAACCGATTATAGAAATATCATCCGGGACTTTAATTCCGAGCTCTTCCCAGCGTTTAATTAAACCGTATGCAGCACTATTAGAACTTGTAACTATTGCTGTCGGTCTGGGGGATAGTTGTAAAATTTGCTCTGCTACTTGATAAGTATCATCAGCCGTATGTTTAAGAACATGGGCTTCATGAGAAAATGTTCTAGGACTTAAGCCGGCTTCCAACATTGCCATTTCATATCCTTGATTATGCTCAAAGGATGTAATACCATTATCAGGCTCTCTATAATTATCAAATGTAACTAATACGATTTGACGATGTCCGCGATTGATCAAATACTCGGTTGCATGTTTGGCAATATAACTGAAATCATGAGCAATAGACGGCAATTCAGGACAAAGAGGAAAACATACCTGTACTACGGGCATTACTTCTTTAGCTATACGGCAATACTCTTTAGCGTTATGACGATCATCTGTCAGTAACGGGATAGTTAGTAAACCATCCAGTTGGCGGTTAACGGCCTGTTGCAGATTCTGATATTCTTCATCAACATTATTCGCCGGATAGACGACTAAAGAATATCCCTGACTGTTACAGCAATCGCGTAATCCGTTAATTATCTGTACAGCATGATGCCAAAGATTATTGTTACAGCTAAAATTAAATCCGATTAAGTGAGATTTTTTACTTACCATACTCTGAGCAACAATATTAGGTCGGTAATTCAATTCCCGCGCAGCTTTTTGTATACGTTCCCGCGTCGCGGGCGCTAAACGAATACTACTCTTACCGGTCTTTAACGCCGCCCAGACTGAACCTTTGGAAACTCCGGCTCTTTCTGCAACATCTTTAATGGTTACTGACTTAGTCATTACTGCTCTCCAAATGTTTAACTTCATTGATAAACCGTTCTATCAAAACCGCAAATAAAAAAGAGATAAACCGTTCTATCATACTTCTATTATAATTGGTACTACCAATTTTGTCAATACCCAAATGTAATATTTTCTTGCAAAATTTATAAGTCCACGTTCGACTCCATGGGTAATAATGCAGAGAGTTTTTGTTTTAAGCTGTCTATAAATATTTGCTCGGCTTTAGAGATGAGGCGAAACTTGTCTCTTATAATTCCCCAAGATATAGGTATTTCTTCCTCAAGATTGATGACAGAAATTCCTTCCGGCTTCAACAGATTGATAATATAATCCGGCGCTAAAGTTACTCCCATACCACGCCTGACATACGGAATAATAGTTTCAGTATTCATAGCTTGCAATTGTAGTTCGTTGCCAGAGCTATTCTCCTGAATTTCTTTATCAAAGTAATCGTTTTCAACTTTCTCCACGCGTCGAATCAGGTTAAACTTCGATAAATCGCGCAATGAAACTGATTTAAGGGAATGCCATTCGCTTTGAGCAGAACAGATCAAGACCTGGCGACCAGTAAACAGTTTTTCAGCAACAATACGTTCATCATGCCTAATAATTTGTCCCAACCCTAAATCAATTCGCGATTCAATAATTGCTTTCTGCAAATTCCTCGAATAACATTCGAATAATGAAAAAGATACATCGGGATAATTCGTCAATACATTTGAAACAACATCAGGTAAAAGTTCTTTACTTACTATCGGGCCGCTTCCGATTCTGATTTTTCCGACCACATTTTCTCCGCGGGACTTAAGTTCGTCGCGAAGCCCCTCGAACTGGGATATTATACCTTTTGCTTTCAGATAAAGAAATTCGCCATCTTGTGTTATTTGAATATGCTGACCCCGCCGGTAAAACAATTTACATTCCAAACGTTCCTCCAGCAAGCGGATTTGCTGACTAACGGCTGATTGAGTAACAAAAAGTCGGCGAGCCGCTTTAGTAACACTCATTTCATCTGCAACATACTTAAAATACTTTAATTGAATAATATTCATAAGTTTTTCTAATGATATTTATAAATTTAATTAATTTGACTTATACTGTATTCCATATTATAATAAAAGTCAAGTATTTCTACTAAACAAGCAGTATAAACAAAAAGGATTTTCAACAATGACTGCTCAAGGCACACAAACAGGCAATTTACTGACAGGCTGGGCATCAATTTCACTAATTCCTGAACGCCCCGCACTATTACGAGGAATGCCAACCGCCCGTATAGGGAAAGAAGTCATCGACCCGATAACCGCTACCGCTTTGGCCCTGGAAGCTAAAGGTGGCGACAAAGCGATTCTTGTTTCCGTGGATCTTGGTGCAATTGACCCGGAAACCATGATTGCGGCACGTGCGACTTTAAAAAAATTGATTCCCCACTTTGATCCTGACTTAATGCTTGTTAACGCCACTCATACCCATACCAGTTTATCCGGGAGTTCCAGAATTTACCCACCGGCACCGGGAGACTGCATGACTCCGAACGAAGCGGTGGAATTTATGGGGAATAAAATCGCAACTGTCGCCGCTGCCGCCTGGAATGCGCGAAAGCCGGGAGCATTTTCCTGGGGCTATGGGCATGCCGTTGTTGGAAATAATCGCCGAGCCTCTTATTATTCCGGTGAGTCAAAAATGTATGGAAAAACCAATGATATTGAATTTTCCCATATTGAAGGCTATGAAGACCACGGAGTTGATTTGCTTTACACATATGATGACAATAAACAGCTTAGCGGAGTTATCGTAAATCTTGCCTGTCCGTCACAGTGTTCTCAAAACTTATCGTCAATTTCCGCGGACTTCTGGCATGAGGCGCGTTTATGCATTCGGGAGCGCCTGGGTAAAAATATTTTTATCCTGCCGCAATGTTCCGCCGCCGGAGATCAGTCCCCAACCTTGCTTCTCCATAAAGCCGCGGAAGAACGCATGCTTATTCTCAAAGAAGGAGTTTCGCCTGAGGGATTTGACATCAATATGGCTCAACGCCGTGAAATCGGCAGAAGAATCGCTTCCGCTGTTGCGGATGTATATCCTATAGCCTCCAAGGATATTCGTGGGCATGTGGAATTTCGCCATCATGCCTGTCAAAAAGAACTGCCAATGATTCAAGTAACTGAAACGGACAAGCATGAAGCAGAGATTATGCTTGCGCAAGCCAAAAAAGATTTAGCCAAATGTGATCCGGTCAAAGACTGGACACAGTATTCCATACCTTACCGTCAGGTTTTCCGATATGAAAAGTTACTTAAACGCTATGAAGCTCAAAAAGAAAAGAAAACTTTGACTACTGAATTTCATTTCATTCGGCTTGGTGATGTTGTTTTCGCAACCAATCCTTTTGAGCTTTTCCTTGATTATGGTGAGCAAATCAAAGCTAGAAGCCGGGCAATCCAAACATTCGTTGTCCAGTTGGCAGGGAACGGCTCCTATATCCCGACCGAACGCGCACTCGCCGGAAAGGGCTATGGAGCGGAACCCGTAAGTAATCAGATTGGCCCCGGAGGCGCTCGGATGCTTGTGGAAGAAAGCTTAAAGCGCATTAATCAACAATTCCTGCCTGATGACAAATCTCAAATCTGATATTGAAACTGAAATTGAACTGGAAACAGGGGCTGTAAATTGGAAAAAAAATTTAATTTTTGCCTGGCTGTCACAATTCCTGGCAACTGTTGGCTTCTCTTTTTCATCCCCTTTTATTCCATTTTATATCAAGACCTTAGGGGTTAATGATCCGGCAAGCTTAAATATGTGGGTAGCCTTATACACAGCATCTGGTTACTTTGCTTTTTGCATATTTGCTCCTATATGGGGTTTCCTGTCCGACATCTATGGGCGCCGTATTATGATGCTGAGGGCAAATTTTGTTTGTGCCTTTTGTGTCGTGTTTATGGCTTTCGTCCCCAGTCCTGACTGGCTGGTATTCGTGCGTTTTCTGGTAGGCATATTCAGCGGCACAGTTACCGCGTCTCAAATCCTTGTTTCCGCCAATACTCCGCGCGAACACCGGGGCTTCGCTCTGGGAACAATGAGTTCGGCTGTTTACAGTGGTATGATGGGCGGGACTTTTATGGGGGGAATAATAGTTGACAGCTTTGGTTACCGCACTGCTTTTTTTGCCAGCGGGATAACTCTGGCTATTGCCGGATTAATGGTACTCTTCGGAGTCAGGGAACAATTCAGCAAAAGTGCTTCCCTTAGCGAAAAACTACATAGTCTCCAATTAAAATTACCGAATTTCGGAATTGTTTGGATGATTTTGCTACTGGTTTTATTAATGGGCTTTGTCGGACGGTTTACAAATCCTTATCTGCCGGTATTGGTTGAAAAAATCAATGGTCCGGTAAAAGCCGCTACCTGGACTGGTCTTATTGCCAGTTTGTCAGCGATTGCCGGGATTATTTCCGGCTCTTTTCTTGGTTGGTTGGCAGACCGCACTTCCGCCCCCAAAGTAGCAATGTGGTCGGCTTTGCTGGCAGGACTGCTGTTAATTCCCCAAGGACTGGCAAATACCCTGACAATGCTGACAACAGCACGTTTCGGTATGGTTTTCTTTGCGGGCGGACTTGATCCGATATTTCAGATATGGCTTTCCAAGTCCACTCCTGACAATAAACGTGGCCTGTTTTTGGGTTGGGCATCCAGTGCCAAATCCTTTGGCTGGTTTTTATGTTCCCTGACTAGCGGAGCCGTTGCCATAAGTCTAGGTGCTCGATGGGTTTATTTGTGTGCGGCAGTGATGTTTATATTGATGATTCCCGTTATAAAGTTCACTATGGTTTTATTTAAGTCTAATGCTGATTCGCAATCCGGCAAGCCATAAGAGACAGCTTGTAGAGGAGTGAAGATTTACTGCAGTACATCATTGTTCAGGTGCCGGGTCAGGGCGAGGAGTGCGGCTTCGGGTTGACGCAGTTTAAAAGCGATTGCGATTTGACGATGTTCCAGGTTGGAACGTCTGGCAATGGCGAGAACGTCATTTTGTGTTTTTCTAGGAAAAGTTTGTTCCATGGCTTTGAAAAACTCAGTAACCGCGGTGTTGATAATCCCCAATGTGCGACATCCGGCTGGAGCTATTATCGCTTGATGAAATTCCGCTTCCGCCGCATTGTACTCGATATTAGCAACTTTACCGAGCTTGATTAATTCATCCATTTTATCTACAGCGGCAAAAATCCTTGTAATATCGTCGTGCTCAGCATTGAGCACAGCACTATATATAGAGCCTATTTCCAAAGTCTTACGCAGTTCAAGCAATTCAGCAAAATGCTGTTTGTCGAAATACGAAACCTGCTTAAGGACTTTTTCGAGAGTCGCGACAAAATCCCCCTCGCCTATCCTGAAACCACTGCCGCGGCGTGAAGTTATTACGCCAATGCCTTTCAAGTAGCTACAGGCTTCGCGCAGACTGACCCGCGAAATATTAAATATTTCACGCATCTTATCTTCAGTGGGCAGGAAATCCCCCGCTTTCAGATTATTTGACTGGATATAGTCTAAAATATCCTGAATCAATTGCTGTGTCAAAGTATTTTTCACCATGACAAGAATGTACTACTAAAAAGAGTCTATAGCA
>Ga0255410_1069_pt1 | contig 14547 bp, 8 predicted proteins | sample CelNoTSeSYBR01J2_FD_182126 | JGI IMG/M metagenome (GOLD analysis project Ga0255410, IMG submission 182126) | Sediment cell enrichment communities from methane seep in Santa Monica Basin, California, United States - CellEnrichment... | ecosystem: Environmental > Aquatic > Marine > Cold seeps >... | reverse complement strand
CCCTGCTGTCCCATGTTATAAGCAGTAACCCATATTCCGGCGGCTCGCCTTACCGGATAGCGTTTTACCTTTACATCAAGTGAACTTTCTATAATAACTGGTTTGCATTCCTGGTTTATTAAGCGGTTATGCTGATTATAAAGCATTACCTTTACCCAGTATTGCCCGGGAGGAGCCGGAGGAAGTATAACTGACCATTTCCCTGTTTTTGTCAATTTTCTGGTAGCCTGGACCAGTGCATTTTTCCCTGCTTTGTCAAAATCAGTAATAACATAATTCCCGAGGTTTCCACGATTTTGCGTTTTCCCTGATTCAGGAATAAGCAAAACCCTGACCATTCCCTTAGAGGCTATTTTGCCGGAGATTTCCAAGACACTGACATTTTTACGAATTGAACTGATTGCACTTGCAGGGACGTCTGTACCGCCAAATTCCATAGTGCCGTATTGACCGTTAAAATGATGATATAAGTAATTCGGGCTCCAGCTGAATCCAGTATATTTATAGCCCATCAGGAAGCCGGAAAAGTTTGCATTCCAGCGTGTGCCAATTTTGGGAGTGGCTCCAATACTGCTAAACGGAATACGGAATGTGGCACTCCAGTTGTTGCCGTTTTTCGCTACCGCGCCTTTCCAGGGGACAGTCCAGCTGAAATCAAAGCGAACCGCATCATCTCTAAGACCATCACAGTTAAGTTTAAACTGGAAAGGTTTTCTGCGTGGGGATTTGCCGGGAATCCATAACATTACTTCCACAGAGTCGTCACGCTCCAGCCCGTCATCACCGGCGGTTGTGGTAGCCGCAATAGGACTGCGCTTACCATAACATCTGAATCCTACATAAAATGCTTTGTCATCCCACAGAATTCCAGTATTAATGTTCAGCTTGTTGGATATAGATTTGTCGCCGCGGAAAACCGGGTTACAAGCCCAGGCTGCCTTCTCCCATTCGCCACCGAATGGTTTGCCGTCAATTTTGGGGGCAGATGAAATTTTTGGAATAACTAAAAATGGACGTTCAGTAAATTTGCAGCTACTTTTTTTTTTAAGCTTTTTAGATGTAGTCGCTTTTTTAGCAGATGCAGTCTTGATAACTTTAACTTTGGGAATATAAGCAGGGGATTTGGAAATAATAAGATTGTCTATAAGAAAATCGCCCTCATATTTCAGTTTATTGCTCCAACCGCAACTCCCAATAAATACTGGATATGGCTTAAAAACTCCATCAACATTTTTGGTGCCGATCAATTTATCATCTACATAAAAACTTATCTGAGAACCGTCGAAAACTCCAACTAAGTGATACCAGACATCCTTTTTAGGAAAAAATTTATTCAATGGGGTGCAAACCGCGGACCATCCTTTTTTAGTATTTATTCCAAACTCAAAAGCATGTCGGTCAATAGCATATCTGAAAAATAATTGTGTGCCGCCTAATAAATAAAAATCTCGGCCGAAACTTACAGCTTTTGAACGCATGTTTACATAAAAATCAATAGTAAAACTTTTACTTTGTTTAATGCTTTGGGGTAAAGTTAAAAGAGTTTGTTTAATCGAAGTGTTCTGCCGAGGAGTATAATCCAGTGCGCCTCCAACAAGTCCTTTAGGAGAATACTTTACATTGGCACCACATTTTAATTTACTGCCTTTGTTAACTGTATTTTTAGTAAGTTTACTGGAATCGTTAAAATCGTAGTTAGCTAGAATGAATTTACTATTCAATTCGGCAGCAAAACCAGATACCGTTCCACAAACAACAAGCAATACAATGATTTTTTTCAAAAAAATGGTCATTTACATACATCCTTTTTTATTATTTTTTTTATTTATTATCCATATTATTTTTTTGCTATAGCTGTACTTTTTCGAAGAAAAATATCCAGTTCGGCAGGAATAATTTGTCTTTTTAATTGTGCCATGTCCGGTTCGTCAATCATTTTTATCAAGAGTTCAACCAAGGTTGGTATTAATGGGTTTTGAAAACCAATACTGGTAATTCCCGGCTTAGAGTTTTCCGCCCAGTAAGAATTATCAAAACTGATTACACTTATATCATCAGGAATCTTCAATCGTAATGACGCTAAAGCTCCCACTCCACCCATGGCATAACAATCTGAGCCATAAAATATTGCGCTGATATCCGGATTTCTCTCAAGCAATCTCAGAGTACCTTCATAGCCGCGATCAGCATGACTGCCGGTTATATCTTCGAGATGTTCTAAATTACGTTCCTCTATAGCACGACCGTACAGCTTCATTGCATCGCAGAAAGCACTTACCTTGCCATTGTTCACACTGGTGCCAATATCCCCTAAATAACCAATTTTTGAATGTCCTAACAGTAAAAAATGTTCTACACCTTTACGAATGCCATTATCAATATTAACGGGAACGCTAATCCCTTTTTCCAGAGGCATATCTTCCCAGTATGTAACTACTGGAAATGAATAATTTTTCTCGAGGATACCAAAAAAATCTTTACTGAAGTTACCAATGGTGATTAATCCATCTATATTGCCAAGTAATTGCGGCTGAAATTGTGAACGCGAATCCCAGTATTCAATCATATTCCGATATTTGTAACCGGAAAGTGTTTTTATTGTTTCCAAAATCAATGACTGCAGCCAGGGAGTATCATTTTCACTTCTTTTATCAATCAAAATACCGATACAATTGGTCCTTGAGGAACGAACTGCCTTAGCATGCATGTTTTGGGTGTAGTTCAGTTCCGCAACAGATTTATTGATACGATCACGCAGTTTTTGACTACAGCGTAAACCATTAAGCACATTTGAAACTGTACCTACACTGGTTCCCGCATGCTTTGCTACATCTTTAATTGTCATTTGTCTTCCCATAAGGAAATCTCACTAAATATATTGTTTTAATTGTTTCTGAACCGTTTCAAATATTATAATGCCTGTTATTAAAAAAGTCAACACCCTTCTTTAAAAAAAACTATTTTACTCCTTAAATCTTTTTGCAATTATCAAAAAATATAATATATATTTGATATAATTTGTGTGTTGAACTTGCATAGTCGGGGATTTCCCTATAATATATTAACAAACAGGGAGATTTAACCATGTCTTTAAAAAAAATAGAAGCCATAGAAAAAAAAATAGAAGCAACATCTCAAATAGATGCCAAAATAAAAGAAGATTTACTTGATCTGATGCGCAGTTTAAAAACTGAGTTAGCTGACTTGAAAAATGTCCATCCAACTACAGCTCAAAATATAGTTGATAAGACTCAGGCTTCAACTGAGCAGGTTCTGACTTCAGATAGCAAACAGGATGAATTACAGGAAAATATAGAGGGTTTACAGGTCGCGGTTGAGGAATTTGAGGTTTCTCATCCCAAACTTGTCGAAATAGTAAATCGTTTATGTATGATGCTGTCTGATCTTGGCATTTAATACAAAATTTATTCGCAACTATCAAAAATAAAGGAGTATATCGTGTTTAACTTCTTAAAACGTCATCGTAAGGCTTGCCTTCTTCTCTTAGGATTTTTAGTTTTAATAATCTGCGAAACTGTCCAGGCGCGAGCCGGCGGCGGTGGCGGCTTCGGTGGTGGTGGAGGCGGTTTCAGTGGTGGAGGCGGCGGAAGAGGCGGAAGCGGCGGAAGCGGCGGTGGCGGCCTTTTGCTATTTATGCTTATTTTCAGATACCCGTACGTCAGCGTTCCAATAATTTTAGTTTTTATATTCCTTTCCATGTTAGGCGGTAAACAGGTTAATCATTCACGTCAAAATACTCGAATCAGACGCGGACTGACGAGCCAGGAATCTGATGAATTAAATAGCGCTAAGCAAAAAATACTTGCCAATGACCCTGACTTTAGTGTTGAAGGTTTATGCGGACGTGTCCGGGATGCTTTTCTATTGATTCAAAACGCCTGGTCTGACATGAATATGCTAAAAGCCCGGGCCTTTATTTCTGATGGTATTTTTGAGCGTTTTTCATTACAGCTTAAGATGTATAAATCATCAAAAATAAAAAACACGATGTCAGATATCAAAGTTTTAAACAGCGAAATAGTTTCTATCAGAAGCAATAAATTTTTTGATTCAGTAGATGTAAAAATCACAGCGAGTGCCGTTGACCGTTTTATAAATACGGACAATGATAAATGCATACAAGGCGGTTCGTATCCTGAAAGTTTTGTTGAATACTGGACATTGCTGCGTCGTCCCGGGGCAAAAACTAAAACTGATCCCGGCTTGCTGGAAAATTGTTGCCCGAACTGCGGAAATCCTCTGGAACTTCTGGACAAAACTGAATGTCCATCCTGTAAAGCTATTGTTAACTCCGGTGAGTATGACTGGGTATTAACTGAAATAACTCAGGAATCAGAATATTCTGCCAGACCTCCACGCAGTATTCCAGGATTAAAAGAAATATCAGAAGCTGACCCGGCATTCAGCATCAGTCATATTGAAGACCGTGCTTCAGTCATATTCTTCCGCCATATTGCTGCTCAATACTTCGGAGACGCAAAGTATCTGGTAAAACTGGCGGATGGCGAATACCTGCACACAAATCGTGATGATTTCAAAACGCTGCCCGACGGTAAACATCGCTTTTTTGCTGATGTTGCGGTGGGCTGTGTTGAATTGCTTGAGGTAACATCTACAGAAAGCGCCGATAATGATTTCCTAAGGGTTTTAATTCGTTGGTCAGGACATAAAATCACAACAGAAGTTCCCGGATTCTTAGCTCCAAACTTTGATGCTTCGCGTCTGTATCACCACGAAATGATTCTTGAACGCAATAAAGGTGTAAAATCATCTGACAAAAATATCCTCAGCAGTGTTCATTGTCCAAATTGTGGTGCTCCTGAAGTAAACAGCAGTAAACCTTATTGCGAATACTGCCAGACTCCGCTTAATGACGGCAGCCGGGATTGGATTTTACATGACATTCGGATATTCTCCGGCTTCCCGGCAGTATCCGAAAAAGAAGAATCAATATATGTAAGCCATGTCGAATCACCCGGCGGCGTGACTATTCCGGCACCAGACGGTGAACTTTTGATTTCAGGAGCTGCCGCCATGATGCTGGTTGACGGTGAAATAGACCCCGCAGAACGCGCACTGCTCACAGAATTCGCAGAAGCCAGAAATATATCGCCGGCACGTCTTGAGTTAATCATAAAATCAGTTAATGACGGCACAATGGAGCCAAAACTCCCGGATGATCCCCAATTATGTGTCGCTTATATTGAAGCCATGGCAACAATGTGCCTCGCAGACGGGAAAATAAGTCCAAAAGAAGCTGAATTGCTCTATTCTTTAGGTGTTAAAATGGGCTTTGATAAAGCTCAAGTGCGTGACTTTATAAAACAATTAAGACAAGATTTACTGCAAAAACTAAAAAACACAAAGAGATAGTGAAAAATACACTTGTATTCTCGTCTGGACTGAAGTTTCCGCGCTTTTTTCCGGGGCCAATGGAAGGCGTTATGGTTCCATTGTTTTGTCAGGCATTTCATCGCCTGCATTTGACTGAGGGCTGGCTTACACCGTTTTACCGCGTTACGACCAATGTCCCGAAAGACAAAAAATTGCAAAAGTTTATCCAGCCTTATATGGAAAACAATTTGCCTGTCATTGTACAGTTGATGGGAACTGATGCTTCTCTGCTTGCGAAAGTCGCTGAACGAATGGTGTTTCTGGGCGCGAAAGGGATTAATTTAAATTTTGCGTGTCCAAGCAGACAGGTACTTAAAAGCGGAACCGGCGGCGCACTGCTGCGGGATATTCCTTTGATGCTCGAAATTCTTCATCGTATAAAAAATGCTTTACCGGAAACTTCTCTCAGCGCAAAAATCCGTTGCGGCTTTGCAGATTGGCGGGAAAGCGAAAATATCATTCCCGCTTTGACTGGAACTGGTTATTTAGATTTTATAGGAGTACACTTCCGCACTGTTAAAGAAAGTTATTCGTCTGTCCCCCAGAGGAGTGAGCGCCTGAAGCATATTGTCGCTTTGGCAGGAAAAGTTCCGGTCATCGGCAGCGGAGATGTGTTTTCTCAGGAAGATGCGCAAAATTTGTTAGAACTCGGTTGTGCCGGAGTTATGGTCGCGCGCGGAGTACTTCGCAATCCTTTTTTGATTCACAATCTTCAACAAACAGAAAAAAAGTTATCTTCAGAAGAAGGACGTCAATATTTTTTCAAAACTTTACAAAAAATCGCCAAAGCAGATGAAAAATTATACAGTCGCAACAAATTCCTTGAATATGCTACTATGATGTGGGGTGCAAATTCAAAACAATTTTCCAAGCTCAAGAAATTAAGCGGGAAAGAATTGCTTGACTTTGACTCAGACGAGTTCACCAAATAATGAGGCGGATGTGCTGCGGTTGATTTTGACTTTCACCAACTGGCCTGGTTCTGTGTCCGGAGCGGGGTCAAAAATTGCCACTTGGAAAGCATCGTTTTTACCTGCCCAACGTTTTTTATTGCGACGACTGGGGCCTTCGACCAAAATTTCCTGCACTGAACCTACGTAATCCGCATTGTGTTTTGTCGTATACACTCCAAGCTCCTTGAGAAGGATTTGATTACGCTCTTCTTTGATTTCTTGCGGAACCTGATCTTCCATATCTGCGGCTGGAGTACCGGAACGAGGCGAATATTTAAAAATAAACGCGTTCATATACCCGACTTTCTTCATCATTTCGTGGGTCGCGTTGAAATCTTCATCCGTTTCGCCGGGGAAACCTATAATTATATCAGTTGAAAAAGTTACATCGGGCATAGATTTTCTTAATTTATTAACTATTTCCAGATATTTTTCAGCAGTATACTGGCGATTCATTTTCTTTAAAATACGATCAGAACCTGACTGCAAAGGTAAATGTATATTGTGACAGACCTTATCCAAAGTACCCAGTGTATTTATTAATTTATCATTAAAATACGATGGATAGGGGCTTACAAAACGAATCCGGCAAAGCCCCTCAATTTTATTTAATTCCACTAGCAAGTCGGCAAAAGGAGAAACTCCCTCCGGCGGCGGATTTGTATCCCCTCCGAGCCCGAAAGCCGCGACATTCTGCCCCAAAAGCATTATCTCACGGACTCCATTGGCAACTAATTCTTTAGCTTCAGCAACCACATCATCAATTTCACGGCTGATTTCGCGTCCGCGCACATGCGGCACGATGCAGTAGGAACAAAAGCGGTTACAGCCGCGTGTAACAGCAATATACGCCATGTGTTTTTTTGCGTTAAACATTTGATAATGAGTTCCCATTGAGGTCAGGACTTCCTTGCCTCCGGTCAATAGAGATAACTGTTTCCGTTCTTCAATAATTGAATTGAGAACTTCGGGCAGCTTGTGAAGTTGTCCTGTGCCTATGACGAAATCCAAATGTGGAAGGTCTTCGAGCAGTTTATCACCAAGATTCTGCGCCATGCAGCCCATAGCTCCAATAATTAAATGGGGCTTCCGCTTTTTCAGCTTTTTCATAATACCGATTTTGCCGACCGCTTTGCGCTCAGCTTGTTCGCGCACGCTGCAAGTGTTAAAAATCAGAATATCGGCATCACTTTCATGCTCTACAATAGAATATCCCTGTCCAGCGAGCATTCCGGCGATTGCCTCGCTATCACGCTCATTCATCTGGCAGCCATAGGTTTTAATAAATACTTTCACGCAGTCATCTCGATTTAAAGTGCTTCAGTTCTGACAAGAGTCAAATTGTTACGGTGAACAATAACATCATCGCTGTCGCGCTGTAGAATTTGAAAAATTTCATTACTTTGTTTTCCGGCAATAGCCACGGCATCAACACTATCAAAATTAGACAGACCACGAGCTATAATATTAGCTCTTGAATCAATAATTTCCACAGTATCACCGCGTTTAAATTTACCATCAACACCTTTAACTCCGGCAGGCAATAAGCTACTGCCTCTATTGCAAATCGCGTTTGCCGCGCCGTCATCGACAACTAAATGCCCTTTTGACTTCGCGAAAAAATGCAGCCAGCGCTCACGCGCCTGCATCTTGTCCGAATTAGGCACAAACAAAGTTCCGACATCTTCTCCGCTGAGAATTTTATCAAAAGTATCATCCTCGCGTCCATCAGCAATCCACAGATGTTCACCTGCTAAATTTACAATTTTAGCGGCATTTAATTTTGATGCCATTCCACCGATGGAAAACTCAGCATTATCAGTTCCTTCGGCAGCTTTACGCATTTTAGCGCTAATCTGTTTCACCAGAGAAATCCGTTCACCAAGAACACCATCATCCTTTTCCCGCAATCCGCTTTCAGTAGTCAAAATAACAGTTAATTCGGAATGAGTCATGGCCGCCAGCAAAGCCGCCAGACCATCATTGTCTCCGAATTTAAGTTCATCTATCGAGACTGAATCATTTTCATTGACAATAGGTAAAATATCCTTTTCCAACAGTGAATTAATGCAGTTGAGAACATTCAAATGACGTTCACGTGAATGCAGATCCGCGGTTGTCAAGAGCAGTTGAGCTGATTTAAAATTATATTTACGGCATTGGTCATCGTAAATGGACATCAATTTATTTTGCCCAATCGCGGCAAGCGCCTGAATTTCCGCAAGTTTTGAAGGACGTTTTTTGAGCCCGAGTTCTTTCATGCCGATTCCAACCGCGCCGGAAGAAACCAATATCACCTGATAGCCTTTTTTCCGAAAGTCACTAATTCCTGAAATAAGCACAGGTATACGGTCCTCGTCTGTCAAAAGTCTGGTACCGACTTTGATTACGACACGTTTGCAATTATTTATTATTTGTTTTCGTTCAGTATTCATTATTATAGCTAAAATTATGTTATTATTTACCCCAATATATATTAAAGCTCCACGCTTAGCAAATAAGCAATGTATTTTTCATATAAATAAATGCCATATTAGCTTATATTTAAACTTAAGGAGCTTGTATTTGTGTATATTTTGACTAATTTATTGCATGAAGTATTTTTGTAAGAAATGTCAATCATATACAGAACGCGATAATAAAAGATGTTGTCAGGAGTGTGGAGCTGCTTTAAAGGATGCTTCCATCGCTCCATCAGCAGTTATTGGCGGGTTCAAAATTGTCAAAGAAATAGGGCGCGGCGCGAATGGCGTAGTTTATTTGGCTGAACAAACCAGCCTCGACCGTAAAGTAGCTTTAAAAATACTGCCTGACGCCAAAGCCAAAGATCCTAATTTTGTAAAAGATTTCCTCAAAGAAGCACGTGCCGCAGCTCGTCTCAATTACTCCGGGATCATCCAGGTCTACGATGCGGGTGTAACCAATGATGGTATATATTTTCTGGCAATGGAATTAATTGATGGTAAATCGCTGGAGAATATTCTTCAATCCAAAGGCGCGCTTAAACCCAAAAACGCCGTTAAAATCATGCTTGAAATCGCAAAAGCACTGGAATATTCATGGAATAAAGAGAACTTATTTCATGGTGACGTCAAACCTGACAATATCATGATTCGCAAAGACGGTCAGCCCAAACTGGCGGATTTTGGTTTGGCAAAAACTATTTTCGATGAAAAAAGCGAAGAAATAATGGCCACTCCCATGTATGCTCCCCCCGAAGTTATCCGGGCAGAACACAAAAAAATCGGTTTTAAATCTGATATGTATTCGTTTGGAGTAACCTTTTATGAAATTCTCTCCGGCTCTCCACCTTTCAATGAAGCCGACTGCGAAAAAGTTTTATCAATGCACTTGCGGCAACATCATGCTCCATTGATTGAGCAAATGCCGGAAGTGGATAAATCATTGTCGGACTTAGTTGATAAACTGCTCAGCAAAAATCCCAAGCAACGCCCTGCAAGCTGGACTGAAGTTGTTGAAAGTTTAAAGGCATTCCAAAATAAAAAGTCCGGTTCTAAACTGAAATTGCGTTTAATTGCAGGAATTTCATTAGCTGTAATAATTTGCGGTCTGGCTGTAACTGCATTTTTATATTATCAAAAAGATAAAAAGAAAGCCCCCCCGAAGTTTGTCAAAAAACTGATAATTGTTCCCAAGCCAAAAGTTAAAAAAACGGTACCACCCAAAAAAGAAGTGGTAACTAAGACGGTTGAAATCAAAAAAATTGACAAAAGTCATTCAGAATTAGAAAAATTATTAGTTGCGGCTAAAAACCTTAACGGTGATATTTTAACTGTTTCTGGTCTAAAATTCCAAGTTCTTAAACTGAAAAGAAATAAGTCTTTATCTAAAATCGAGCAGTCAAAACTAGCCTTATGCCTTATAAGATTGAATAGCGATATCCAGAAAAAACAGAGTAATATAAATAAGCATGAGTCAACAAATTTACGTCTTGCCCTTAAAAAAGAAAGAATAATAGCAGCAAGCAAACGCTCCAAAGAGCGCAGCATAAATTTATTACTTGTCAGTAAAAATAGAATTTTCGCACTTATTACGAAATTCCTTTCTAATAGGAAATCACAACAGACCATAAAAACTTTACAAAGTTTATTGCACAAATCCAGAAACCTGAACAAAAACATGCCGGAATATAAAGCTTTGACTTTTCTGCTGAAAGTACTTCCGCGCAAATATAACCGGGAAGGCATTATTTTTGAAAACCTGGATCAGCTTGTCGGTAAAAAACTGCCATGGAAAATTAGACGTCAGGAATATATCATCACTGGCGGTTCCTGGCAGAGTATGCATTTAAAAACTAAATTATCAGAAGGCGTTTTCAGCCGTAAAAAAATACGCGCGACTTATCTTCGCAACACCCACTGGTGTCGCCTGGTAGATGAATTTCTCATCAAAGGAAACTTAAAAGCTACTCAAAAAAATATTATGAACACCGCCTGCTGGTTATTATTAAATGCTAAAGATAAGCTATTTGAAGATTTCATCACAAAATATTATCCTGCTGATTCAGAAAACTGGTTAAATTGTCGAAAATTTGTAAGTACCGCATCCCTCGAAGTTGCCGCATATTATTCATGGCGTAATATTATTACTCAAATGACAGAATTAAACTACACTGCGTATGAAAGTATAAATAATTTTAAAACTAAATATGCAAACACCGAAGTTTATAAAAACGCTCAAGCCGCTTTGCGGGATTATCAGAAAATAGTTTATACAATCTACCCTAAAGCTATTGCCGACAAATTACGGATAGGTTCACTATCCATGAAAAGCAATGACCCAACAGTTTTCTCTATCCAAAACCGTTATCGTTTTCTGCGCTGCATCCCTTCCCGGACACGACTTTCTCTGCGGACTATATTCAACAAAAAATTACGTTTATTATCAGGAAATCAACAATTTGCCGGACAGTTTGGTATTTTTAAAAATGTTCCATGCGGCAAAGTATACGGCTGGAATATACCAGATTCTAAAAGCCAAAAACGTTCCTTACTGCTTTATCTCCCTGCACTGCTGGATGTTGACAACTGGAGTTACATAGAACGCTTTTTCAGGAAAACATCAAAGTTAAAACTTGCTTCGCCGAAACTCAAGGAAGATATTGAACAATATCCATTTTTACTTTACAGTACCGGGCTTGTTGCTTTGCGCTACGGTAAATGGGAAATTCTGGATAAGATTTTTTCTATTTACAATGAACTTATTATTCGGGATGATATAAACTCCAGCGTTTGTCATGCGCTGTTCGCCGATTTGGCACTAAAAACCAGAGGAGATCAATACGCCTGGGAAGTTCTTAATAAATATAAATTCAAAGAAACTGCTCAAACTGAAGAAATAATTATTCCATTATTAAAAATCCAAGCCCTGTTAACTCAAAATCCAGTTAACGAACTGACAATTTCAGAATTTATCAACACTGTTCAAAAACATTTCTCAGCGCATTCTGCTTTAAGTGGCGACCTCAAAGCCTTGAAGCTCCTGCGTAAATTCATCTGCGCTGGTTTCAAACAGAATACTACCATAAAGGCAAACTTGTTCAGCCAAACAGCTTACCCGCACCTGCATGCCCGTCTTTGGCTGGAAGCCGCGGCGAGAGATAAAATATTACAACGCAATTCCATAAAAATACCTGCTTTAATTAAAGCATCACGTTCAATATTAACTTCTTCAGCTTTCCGTTCAGACTTATTCAAAAAAATCATCAGTCTGGAATTGGGATATAAAAATTTAACTCCAGCAGAGCTCAGCGAAAATTTAGCCAAAAGCTTGTTGGATTTAAAGCCATACGCTACAAATTCATATCCATCTTTGCTGACACTTTTATTTGCTTCTCAACTCTTTGACTACAGACTGCCCCATAAACAACTAGCCACATTTGCCAAAGCTTATATCTTCAGATGTCCTTCATTCTCTCCTCTGGAAGTTCAGTTATGCAATATTTTAAACAGTTCTAATCCTTTGAACGTTTTAAACAATTGTCAAAGATTCAGTCCGGCGACTTTCCAGAGCCTCTATCTTTGGATGTTAGCCGCCGCCAAAGCAAAACGATCATCCAATGCCAAAGTATATATACTCAAGCTTAAATCTTTCCAGAAAGATTTAAGATGGACAGAACAATTACTATTAAACAGGTTCATCCAGCTCCTCGAAAATTGCCCATAATTTAATAAAATCGACCGTAACTCAAAAAAAAAAAGCATCGTCCTAAGACGATGCTTTCTTTATGCTTTATACATTATTTTATTTTAATAACGATAATGCTCTGGTTTGTATGGACCATCTACTGGTATGTCTAAATATTCAGCCTGATCTTCTGTCATTCTGGTTAACTTAGCTCCAAGCTGTTCCAGATGCAGAGCCGCGACTTCTTCGTCAAGTTTCTTTTCTAAACGGTAAACATCAGTCTTACGACTTTTATTTTTGGCGATATCAATTTGCGCCAAAGTTTGATTGGTAAAACTGTTAGACATTACGAAACTCGGATGACCTGTAGCACAACCAAGGTTGACTAGGCGTCCTTCAGCCAGCATATAAATGCAGTGTCCATCAGGGAAAGTATAACGATGTACAGGACATTCATTACCTTTGATTTCTTCTTTTACAACGCCTGGCATATTTTCAAGTTTGGCAACCTGAATCTCATTATCAAAATGACCGATGTTACAAACAATCGCCTGATCTTTCATTTTGCTCATGTGTTCAGCAGTGATAATATCTTTATTACCAGTTGTTGTTACATAAATATCCGCAAACGGCAGAGCGTCTTCAACTGTGCAGACTTTGATTCCCGCCATGCAAGCCTGTAAAGCACAAATCGGATCGATTTCACTGATCATAACCTGAGCACGCTCATTGCTCATAGCTTCGGCACAACCTTTGCCCACGTCACCATAACCGCAAATCATCGCTGTCTTGCCGGAGATGAGTACATCCATAGCACGTTTGATTCCGTCCGTCAAAGAATGACGGCAGCCATAAACATTGTCAAATTTACTTTTGGTAACAGAGTCATTTACGTTGATAGCCTGGAAAAGTAATTCGCCTCTTTCCTGCATTTGCACCAGACGGTGTACGCCGGTAGTAGTTTCCTCAGAAACACCTACCATATCAGCCGCAACTTTGTGCCAATGCTGAGGATCTTCCGCCAAAACTTTTTTCAAAAGCTTATTAATAACCTGCAATTCAGCGTTATCAGTCGGTTCATCGAGAATAGATGCGTCATCTTCAGCTTGGCAACCACGATGAATCAACAAAGTAGCATCACCGCCGTCGTCAACAATCTGTTCAGGACCACTACCGTCAGGCCAGGTCAAAGCTTTATAAGTGCAATTCCAATATTCTTCGAGTGTTTCACCTTTCCACGCGAAAACCGGAACGCCGGATTTAGCAATCGCCGCAGCCGCGTGATCTTGAGTAGAAAAGATGTTACATGAAGCCCAACGGACGTCCGCGCCCAGAGCTACTAAAGTTTCAATCAATACCGCAGTCTGAATAGTCATATGCAGACTACCCATGATTTTAATGCCTTTAAGCGGTTGTTCAGCTCCGTATTTGAGGCGTGTCGCCATCAAACCAGGCATTTCGTGTTCAGCTATATCCAATTCTTTACGCCCGAAATCAGCTAAAGAAATATCTGCTACTTTGTAATCCATTTTAATTCTCCTGAATTATATTTTTAATCTTTCGTTAATAATTTTCCATTTCTCTTCGGAAATCTGTGATCCCATGACCTGAATAACTTCCGAAGCTGTTATTGTACCGTATTCACCACATTGCGCCAATGGAGCACCGTTTAACCAACCATGCAGGAAACCTGCCGCCCATAAATCACCAGCCGCGGTAGTATCAACCACCTCTACTTTTTGACCAGGCACAGTATAAACGCCGAACTCATCCTGCAAATAACAACCTTCAGCGCCAAGTTTAATCGCGACTACCGGACAAATCTTAGCGAGTATCGCTGCTTGTTCCGCAGGGTCGTTAGTCCCCGCGAATGCCGCGGCTTCTTCCTCGTTAGCGAAAACAACATCGACATAATCTTTGATCAGCTGCGCCAGTAAATCACGTTTTAAACGAACAAGTTCAAATGTCGCTAAATCAATACTGATTGTACAACCACACTCTTTTGCGGTAGCAAGAACCTTTTCAAACACGC
>Ga0255410_1068_pt1 | contig 14755 bp, 14 predicted proteins | sample CelNoTSeSYBR01J2_FD_182126 | JGI IMG/M metagenome (GOLD analysis project Ga0255410, IMG submission 182126) | Sediment cell enrichment communities from methane seep in Santa Monica Basin, California, United States - CellEnrichment... | ecosystem: Environmental > Aquatic > Marine > Cold seeps >... | reverse complement strand
AATTCATATCTGTTTCTTGATTTTTAGGTTCGGCAGGTCAAATATTTTCCAGTGGAAATACTTTTCATCACCGTGTCCAAGAGCTTGGATACGATATCGTATTTAAGCGCACAGACAGAGGCATAGGGGGCTTTGAAATAAAAGGAGTGGATAACGAGCTAATCGAAAGATATAGCCGTCGTAGGGCCGAAATAGAAGAAAAAATAAAAAAATCAAAAGCGAAACCGGCAGAGAGCCAACACCAGCGGAAATTTACATTATCGCCAAAGAAACCCGTGAAGCCAAACTTGCGGAGATTACAACACCAGAAGTTTTAGCTTCACAAAGAAAAATGCTTTCAGAAACAGAATTATCTCATCTTTACGAACGCAAATCAGTTGTCGTTGGACATGAATTATTGGTTGAGGCATTGAACCAGGTCATGAAGAATGCAAGAGCAAAAGGCTTAAAGCAAGCCCTGAAAAACAATAAAGAATTAATCCCTTTGACGGAATCTTCTGACCCGTTGAAAACATATTATATTACTAGGTAGGAGTAATAAAGTCATTAGGAATATATGAGTGTTGCTTCTCCAAAAATGAATATAGAAAACGTCCCTAAAAATGAAGAAATATTACAGGAAAAAGAAAGCCAGGAATTCACCCTAAGTTTTTAAATGAGTTGTTTTCGCAACGATTGTATGAAAAATTATGTAATTTTGAAAACGTGTTTTTGATATGAGCTTTCAGCCTAACGTGTTACTTTGAGCTTGATATAATTTTCAATTGCTAAATCGTTATGTAGAAAATTCACCCGCTAATACTTCTTTTTGAGTTCCCAGTTTTCCCGCCAGGAAATTGTTTTACCCGGTTCTAATACCTTTGTTGGTCCGTGAGTTTCTGCCTCAATAAATGTACGACAAAGATAAAAATGGGCCGGATAAAATTTAGGCATAAATGGATTCATTGATTTTTGATAATCAAAAGTTTTTATAAAGAAAGTATTATCCCTAAGCAAGACTTTTATTTTATTTATTGCCGGGAAATTTTGCCATTCAACATACCATCTTCTTGTTGCGGGAATTTTGAAATCAAGAGTCAATTTATTGAAATTACTATCTTTTTCATGCTCGACTAGCTTAAATAATTCCTTCGAATTAAATATAGATTTTTTATATGGATTTTGTATTTCTTTGGGCATAAAAAGCGCCGCGACTGTCTGAGTAATTATTCTGGTAATTGACCATATTCCCGCTTTGTGAGAATATGATGCGATATTCTTATGTACCGTAGTTATTGTCATTTTAGCGACATCAGGATGAAGCTTAATTCGATAAATAAATTGTATGCCAAAATACCAGCTAAATCCTGAAGTCATGATAATTTCGCCCTCAGATGGAAAAGTAACAGAATACTGTCCATAGGCAAGGATAGGGTCACTTGAGTTAAAGTAAATATGTGGTTGTAAACGAGAAAAATTGCCTCCTCCAACAATATCTATTCCGCGTTTATAGCAATTTTTGTCTGCTGGATCTTGACCTTGAAATAAAAAGTTTTCTTTACTCTTCAGGGCAAAATTCAGGACACGTCCACCGCACTCCGGGACAACAATTAAAGAACATTTATTATTGGATAACTCGTAGGCATTATTCCAATTACGGTATTTTACTTTTTTTATTTTAAGGTTTTGCCATTTGGGAGCCGCAGGATAGTTTATTTTTCGAAACAGTTGAGATTTGACCTTTTGTTGCCATTGCACAGCAATTTCTAAAAAGTTTTTTTTATTTTTAACTTTAAAATACGCGTTAACAAAATCCACACGCTGTTTCTTGAAGCCTGTTTTGAATGTGCCGCGCAATTCAATTTGTTGTTTGCCACGCAAATCAACTTTAATTGGAACAGCTTTTTGTCCAAGAGCTACAGTAAGGCGTTTTACGATTTCGCGGTCAATTATGATTTGGATTTCAACACTGGCTGATTTTAAATTTTCAGGATCGCGCGGATGCGCTTCGTCATCAACTCCGACCAATGCGGAGAAGCTCAATGCTTCTCCTGAAAGATTATAGACTACACTGAAAGGAGTATGTCCAGCTATGCCACGGTCATATTTAACGCCACCTATTGAAAGTTTATTCCCCATCAGGTTTTTGTTGAATACCGGCAGTCTTTTGCCTTCCATGCTCCAAAAATAGCAGGCATCAGTCCAGGGAACGGAATCTATATTAATTTTATCGGCAGCACTTAATGATAAAGCTGTACAGCAAAATAATGTTATTAACAATTTCATGCTTTATGTTCTGTTTTAAAAGGTTACTTTTAAAGGAGCCGGATCAATATCTTTTTCTCCTTCAGCGGGTATAATATCAAACACTAATGACTGATGATATTTTTTACCTTTGAATGTGTAAGGTTGTCTCCATGAGTCAGCGGCATTAGTAAAACCTATTACCTTATCATGATATTCCAAAAATATACGATTATTGCTATCCGTTGCGATATCCATATCTTTGCCAAGCCATTTTTTTATACTAACTGAGCTGCACGTTCCAAAACTACGTTTGTTTTTAGCCATCTCCTCAAATGTCCCCACGCCTCCTGACTTACCAAATTTCGTGTAAGAAAAATGATCTTTAGTAATACCAAAGAATTTAAAGAAAAAAACTACTTTACGAGTATTAACTTTTTCAATCATTGGAACATATGTGTAATCAACCTTTATAGAATCATTAGTATATATTCTTGTTTCATCAACTAAACCATTGGCCCATTTATATGTAGAATGGACTGTAACTGTCATTTTATCTTTTGAGATAATTGTTTGAGTTTTGATGTCACTGGCTTGAGGAGCCACTTTTGCCCCGCGTTGAGTCCAAAAGAGAGACATTAACAACTTCTTGTTCAGAAACAAGTTAGTTCGTGCAACTCCACTTCTATGATCAATTTTATAACTTGGACTTATTATTTTACTTGGCATTTTATCAACTTTTTCCTGACTCCAGGCGCAAGTTGCCCCTAACACCATTACTGCAATTAAATTTGATTTGATGGACATTATTTGTTCTCCTTTTTTATTTCTATTCCATCCGAGTTGCTCAGTACGAACTTGAAAGATTGATATCTCAAGGCCTTTTAATCAGTAAGAAAAGAATTGGCACCTATACCAATCCCCTCTCCAACTATTCTTTATTTTTTTTAAATGCTTTCAACATTACTTTTTTGCGGGGATTATTTTCAGAACAAGTTATGTTTTTCACAGAATCCCCAGCATGTTCAATGCTCCACCCCCGAAATTCCCGAAAAGCGTGGTAAGTCCAATCCCAACCGTATTCTTCAAAAACGGCAATACAGTCGCGCAGGTATTTATCCGCGCCTTTTGCCCAACAAACCACCCCAAATTCTCCTACAAATATAGGGACGTTATATTTTTTTTGAAATTCTATAACGTTTTTAAGCTTAACATGAATCTGTTCAACATCCCAATAAACATCATCAATAACTCCGGGATAAGACCAGCCTGCCACTCTTCCTCCTAAGCCCTGATGAGTGAAAGAGTGCGGAGAATAATAATGAACTGTATAAATAATATTTTTACCCTTTATTAATTCTATTTTTCCAGTATCCGGAATTGCTACTATTATAGGAGTATCAGGATCAACTTGACGAATACTATTGACTAAACTTTGCGCTATTTGATGCCATGCTTCCCCCGAAGCCTTGGGCTCGTTTAACAGATCATAACCATAAATATTTTTACTATTTTTGAAATTAACAGCCAACTTAAGCCAGGCTTCAGTTAAGGTCTTCAAATCTACCTTATTATCTTTTAGAATATTGCTAGCTACTTTTGAAATACGAGTTCCAGGTCCTGTGTGCAGGTCAAGAGCAAGTTTTATATTGTACTTTTTAGCTATGACAAGTATCTTATCTAACTTTTCTATCTCGCTATCAATCCATGCTAAATATTTTTCTGAAGTATCATTTTCCCCCCTTTCCTTACGTGGCATAATAATTTGATAACGCATAAGGTTTACACCCCAACGGCTCAAATCTGAAAAATCTTTTTCCCCCAAACTCCGACCACTCATTACCCCACGATACCTGGCGCCTTTATTTTCACCACGCGGCACACTTAAAAACGCTTTGTTTTGAGGTTTATTAGCGGCATTTACTTTTCCATCAATTTTAGTACATTGATATATTTTTATGTCACTGACATAATAAGTCCCTATCCCTAATTGAATACCTATATTCAATGATATTTCTCCAATAGAATCGCTCAAATCAATAACTTTTGATATACGACGCCAATCATAATTGCCATATCTCCGAGGTGGCTCAAGATATTTTTTCCTTTTTTTAGTTGTATAAGCAATCATCATTTTAGAACCCAAATATGAGAGGGTTGACTGTTTTAAATTTTCCCCTTTTACAAGCGCCTCTAATCGAATCAAACCTTTAACCTTCCCGGGGTCAAGTTTTATAGTCATCAATCTGCTCTTTTTAATATTCTTCACAGTAAACTTTACCGCTCCAGAACCATTTTCTCCGCCAGTAGGAAGATAAACCGCACGATTGTATCCCTGCCATTTGTTTAAGTCAGCTTTGATACCAAAGTTTTCTTCAAATAACAATTTTCCATTCACAAAGGCAGCAGAGAGTTGACTCGCTACGACGAACAATGCTACAGTTAAAAATGCTCTTAGTTTCATAATGATTCCTTTTTTTTATTTTTAATTAACAAATTTACAATATTGTATGAATCCTGCCGATAAATGTTTCCTTCGATTTAAGATTCAATGTTACCTGACAATTTTTAGATACGATTTTACCCCCATCCCAAAGGTTTTCCAACTCAAAATCCTCTGGAAAGCTAATAGTTTTATTGCCATCGTCAGCCGCGCTGATCCCGATAAGATCACCATTGCCATATAAACAATCCGCGGTATCCAATGTTGGTCGCATATCATTCCAGCTCAAAAGGCTGCGCATGATTTGATGCGGCACTATCGGCGCCGCAATATAAACACTTTTATAATTGCCGAAATCACGTACCGCAAATGTTGTTCTGTTATTCGTCGGATTTATTCCCAAAGTAACAGCTTCAGGATCAGCAACATATATTTCAGGTGAAATGCGATTGAGGTTACTGTCCGCAGGAGCCTCGACCTCTTGCACAAAACCTTTTACCGTTTTGCCGTTCAGGGCACTTAAGGCCGGATGGCTTAAGTTTGTAAGTTCAATATCCTCCAGATGTGCTTCTGTATCCCAAGCCAGTTTCATGTCGACGAGCTCGGACGCATGCGCCAAAGTCATTTTGCCGTCACGATAAATACCGGGGGCGTACAACCATATTAAGATATTACCATCGCATTTGAGGTTTTTATCAATCCAGTCACGCTCTTCTTGCGAAATATTAAGGGCATTCATGAAAAACCAGGCTTTAGCTTTTGGGGCCTTGCTCATGTCGCTTTTCAAAAATGCTTCCCACTGGAAACCATGGCGGTTAAAATTATGCTGAATCTGACGATGTGTATTCAGATAACAAAATTTAGAACAGGCACAAACATACTTATAAGCATCTAACGCGTAAATAACATTAAGGCGATTGTCCAAATTTTCAAAAGATTTTGAATTGCCTGTAGTGATTACTTTTTTGTATATCTCATTTGTTTTGTTAATAGTTTTCATTATCTCAGGGTGATCATACCAGCCGTGACCGAATAAATCATACCACCACAAGCCGACATTTTTACTAAGACATGCAATGAAATTACGTTTACTCGTTTCATAGACTTCAGTCATGGTGTCTTCAGAAGCACCGCCGTAATATAAATAGTTTTTACGTTCTGTTAGAATTGTCCGCTGGTCATTTTCATCCAGATAAATTTTGTTTGACAATCTCACTGAGCCTGTAGGCACTTTTATATTCGTGTCTCCATTCCCCAAGTCGCGATTACTGTAGTAATGTGGCGTAACATATAAATCTGGAGAATCAGAAGACGCCAGCACCTTATCAAAGCCTAATGCATTGGCTCCGTCATCCAAGTCCTGAAAATATTCCTGCATCAAATAACCATAAAAAGTACCAACAATAATTTTATTGGAGAAAGCCGCTTTAATCCCCCTGGATATATCCTCAAGTAATTCCGGGAAACTTTCCGTCATCCACGTGAAATATTCAATAGAGTCAAGGCTCTGTTGCGGATCTTTCAGAAAACCGTAACGGCTAATATGACGTCGCGCGAAATTTGGCGGTAGAGCATCTTTTATTTCGGACGGCGGAATATCTTTTGCCATATTATACAGCTTGCCTGGCTCACTGAAATAACCATGAATAAAGTCAGTTTCAGACAAATACGATGATTTCGGCAGCTTGACATCTTCCGGTACTAAATCTTTTAACTTTTCCCATGCTCTTACACGGTCAACAGGATTTAAACACTTCTTATCCAACCAGCTGCGAAAAGTGCGTAAGGCCGGCTTGCTCATATCCTCCCAGTCCTGACGGGCGTTTTCAGAAAAACTTCCCCACTCCCCACAACTTCCCGCACCAAAAAATACCCCGAGAAAATTATTCCGCCAAATTTGTTTTTTAACGTGTTCCGCCAAATTTTTCATCGCCTGGGCGACATCATTCCGCCATTTTTTGGAATAATACGAAGCCTGTTTTATACGTGGAGAAAGTCCGCCGTTATTAAATTTACTGTAAATCGGCAACTGATTTGCATAATGAAATCCGACCTCCGCCAACTTTTTATTTTCCACATAATTTCGTCCGCTGCGATATACTTTCAGCTCATCAGGATTTTCCTCGTCCCACCATGGCGGCGTCTGCAATAGTATTCGGGGAAACAATAAAGCTCCCGGAGCCCGACGCAAAATCCTTTCAATCATGTGATCCAAACTGTTCCAGTCAAACTTATCTTCGCCTTTCCAGCAAAGCATTAGCGGACATAGAAAATGAATTATCTGGACGCCGTGCCCGGAAAAATCAGCGGCAATACGATCCAAGTGACGATCAACCGGGTCAAAAGCATAAAGCTCGGCAGGCATCGCTTCTCCATTTTTTTCGATAACCGGATAGCCATTAGATCTGGCAACTGTAAAATCCGGTAATTTACCGGAATCAGCTTCTAAAATAGAAAAATCATATTTAACAAGTGAGTCAATCAACAGGGAATACGCGCCTGTCCCCAGTCCGGCAAGTGAAAATTCATTTACCGTGTTGACTACGCCTGAGAATGTCTTTTGTACATTAGCTCTAGCATCAAGCAAATCAACAGTTACAGTTTTCGAACAATCTGAAGTACGACTCCATAAGTCCAGTTTTAATTTACTTTCATACGCAAGCACAGTATCCGCTAAACACATTCCCAATGAATTTTTGGCTTTATTGTCTAATTCAAGAGAAGCTAATAATGAATCTAAGAATAAACGATGATCATTTATACTCCAATCACTGCCGGGAGTGAATCCAGCACACAAAATACGCCCTTTTATTTCACGGGAATGTATAGGCTCAACAATACTGACAAAATCTATTATTGTTGGAGCTGGTGATTTTTCGGGAATCGTAGACATTACACCTGCCGTACGTCCTACATTTAACGGCAATAGTTTTCCGCAATAGTTTTCACAATTCCAGGATAGTTTTGCTGCGGAAAAAGCCTGTTCAAAAATTTTATTAACGTCTAAATTTAAATCACCATGATACCACTGACTCTCTTTGACCACATTATGAAACGACAAGCCTAATTCATTACGCCATTCTGAATGAAAAAACTCTTTCCATAATCCAATCTGCAATGGATCATTTATCTTCCATTCTTCCTTGTTAAATACACAGGGTTTTTCTAGTGGAGCTCCGCCCAATACAATTAAATCTCCCCCACTGGCAAGCAGAGTTTTAATTCCATCATAAATTGCCATTGGGAAACGCTGCCCATATGGCAACACTAATGTTTTTATTTTACTAAAATCGGCTTGTCGTACTGAGTCAAAATCAAGCAATTGATAATTAGTACATATTTCCTGAATCCTGGCGTTTTCCCCCCAGAAATTATATTTCGGGAAGAATTTAAGATCAAAAAAGACCCTGACTTCATGTGACATCGACATCATAGTTCCTTTATTTATTTTCTGAATAAACTAATTAATTTTCATTAAATCCGTCGGTTGCAGTTTTTAGCGAAGATGTCTTATATTCATAATAAGTTCTATCATAACGATATTTCCATCTGACACGATAGCTACAATGTCCATCTAAAAATAGAATATTAGCCATGTTTTTGTGGTTAGGACCAAGATCAAAAGAACTGCGAAGCATGGTGTCAGCAAGGTTAGTTCCCTTACCACAACATGCTTTAGAAAAATCCCTTCCACTTGATAAAGAATTATTATAATCCATTTCAGATATAAAATAGGTAGAAGATGGGGTTTTATACTTAATTGCTTTAGGAACACTGATGTCAGTAGTATTTAAACCACTGTAAAAATGCGCAATCACGGCATAACTACGGCGAGCGAATCCAGGATTAGTCATTAAAGTGGTATCACTAGGACAACGAAATCCTCCTTCCCATGCAGTAACTGCTGCTGAAGGCCATCCCGTAGGACTAACCGAAAAACCCATATAATTCCTGCCGTAAATATAATCCCAAAGTTGTTGGCTGCGACCAGATCCAGACCAATCTGTAGGAGTTGCTTTACTCGGAATAATATGTCCATCATAATCATTACGATACATCATTGCGGCAACACCAATCTGTTTTAGTTTACCTAAACAATCGATTTTCTTTGCGGTTTCTCTAGCACTATTCAATGCAGGCAACAGCATTGAGGCGAGGATTGCTATGATAGCGATCACAACGAGGAGTTCGATGAGAGTGAATTTTTTGCTTGACTTTTGGTGAATCATGATAATTCTCCTTGCATGTTAGTTTATTGGTTTGGGAAATGATTTTCGGTAAAAAACTTCCGTTTCCACTATCTTAGTTGCCGGAGAAATTTCCGGGAATTTTTTTAAATGCACCATCCAATCAACAGCAGAACGTCCAATTTTGGCACGCGGGTAGTCGATGCTGGTTAAGGATATGTTTTTGTCGCTTGAATGAGGGAGATTAGAAAAGCCGATAACTGCAACATCTTCAGGGACGCGATAATTACGTTTTTGTAAATAATCCAATACTGTCCAGGCCATAGCATCCGTCATTGTAAAAATTGCCTGTGGTATTTCATCCTTAAAATATTCATCAAGTTCTTTACTAATATCACCTGGAGGATTAAACGGCACCTCGAGGAGTTTATATTTTAACCCGGCTTCTTCTATTGCATCCCGATAGCCATGCAGTTTGGGAGCAGGCCAGCTGGCTCTTCTCCATTCAGTTCTAAATGCGTCATGCAGAAAAGCAATTTTACTTCTACCTGATTTAATAAGCTCTTGGACTACACGAATAGTTGGAGTTCTAACATTTACGACAATAGAATTAAAGCCTAACTCAACCTGTTCAAATGCACAATGAGTGACAAATTGGATGTTGCGACGTTGTAATTCCGGAATAATTCTTTTTTCATAACCAACGGAGTCAAACATAAAGAAAAAATCATTAGGTCCAAAAAAAGACTCGGATATTTCGCAATTATCACTAAAAGGAATGTTTTGAACATTAATGCCTAGTTCAGAAGCACGCATCAGCAAGCCTTGATAGATATCAATATAATTATGGTCGGTTAGCTCTTGATCTTGTGCAACAATAATTTTTATGGTAAAATCGCTTGATTCCCTACTATCCGTAACAGGCATATTTTTATTTTTTACAAAACTGCCACGTGTAGAACGTTTAATAAAACCACGCTTGGCAAGTTGTTGTAGAGCCGTTTCCATAGTTCGGTAAGCAACCCCAAATTGCTCGGCTAACGTCTTTGCTGCAGGTAGACGGCTTCCATCATCCCAGAAACCACTTTTAATCAAGGCTGCAAACTGTTCTTCAAGTTGCGTTGTCAGTGATTTAGCATTATTGCGATCTATAGTTATCTTGCTGCCTAAATCCATAATAGTCTCGTCTTTTTTACGACATACTGTCTTAGTTCTATAACGATAGAATACCCTATATCAAGCTAAATGTCAACAGTAAATAGCAAAAAAAGATTAATTCTATCGCATTCACCCTCGGCTCTATACTTGTTCTGCAATTGTTTTTGTGACTATATTCAATATTTTTCATCAGCAAAATCTATTGCTCCGATATTCTTGAAAAACATCAACTCCAGAAAAAAGGTGGAGAAATTTATCGGCAGACTCTCCGCAAAGCGTGATTGGCGCAAAGCATATATTATCAAATATTCAGAAGAATACCCCGACGGCTTCGACAGAAAAAACAGGAAGCTGCCGTCGCTTGATATTCGTAAAGTAAAAAATATAGTAGTTGACGGTAAGCTTGATGATTGGAGAAAAGCCCGTTGGTTTAAATTAGATAAACGTAATCTAAGTAAAGATTTTTCAAAAGGAAAAACTAAGCGCAAGGATGATAGTGATTTGAGTGCGAAGCTTGCCATGGGCTGGGATAATGGAAATTTATATATTGCTCTGAAAGTTAATGACAATATTGTGGATAATATATCAAAACATGAAAGTTCCTTATATGAAAAAGATTCTATTCAGATATATTTCGACCTGAAAAATGATAATACTGACCCTGTTTTTAAGGCATACGATTTTAACGATGCCTTTTATCAAATCGGTTTTCGCACAGCTTGCAAACGACCTTTAGCTTTTTTGGAAAAGAATCCGGCCGGGCGTTATATAGGTGCTGGCAACCAGACTAAAGGGGGTAGATTCTGATGTGAAAGTGGCCTATCAAAAAACTAATAACGGCTATATTTACGAGTTGGCTTTCCCCGAAGCGGCATTGCCGTTTCTTAAGTTTACATCCGGCAGTGAATTTGCGCTTGACATTCTCATAAACGACAACGATAGTAACGGTCGTAAACAAGGCTTGACTTTCAGTTCGGTCGGTAATGAACCACATGGCAGTTCTTTTACATGGAAAACAGTTAGATTGTATTAAAAGGAAATATTGATAATGTCAGTAGTATGTTTAGAGAAAATAGTTGATGATCTTTGTGCTTTGGGAATTAAAACCGGGGATACAATTCTAGTCCATAGTTCATTAAAGAGTATAGGCTATGTAGAAGGTGGGCCTGATACTGTAATTGACGCTTTTTTAGAAGTTATTGGCAAAAGTGGAACTTTGCTGATGCCATCTTTTCAAAAAGGTTCAGAATTTTTTATTCTTGATCGCGGGTGTCGATTTGACCTTAGGAATTCTCGTTCCGAGCTTGGAATAATAAGCGAAACATTCAGAAAGCGTCCTGGTATTATTAGATCATTGAATCCTACTCATTGTACTGCAGGTATTGGACCAATGGCAAAAGATATTTTAGCAGGACATGAGAAATGTAATATTTCTTGTGGGGCAGGGACCCCATATCATAAAATAGCTGAAGTCGGTGGTAAAATTATTCTTATGGGGGTTGATCACGGTTCAAATACAACTTTGCATTTTGTAGAAAATACTAATGGAGCTCCAACTGTATGTGCGGTTGAATATAAACCTGTCGTCATAGATGTCAATGGTGTAGAAGTCATCGTTCCAACTTATCCGCATACGCCTGGTTTACAGCGTGATTATTTGCGGGTAGATCCTATTCTTATTGCTGAAAATATCCAAACGAACGGTAAAGTTGGTAATGCTGATACAAAAGTAATTGAAGCTGCTGGTATGGCAAAAGTAATAGGCAAAAAAATACGCAATGATTCAACTTTCCTAATAAAGCCTTTTCCCCCTATTGCTTAATGCAGTGAGATTCATGCGTTCATGGTTCTTTACTTCCTGATTTTATTGATAATTGAGGAGGGAAAATTTATTTCTGATTTTTATTGCTGCAAAATGATAACCGGGTATTGACTTTTAAAATTTAATCATGTATAATAAGAGGATGTAACATGTTACACGATTAAGAATAACAGTACTGATATAAGGCTTGCAGTGATGGAAAAAGTTTTAAAAATAGTTATGCTTGGAGATTCAATGACGGATACGGCTGGTGAAAGCTGTCCGCGATTGCGTGTTGAACTTCAGAAGCATTATCCTAACAAGAAATTTGATATCTATAATTATGGTGTTGGCGGGACCAGGGTCGGCTATGGTCTTTGGCGCTTGACTCATGATTATGAGTTTAATGATAAAAAATATGAGGCATTGGTAAAACTGAATCCTGACCTTGTGCTGGTTGAAAGTTTTGCATATAATAATGGTTCCGATGGACCGCGTGAGGATGGTTTGCCGCATTTCAGGGAAATGCACCATCAGATTGTGGAAACGCTCAGAGAAAAAACGAATGCGAAAATTGTCTATGTGGCAACAATTGCACCCGATACTGAGCATTTTCTGGAAAGCGTTCCGAGTTTTTTTAATACTCCGGTATCAATACGTAAATGGATGGCGGAGGATCGCATGGTTTATTTAGAAGAAGCAATCAAAATTGCGGAAGAGTTGGAGTTGCCGTTAGTAAATGTATATCAGGCTTCGCTGGACGCAGCGAAACAGGGAATACCATTAAGCCGTTGGGTTAATCCAAAAGACTGGATTCATCCTGGAGAAGAAGGGCATCAGCTTATTGCTGAAAATATAGTTAAAGTATTCGTTGAAAAAGAGTTAATCTAAACAAAAGGAAAACAAGGTATGAAAAAGAAAAATTTCACACTCATCGAACTCCTCGTTGTGATCGCTATCATAGCAATCCTTGCAGGTATGTTGTTACCGGCATTAAACCAGGCTCGTAATAAAGCTAAAGCTATTAGTTGTGTTAATAATCTCAAACAAATAGGGACGATGTCAGTATCCTATATGAATGATTTTGATGGGCGGGTTCCTTTCCTGAGTAGCGGAGGAGCAAATTATTATTCGTGGGGTACATGGTGGGTATTGCTTTCAAGAGCTGGATTGTTAAATGCAAAGGAAAAAAATATGGCAGAAGTTATTTCCACAACACCGGGTATTATCAATTGCCCGGAGGAAGACTTTAGAGATCCTAACGCAGCACAGAAAAACAAATGGGGAATTGCTCATTATATGGCTTCAATGCAGCTCAAGAATACGAAAGTATCACGCATCAAGAAAGCATCTGAAAAAGTATTGTTTGCAGGTTCACGTCCGGGATATACATTTATAAATCCAGCCATAAATGAGGCGGCGGATCCATATACTGGAGGAGTCGTTCATCGTGGTGCATACTTATATGTTAGACACTCCGGGAAAAGCAATCAAGTTTTTATTGATGGACACGTTGAGACTTGGACAATATCTAAGCTTAATGAAAGTTATGGCGCATTTTCTAATTACCTTAACTAATTCAAAGAAGAAACAATATGACAAGGATAAATCCCATTATAATTTTTTGTGACATCGACGCAACGGTTACAGATGATCTTGATGATGGCAATGTTGATTTTCGAGAAACTGTTTTTGCGATGTTTGCTGAAAAAATTGCACATTCAAGACATCTTTCTGAATTTGAGGGTAGAGCGTTGCTTGAAGACTATACTTCTAACACAAATGTATGGTGGGATTATCCAGATATAATAGTTAATTTCAGTTTAGATTCTGTATCTGTATGGCAAGAACTGAAGATGATTCATAAAAAAAAGCTCCATGTTTATAAAGATGCTGTAAGTTTAATTAAACACTTAGCAGAACTTGGGAAAGATATTTATATCGTTAGCAATAACCCTGTAACGGGATGTTTGATGAAGCTGGAGCATGCTGGATTGGCAACTTTGAATGGAAGCAGATTTTTTAAACGAATATTTGGTACGAATATTACTCATGGTATGAAATCCCAGCTATTGACATGGGAAAGAATAATTGCAAATTTCAATGTTGCTCCAGAGCAGATGCTTACAATCGGTGACCATTTTAAAGAAGATTTTGAAATACCGCAAAAAGCTGGAATCGGATATTCTTTTATTATTGATAGAAAGTCTGAAGTTTCAGTAAATCAACAAAGCACCCATACGGTGATTAATAATTTCGATCATTTACAAAGCATAATTTTATAGTATAAAGGATTTTAAATATGAATTATTTTTTTAAAGTATTATTGGTTCTTAGTTCTGGATTGGGAGCTTTTGGGGGAATAGCAGCCGAACAGCTCAATGTCTCTCCTGAAAATACTGTTATATTGATTAGCAGCAAAGCGTCTGAAACAGAACGCTTTGCCGCAGAAGAAATGCAAAAATATATTAGTAAAATTACAAAAATTAAACCTTTGATAAAAAACAAATCTTCGCAAACAGATAAATTTAAAATAGTTATTGGAGTTGCTCCTGAAAGCAAAAAATATCTTGTTGATTTTGACAAAAAACTCCTCAGCTCAGGTTCAGATAGTTTTATCATTGATGTTAATTCCAAGCGTGCGGTTTTAATTGGCGGTGGTGATCGCGGTACGCTGTACAGTGTTTATGAGCTTCTTGAGCAGCAAGGTTGCCGCTGGTTTTTTCCAGGCAAACTGGGCGAAGTTATTCCGCAAAATAAAATTATAAAATTACAGCTTGGAAAGAAAAAATATAATCCTGACTTTGTTCAACGTTCTTTAGGAATGGGGCAGGTGGAAGGTATTGGCTTTGAAGATATGATTGACTGGGCGGCGAAAAACCGGCTTAACCGGATGTTTGGGCTGCGTTTTTATTTTGTGCGTAAATATCTCCCGCGTGATAA
>Ga0255410_1067_pt1 | contig 14962 bp, 16 predicted proteins | sample CelNoTSeSYBR01J2_FD_182126 | JGI IMG/M metagenome (GOLD analysis project Ga0255410, IMG submission 182126) | Sediment cell enrichment communities from methane seep in Santa Monica Basin, California, United States - CellEnrichment... | ecosystem: Environmental > Aquatic > Marine > Cold seeps >... | reverse complement strand
AAGGGGTGAACAACACTATCAAGACGACCTCGTGTAAAATCGTAACCGATCGCGGCAGCGGCGGCATTAGCCAATTGCCATTGTTTGTCGGCGGCGAATTTATTATTTAAACAGCTTTGATCCGGTTCGGGACGCGCCGCGATCTCCCTCAGTAACTCAACTTGCATCGGACGTATTGTATCAAATATCTCAATGAGTGTAGCGGTTTTCATACCGGGTTCGAATTCATCGAGCAAAGGATCATAAACATGGTCATAAGGAGCAAAAAATTCCGCGTACTCACGACGCATCTGAAAAATCCTTGTCAATGAATCTTTGAATATCAGAAAATCAGATCCGGCAAAAGCACTTTCCCATTTAGAATGCGCCAGCGAAGTTAAATGAGAGAATTCCGCGACATGTTCGGCAGGAACTTTTGTCTGGCGTTTGTAATCACGGGCAACCTTTTTTATCAAACAGTAATCATCAGATTCAGGATCAAGGTTTTCCATTTCCGGCACGAGGCATTCCAAAAGTTCGCCAAGTTCACTACAGGTAACTTTTTCATGCGCCAGACATGATATCAATGAAGTTTGCCGAGCCCGGTTAGCGGCAGCCGCGACCGGCATTCCCACTTGTTGATCCCAGTCCAGTACCGCGGCGATACGCTGCAATTCAAACGCCTCACCAACTATCTTTTTCAAGCTTTTCAATTTATCTTGCATGATTTCTCCTTTAAAATAATCTTCCGAGTAAAGCGCAGATCGCGAACTCTGTTCGTAATGGACGTGTGCCTAAATGTACAGCCGGGCAAGCGTGTGCCGCTAACATTTCAATTTCATAATCAGTGAATCCTCCCTCAGGCCCAACACAGAGCGTTACGGCTTTGCCCACCTGAGCGGGGCAAGCTTCTTGAGCTGTCGGATGAGCAGTTATTCCTTGAGAATCGCCTACTATGTCAATTAATTCATCTTCAACAAAAGGTTTGAATTTCTGGCGAAAATGAATTTCTGGCATTATCGTATCACAGCTTTGTTCCAGCCCGAGAATGATGTGCTTGCGCAAAGCTTCTTCCTCAAGCAAAGGCGAGCTCCAATAACTCTTTTCAACCTTTCTGCTGTGGATAAAGTATATTTTTTTGACTCCGTACGCGATAACAGCCTGTAAAACTTTTTTTAAGGTTTGCGGACGCTGCAGGGCACAAATCAAAGTCAGAGGCAAAGCTTCCGGCGGCTCATTGCACAGGTCAACCCGCAATTTTATATTATCAGCGTTAAGCTCTACAACTTCGCCCGAGCCAAGCATTCCGTCGAGTACACCGACTTTAACACAAGTGCCCTGCTCTACCCGCAGGACTTTGCGCAAGTGCTCGAAACGCTGTCCGTTCAAGCACGCTGTATCAGATGAGATAAAATCAGTTTTAAATAATAATATTAAATTCATGTTGAAATTCTACATTTTGCTATTCTATTAGTAGTATAAATTTATAACAACAAGCGCAAAATACAAGCCGCAGGAAATTAAAATATGATCGTAGGAATCGGTACTGATATAATAAAAATAGAAAGAATGACAGCATTATTTGAACGCCACGGCAAAGCATTTGTTAGTAGAATATTCACCGAACACGAAAGATCCGAAGCAGCCTCACGCAAAAACCCGATAGAATATTACGCCGGACGCTGGGCCGCAAAAGAAGCTGTGTCCAAAGCTCTGCATTGCGGCATAGGCAAAAATTGTTCCTGGCAGGACATCAATATCCAAAACACACCGGAAGGAAATCCCGAACTATTTTTAGTCGGTAGTGCCGCCCAAAAAGCAGCTGAAATAAACGCAAAAAGTTTCCATGTAAGCATCTCGCACGAAAGAGAATACGCCTGCGCAATGGTCATCCTGGAATCATAGAGCACGGCTAGAGACAGCCGTGGCTACATCGATTGCGTAATATAACAGGTACTTCTAATTATTGCGCAATGCTACCGGTTTGCCAAGTATTTCCTGGATAACTATTGCCGAGCCGCCGTTGGAACGAATGAAGTCATGATACTTCTCCGAATGAGCTTCGACTTCGATGTCATATTCCTGCTCAAGTTCCTCTTCAGGAACTTTTTTGTTTTCATAAACAGGCACAGGCGGTAAATTAGCGGCCATTACGTTCCCGTCTTCGTCGTAAATAACTATATCCTGCGTATTGTTATTTGCGATGGTGTTGTCCTGGAAATTTATCACATTACCGTTTTCGTCGTAAATCTTGACTTCATTTGGGTTGTCAGAATTATTCTGTTCACCCAAAAGATTAGCAAGTCCACGATTCACTATGCTCTGCAAACTGGAATCACCTGTCGGATTTAAACTTTTAACCCAACTGATAATTACAATGATAGCAATAATTATACCAAATATAGTTCCAATAGATTCCATAATTTCCTACTTCTTGGCTTTACCTGCAGGTCCGGCAATTGACTGCCGCATGTCAGTATCAGCCATGATGTTTTTCATTTTATAATAGTCCATAACTCCTAAATTACCGCTGGCTAAAGATTCTGAAATAGCCATTGGAATTTCTGCTTCAGCATCAACCAGTTTTGCTTCCATTTTACGAATTTCAGCTTTCATTTCCTGCTCAACAGCAACAGCCATAGCACGGCGTTCCTCAGCTTTGGCTTGAGCGATGTCTTTATCAGCGTTCGCCTGCGCCATCTGAAGTTCAGCACCAATATTTTTGCCGACGTCAACGTCCGCGATATCAATAGACAGAATTTCAAATGCAGTTCCGGCATCCAGCCCCTTGGCTAAAACACCTTTAGAGATAAGATCAGGATTTTCCAGAACATTTTTATGACTGAGCGCTGAACCGATGGTAGTAACAATACCTTCACCGACACGAGCCAGGATGGTTTCTTCACCAGCACCACCAACCAGGCGGTCGATATTAGCGCGAACAGTTACACGGGCAATGGCTTTAAGCTGAATACCGTCTTTAGCAACCGCTGAGACTAATGGAGTTTCAATAATTTTCGGGTTCACGCACATCTTAACGGCATCAAGCACATTACGTCCAGCCAGGTCAACAGCTGTAGCGCGCTGAAGGTCCAGAGGGATATTGGCTTTATCCGCGGCAACGAGTGCGAATACTACGCGGAAAACATTTCCGCCAGCCAGATAATGAGCTTCAAGCGAATTTGAGTCAACCGGAATTCCAGCTTTGACCGCCTGAATCATTGCAGTTAGAATAACTTGCGGCGGTACCCGTCGCAAACGCATTCCAATCAATGAAGGTATTCCAATTTTCACGCCGGAAAAGACCGCCGCGATCCACAATGGCAGTGGAATAATCACGCCAAAGAGAATAATTAAAAATATTACAATCACAATAGTTGCGCCAACTGCCACCATTGTTCCTATTTGAGCAGCACCGATTAAAGATATTAACATGATATATTTCTCCGTTTTAAACGTTTACAGTTGAACTTTATTGCTTCTGAAAGCCTGAGCAATAGCGAGTGGAACTTGAGATTCCATCTGCACTACTTTCGCGCGCATCTCACTAATTTTAGCTTTCATTTCCTGTTCCTGGGCGACAGCCATAGCACGACGCTCTTCAGCTTTAGCCTGAGCAATATTTTTATCAGCATTCGCCTGGTCAGTTTGCAGTATAGCACCAATATTTTTACCAATGTTAACATCAGCTATGTCAATGGACAGAATTTCAAATGCCGTACCTGAATCCAAACCTTTTGCCAGTACAACTTTCGATATAGAATCAGGATTTTCCAGAACGTGTTTATGTTGAGCCGCAGAACCGATAGTCGTAACGATCCCCTCTCCGACACGAGCTAAGATAGTTTCAACTCCTGCCCCGCCAACCAGACGATCAAGATTAGCACGAACCGTTACACGGGCAATCGCCTTTAACTGAATGCCGTCTTTGGCTACCGCCGCAACTTCAGGAGTTTCAATAACTTTTGGATTAACACTCATTTTCACGGCTTCAAGCACATCACGTCCGGCGAGGTCAATCGCTGTCGCACGCTGAAGGGAAAGTTCAATATTTGCTTTGTCAGCAGCAACTAAAGCGTTAATAACCCGTTCGACATTACCACCCGCGAGGAAGTGTGCCTCCAGCGAATTACTATCAACAGTAAGCCCGGCCTTTTCCGCCTGTATAAGCGCGTTGACAACGACTTCAGCCGGAACCCGTCGCAGGCGCATTCCAATCAATGTAAAAATACTTATTTTTACATTCGAAAAGATTGCAGCTATCCAGTGTCGAATCGGGATAAATTTAATAAACAGGAATAATACAAATATTACTCCTACAATAAGCAGTGTTGCTGTTACAGGACCCATAATTAACTCCTTTTTTAGTTAATAACTTAGTTTAAACTTTTTTGACTGTTATTTTCATTGGTGTTGCTTCGATTACTTCAATCTCTTCGCCTTTCTCAATGAAATCACCGCGGGTCGTTGCCTCGTAGATTTTATCATTGATCATGACAGAACCTACAGGACGTAATTTAGTATATGCGATACCGGTTTGATGCAACAATTCAGATGAAACCTCTTTATGAGCCATACATCCTTCTCCACGCTTCTGAACGGTATCCAGGCGTATCCATTTAAATATCGAGGATTTGGGCAGGATGTATATAGTCAGTAAAATAATCGTAATTAGCGCTCCCAACAAAGAATAGGCGACAGTCTGAGATGCTGTAGCAAAGTTTTTGAAACCGAATGCCGCGAAGAAGGAAATAATAATACAAGTTATTCCCAGCAAACCGACAATGCCAAAGCCCGGGATAACAAATATCTCCAAAGCCAGCAGAACCATCCCGACAAAGAAAATCACAATTGGTCCCCACTCGGAAGCTCCTGAGCCCATGTGTCCAAGAAAGAACAAAGTAAGCGCGGTAACACCAAGTACACCGGGAACCCCGAATCCTGGAGTTTTGATTTCAACATATATACCGACCAATCCCAAAGCAATAAGAATACCAGCAATTGCCGGATAGGTCAAAAATGACACAAGCTGATCAACCGCGGATTTTTTTATAACTTGCAAGCGGCAATTACCCAGACCTAATTTTTGCAGCAATTCTTCACGAGAATCGCATATATAATCAACGACATTTAATTTTTTCGCTTCTTTGGCAGACAAAGTCAAAGGAGATATTTTACTATGTTCAATACCGTCACGTTTGAGAGTTAACTTCTGATAAGGATCAGCCATTGCGCGAACAACGCGAGGAGGACGATTATTTTTTTCAGCATAGCCTTCAAGCTTTTTGAAGAATACGGTTAAAAATTTCTGATTCGCCAAATCTTTATCTGTACTCTTATATCTTTTCTTTTTAAATTTATCCTTGAGTTTTTTTAATTCTTTTTTCATTTTTTCAATAATAACTTTATCTGGACTTTTTTCTTTCTTTACATCTTTTTTCTCTTCTCTCTTTTCTTCCTTTCTAACTTCTTCCTTTCTAACTTCTTCTTCCTTTTTGGCATCTTCTTCTTTATCAAGATTTTCATGGTCGTATTTGGAATTTAATCAGAACATCATATGGTGTCGGGGAAAGCTATTCCTGTGATGGCGGCAAAACTTGGAGCGCAGGAGAAGATACAGGCTGGGGCGGACCTAATTCCCGTTTTTTTATTCGACGCCTGCAATCTGATAAGCTTCTACTGGTCAATCACGCTCCAGATCCTGAAAATGGAGAGTATTCTAGAAACAATCTAATGGCTTATCTTTCCAATGACGATGGCGAAAACTGGTATGGTGGTTTGATGCTGGATGAACGTATCGGAGTATCTTATCCTGATGGGGCTCAGGATAAAGATGGAAATATTTGGATTGTTTACGATCATGAACGCTATCGTCATGGTGATATTTTATTTGCCAGGTTCACTGAAGAGGATATAGTTGCCGGTAAATGTGTCAGCTCTGTTGCTTCTTTGAAAAATCTTATAAACAGTACTGGTGGAATTAAAAATCAAGCAAATAGAAATCAAACGAATGTAATGTAATTAATTTACGTTTTTTTCTTATTTATTTCGCGGGACGATGCGCAATTGTTCCAGGCGGTACTGGCGTGGCGAAATGTTGAACCGCTCCCGGAAGCGCTGAAAAAAATAACTCAAGCTGCAGAAACCGCATTCTTCGGCAATTTCAGTTATGTTTTTGTCGGTAGTGCAAAGCTGCGCGGCGGCATAATCCATGCGGAAACGATTAATGACTTCACTGGGGGTTAAACCAGTATATTTCATCAAAGTTCGCGCGGTATGTTCAGCAGTGCGTCTGGCAAGTTTGGCGATAATTCGTGAACCGTTGGTGAAGTGCCGCTGCTGCTGTGATGATCGGCAGGCTTTAGCAAGCCAGTCTGGACAGGCGTGGAAAATATCATTTTCCGTTTGCTTGATTTCGCAAACTAAATTTATCAGCAGGCGGTCTAATTCAATTTTGCTGTTTCGATAATTGAGCAGGTTGGATGCCGCCGCTTCCAGCCATTGCCGCTGAAGTTCCGTTAGTGAATACATTTTGGGCATATCCGGCGTATCGTTCCATACATCATTAATATCATTATAGCGTGTGTGCAAGTCTTGAATGACTTCACATGGGAATGCGATATTTATTAGTTCGAAGGTGTTTTTACTGTCTGTACTCAAGCCATGCCAGTCGCCGGAACGCATAAATATTAGATCTCCAGTCTTGAGCGGAATATGTTCGCCGTTTATTAAATGCATGCCTGTACCAGCAACGACCCAGAAGAATTCAGGGAAGTCATGACCATGAGCTTTTATTCCGTAAGAATGGTCAAGGCGATGCCTGATAATCCTTGTATCGTTACTGCCTGCATTAATTATTTTCCATTTGATTATATCCATAATATCAAAATAGCGCATATTTAATAAAAATACAAGGAAGATTTTTTTTGACATAAGGTTTATTGTATTTTATTATACTAATAATAATATAAGGAAATAATGATATGACAAAAGTTCTTGGATTTGGTGAAGTGATGTTGCGTTTGTGCCCGTCTGGTTTTAAACGTTTTCGTCAGATGTTGCCTGGAAATATGGATGTTACTTTTGGTGGCGGTGAAGCCAACGTATGTGCTTCTCTGGCGATGTTAGGAGATGAGGCGGCATACTTGACAGCCTTGCCGAAAAACGCGGTGACGGAAAGTTTTTTCGCTCAAATGCGTGGTTTGGATGTGGATGTGTCGAATGTTTTAATCAAAGAAAATTCTCGAATGGGTATTTATTTTGTTGAAACCGGCGCGAATCAACGTGCTTCCAATGTGATTTATGATCGTGATTATTCGGCTATCTCAATGACTGGCCCTGAAGAATATGATTTTGAAAAAGCTCTGGATGGTGTCAAGCATGTACACATTACCGGAATTACTCCGTCCTTGAGCGAAAAAGCTTTTCTATCTACTTTAGAGCTGGCAAGACGCGCCAAAGCTGCCGGAGTAAAAGTATCCTGTGATTTGAATTATCGCAAAAAGCTTTGGAACTGGCATGATGCGATGAAGAAAAATGAATTAGCGGAACATTGTATGGCGCAAATTGTGCCCTTTGTAGATGTGATAATCGCCAACGAAGAAGATGCCGCAGACGTTTTCGGCATAAAAGCTGAGCACGCTGACCTGACTAAAGGACATATTGACGCTGCTGCTTATATATCTGTCGCTGAACAGTTGATTAAACGTTTCCCGAATGTATCTCAAGTAGCGATCACCTTGCGTGAAAGCATTTCCGCCAGCCATAACAACTGGGGCGCGATGTTATTTGATAAAGCTTCCGGGCAAGCTGATTTTGCGCCTTTGAACGCTGATGGCGAATATACTCCTTATGAAATTCGTGATATTGTTGACAGGGTAGGCGGTGGCGATTCTTTTGGCGCCGGACTGATACACGCGCTTTACAGCGATGACTGCGGCGCGCCTGAAGACGCTATTCGTTTTGCGGTAGCGGCTAGTTGTTTAAAGCACTCTGTCAAAGGTGATTTTAATTATGTTAATCGTAGCGAAGTTCTTTCATTAATGGGTGGCGATGCTTCAGGACGGGTGAAAAGATGACCAAACAGGAAATGCTTAATTTATTAAATTCGTGTCCGATAGTCGCGATTTTGCGTGGCATAACTCCGTCTGAAGTTGTTGATGTCTGTCAGGCTTTGGCAGACAATGGAATCAAGTTTGCCGAGATAACTATGAATTCGCCTGAAGCCGCAAAGTCAATAAAATTAGCGTCAGAACATTTTACATCTGATGAAATATGCATCGGTGCCGGTACCGTTTTGACTCCTGAACACGTGGAGGCTGTAGCGGCGGCAGGCGGTCAATATATCATTTCTCCCAACTGTAATCCGGCAGTGATCCGCCGTACCAAAGAACTGGGACTGTTGTCCTGTCCTGGAGTATTTACTCCATCTGAGGCGTTCACGGCTTTGGAGGCTGGCGCTGACGTACTAAAATTATTTCCTGCCGGACGATTGGCACCGGAGTATATCAAAGACTTGAAAGCGGTAGTTCCTGCCGAATTTATAGCTACCGGAGCGGTGAATGCCGACAACATCAAAGATTATTTGAAGCTTGCCATAGGCGCTGGGATCGGCTCAGCTTTATACAAGCCGGGAATGAGTTCTCAAGACGTATCAAAAACAGCTGAATTAATACAATCACAAATTTAATTTTTTTACGCCTTGATATTAGCATTCAGTACAATTATGTTATTTTAAATTCGTAATAAATTTAAAACTTTTAATTGTATGGAGAATTTATGAAAAAACTTCTGCTTATGACAGCAGCGGCAACTTTGTTCGTTTCTGCCGGATGCAAATGTCCCTGTGGTATCTTCAGTAAAAAGGAAAACTCGGAAAGTATTTTTGCCAAAATGCAGAAAGCAGTAGATGTTTCCGGAAAACAAGAGACATTGAAATCCGCACTGATTGTCTACGATACCCATCTTGGTAAAAAAGATAAAAGCCAGATTACCCTAAAAGTCAAAGAAAAAGCCAAGATCAGGCTTGAGGTAAGAAGTGGCCAATCAGTTTTTATTAGAGCTTGCAGTGGTAAAAAAGGTTGGGAATATTCCACTGGCAAAGGTTTGCGCATGCTTAGTGCTAAAGAAATTAGGGAATTAAAGATTGAAGCGTCTTACCTTTCTCCAACCATAAAATTTGACAAGCTTTTTGCAAGTGTCAAATTAGACGGCTCACAAAAGGTTGACGGAGTTGATAACTGGAAATTAATCTGTTATCCGCAAGCCAAATTTAAAATGTCATCAATAACAATGTTTGTGGACAAAAAAACTTATTTGGTATCTAAGACTATTGAAGCAAACAGCAAGAATCCGAATGAGGATATTACTACATACTATGGCGACTATGAAGAGTATAATGGTATGGTATTGCCTTTCATGATGGTTGCTCAAGTAGGCGGACGGATATTGGAATTTAAATTGATTTCCACAGAATGGAATGCTGAAATTGACGATTCCGAATTTGCCGTTCCAAGAACTTTAAGCAAATCTAAATAAATAGAAGGGAGAATATTATGAAATTGTTCAGATTAATTTTAATTATGGTTGTAACAAGCTTATTCTGCTCTGCGGGGTTTGCTAAAGAAGATTACACTATGGCTAGCGGTCGCGTACTCAAAAACGCTTATATTATGGAAAAGAAACCTGATGGCGTAGTTGTTGCTCACGATGCTGGTGTAATGTTTGTTAAATACAGCAAAATGTCGGAAGATTTTCGCAAGAAGCTGGGCTATGATGCTGAAAAGTGCGCAAAATATGAGGCCAAGAAACGAAAAAATAAAAAAAGAAAGCGTAAACGTGATGCTGCCAAGAATGCTAAGGACGCTAAATTCAAGAAAGAATTGAACGTTCGTCAAGGTAAATATAAAATTTATGACCTCGAAAATAAAATCAAGGCTACTGAATTACGCATTAAGCGTTTAAAAAAGGAAATTCCAAAGCTCGAAGCCGATTCAAAAAACTTTTTAGATAAGGCCGTAAGCCTTTCAGCTACAACTAGCGGTGGCTATAGCAATTCCAATCGTGGTAACAGTATTTGGGGCAGTTCAACCTCAAGCAGCCGTAACCGCAATGCTAACCGAACTGAAGTTAAAGACCGCTTTAGAGCAGCTAAGGCTGTAGGCGAAGAATATTCATCATCCAAGTTCCGTTTGTCAAATTATAAAGATGAATTGGAGAGAAAAACTCTTCAATTAGACAAAATGAAAGATCAACTGAAAATGCTCAAAAGAAAACAGGGGCGCGCAGAAGGAAAGAAAGGTTTTTTTTCTAAGATATTTTAAATAGCAATATATTTCTAAAAAGGGGGACGGATCAACGTACAGAGTTGCCGTCCCTTATTTATTTTATAGTAATTGTTGATTTTTGTTGCTACGTGCTGTAAGCTGTAATAATACGTAATTCTGAAACTTTAATAATTTAACAGGCAGGTCAATTATGTGGGAACAAGGTATTAATATCTCAGATGTTCGTGAAATTCGTACTCGTGTAAATTTATTCTTTGGCGTTGGAGCAATCAATAAGATTGATGAAATTGCTATGAGTTTAAAAGGGCAGGGGATTCATAATTTATTAGTTGTAACGGGGCGCGGGTCTTACAAAATTTCCGGGGCCTGGCCGGTTGTGAGTGAAGCTTTGAGGAAACACGGCATTGGCTGGGAACTTTACGATCAGGTAACTTCTAATCCCAATGTCGACCAAGTTGACGCAGCCGCGGCTCTGGGGCGTAAAAATAAAGCTCAGGCTGTTATCGCTATTGGTGGCGGAAGCCCTATTGATACGGGGAAAAGTGCCGCTATTCTATTGAAATATCCTGACGAAGATGCCCGTTCGCTTTACACATTTAAATTTGTTCCGACTGAAGCAGTTCCAATTGTTGCGATCAATTTAACGCACGGAACCGGTACAGAAGTCAATCGTTTTGCGGTTGCTACTATTCCAGAAAAGGAATACAAACCGGCAATTGCTTATGATTGTATTTATCCTAGCTATGCGATTGATGATCCGGCTTTGATGACCGGCTTGTCTGAATGGCAAACCCGTTTAGTAAGTATTGACGCAGTTAATCATGTAATTGAGGCTGCGACTACAACAGTGGCTTCTCCTTATAGTATTATGCTGGCAAAAGAAACTATTCAACTGGTGCATAGGTATTTGCCGCTTGCTATCGCGGATTTGGATAATCTTGAAGCTCGTTATTTTCTAGCTTATGCCGCGATGCTTGGCGGTATTGCTTTTGATAATAGTTTATTGCATTATACGCATGCATTAGAGCATCCATTGAGTGGAATTAAACCTGATTTATCGCATGGTTTAGGTCTGGCAATGCTTCTGCCGGCTGTGATTAAAAATATTTATCCGATGAAGCCGCAAATTCTCGCGGGCATTCTTAAAGCAATCTTGCCGGGTCTGAAAGGTGTTCCGGCGGAAGCTGATGACGTCGCTGTCGGTGTCGAAAAATGGTTGTTCGAATCCGGAGTAAGGTCCAAGCTTGTTGATGAAGGTTTTACAGAGGCGGATATTCCAAAGTTGGTGAACTTAACATTTACGACTCCATCCCTGAGTGGATTATTGGGAGTGGCACCGACTGAGGCAAGTCACAAAGTGGTTGAACAAATATTCCGAGATTCCTTATATCCGCTATCCAAATAATATTTAAAAATTAAATAAAAACGGATGTTTCTGATATTTCAGAAGCATCCTCTTTTATTAATTCATCAGGATTTTTAGAAAATTGTTCCATATTTCGTCGGGACTGGTGATTTCTGACTCTTCGGTGTCGCTCGTTGCAACTTTGAATTCAGTAGCTATGAAGAGGTTCAGCCATAAAAAATGTTCTTTGTCTAATATTTGCATTATTGAACATAAGTCAGCTATCTTATGAACTTTGTTCAGACATTTTAAAATCATTGTATCGCGTTTTGCGGAACGGTAATTTAAAGTATTGAAATCTTTGTCCAAATCAAAAATATAATAATCTTTCTTTTGCTTTCCTGCATAGGGATCGAACAAAGCCGGATCGTCAACGTAACCTCCGGAGATATGGAATTCCAGCTTAAAATCGGAAGTTTGCGCGGCATTTTTTATCGTTTCAGCCAGTGAACCGTTGGTGCAGCTTTCAATGAATTTATGCCAATGCCATTTTTTGTTCATCAACAATGATCTGCCTTTGCGTGATGGATAAACGCTTGCCAGCTCGGGAGCTAAACCTTTTTCCAGATATAGACCACAAAGCATCGCGTCGCGTTCTTTGCTTGCCCAGGAACAATAGATTTTATTGAACTGATAAAAGGGCAGGGCGCTGGACGGCACGAGCCACCAGGCGGTAGTTTCCGGTTCAAAGCGATTGAAAGGACGTCGTGCTAATTTGCAGTTTGTCTTCATTGCAGATTCAGCAAGAACATTGCACAAACGGTGTGGGTTATTTTTTTCACAGTAAAACATTATTTGATCCGAAGCTTACGTGTTAGTTGCCAATTTAATAAGCCCTTAGCGCCGTAAATCGCCAGGATAAATAAAATCGGCATTATAGGCATCCTGAAACGCCAGTCGAGATTTCCTATCGGCAATATCCAGAAATACCCCATCAATAAAGCGCCGAAGACAAGTTTTTGATAATGTTTTTCTATCCATAGACGAATAATTCCGGCGACCATCGCCGCGAATAATATAAAATAAAATACTAAATAAACAAAAGTCGCGCTCATAGCGCCGATATTATTATTGAAATAATGATTGAACGCCGCTAATAAGCCCTTGCGCCGCAAAACATCCAGAGTGCCGCGATTACCCGAAATCATGTGTAGGCGTTCAAAAAGCGGAGTTATATCCGGCATCAAGAAATAAACCATGTTGCGCGGTGCCCATAAGCAAAATCCCCAAAAATTATCAAGCAGGATTTTACGTCCAAGTTTACCAGCCGAAGCACTTTGTTCAAATATATTGTCGCCTTCAAGCTGCTTGCCTAACTTATTGCGCATATCATCGAATGGAACGTTATTTTTCCACGATAAATAACTTCCAGCCTTGTAATAGAGCAGGTAAAAATTACTCAAAGTTGTATAAACTGGATAGTCGTATTTGACATAGTTTCGAGCTGTCCAGAATACTGGAAGTAAATTTGCTCCGGCAACAAATAAAAGTATTAATACAATTTTTTTCTTCTTCCAAATTAGCCATGCTGCAAACAGTAAAAATAAAAATATACTAACTGGACGACAAAATGTAGCAACGGAAAGTGCTAAGCTTGAAACAATGAATTTATCAGAAACAAAGTAATATATACTCATAGTTAAGAAAAATATAAAGGTAATTTCAGAAAGCGGCACTGAACCTAAAGTTATTAGTCCAGGTGAAAATAATATCAATATTGGCAGAATATAGGAGTATTTCATCTTCCATTTTTCAGCCAGACGCATACCAAACCAGGTAAATCCCAAAATAGATAAAAGGTTAACCGCTAAAAAATTATAATTTCCGAGAGATGAAAAAAGCATCAGGAAAAATGGATATCCGGGGACACGTCGGCAAATAGAAGTACTTGGCGAATCAAAAGAAAAATCAGCAGCCAGGCTTTTTCCGAGTCCAATATATTCTGCAGTATCAGGAAAAGGAAAAGTTTTTACTCCGCCAGCTAAAGTCAAAGTCAATACAGCTACACAAGGCAGCAGTGCCCATAAAATATTTATTGAAATTTTGCTGTTTATTATTTTATGCAATCTTCATCTCATTATTAAATATGTAAAATCCAATAACCAATACTATAATAACTTCAATGCGGATAGCAAAGGGAATAGGGATATTTTATAGAATTTCATTTGCAAAAATGAATCTGTCAGTTTATTGTTCTATTATACACTTGGAGATTTTGAAAATGGATTTTACTTTTTTAGCTGACAGAATCAAGACTCACCTATTGGAATTGCAACCCGATGACAAACCATTATGCGTTATTCGCGGCAGCGGCGGGTTCAATAATGAACCGGGAGAAAGTTATGTTATCCCATATTCTGATGCAATTTATCTTTATAACCGTAAATTCAGTGATCCTGATTTTGAAGTACAAACTGTGGCTCTTGCTGATATCAGTCAATTATTATTGAATCAAGAGGCGTTCAGTGCGGTATTGTCAATTAATGCCGGTGATGTTGTAACTCTTAAAATCTCCAGCGCTGAAATTGCAAATGCTGAATTGATGCTCGAGAATTTTGAAAGTTGCAGGGAAATTAGAGAACAATTCGTGGAATCAGTACCGCAGGATGCGGCTGAAGAACAACGAATTTCCCCGTTGCTTGGACTGACTGTTGTTTTAATGTTTATTGCTACTGTTGATAATGCTATTACTGATGAAGAACAAGAATTTATCAAACGGTTTTGTGGTAGTGATGACGAGCTTTACGATAAAGCTTACGAATATTATCAGAATCATACTTTTGAGGAGACTATTGGAGCTTTGGCGCTCAATGGACAACAGAAAATGTGTTATCTGGCGAATATCATTGAATTGGCTATGGTTGATGGAGTATTTGACAGCAGAGAACAAAAAATGATAAAACGTTTTGCTGACGCCGCCGACTTAAATGAAGCTGAAGTTCGAACAATTAGAGATGTTCTGCTTATAAAAAATCAACTTTCAGTATTATAATTAAAGGATTTCAAATATGAAAATATTCACAAAGTCACCGCTGAGAATTATAGCCGCCGGTATGATGCTTGCCGCAGTGCTGGCAATAACCGGTGCATCTAAATTAAGTGATAGAATGTTATTTTCAGAATCTGCGGATGATGTTGTTTATTATATACCTCAATTTACAAACTTTAGCGAGATTTCCAGTCAGGAAATGCATTTTTTGAGAAGAACTTTACGGGATGCCGAAAAAAATAATGTTAAAGCTGTGATTTTTGAGATAGATACCCCGGGCGGAAGCGTTAAGACTGCTTATGA
>Ga0255410_1066_pt1 | contig 15331 bp, 8 predicted proteins | sample CelNoTSeSYBR01J2_FD_182126 | JGI IMG/M metagenome (GOLD analysis project Ga0255410, IMG submission 182126) | Sediment cell enrichment communities from methane seep in Santa Monica Basin, California, United States - CellEnrichment... | ecosystem: Environmental > Aquatic > Marine > Cold seeps >... | reverse complement strand
TGGTCATGCCTCAAATAAATAATATTTCTCGAAAGGTTTATGACCTTCTGAAAAAGTTCATTAGTAATGGTGGTAAAGTACTGGCAGTCAAGGATAGTATCAGCGATGGAACATGCTATGTAGGCGGAGAAAAGAACTCTGGCATTTCAAAACTGTCTCAGAAATTTATATACTTTGATACAGAAGAGAAAATGGTCGCGGCAATGAGCGAGTATACCGAATGCTGCTCTGTTGTTCAGGCCGGTGTTGCCGTGAATGAAAGGAATAAATTCAGTAGTCAGCTTGACCAAATTAATTATACCCGCAGGTTTTTTACTGAACTTGATGGCGAAGAAGCCGTAATTTACTACTTCGTTAACAATGATTTGCATAAAGCTTATGATGCGGAAATATATTTGCCGGATAAATCTGTTGAGCGCTTTGACCCTCTTACTGGAGATATTGTTCCAGTGAACTATGAAGAATGTGACGATTGTATTCGAATCGCCAATTATTTTGTCCCGGCAGGAGACCTTGTGCTTGTCGGCAGAAAAGTTAAAGCAACTAGCGCTTCTAAGATTGACTACGACAGAGTCGCTCCCGGGAAACCAGGAAAAAGCGGTGTGATTGATCTTGGCGGCGAATATGATGTTGAGCTGAAAACCGAGAATGTAATGACTCTTGACTATTGTTCATTCAGCTTTGATGGAGAACAGCAGGAAGAGAATGAATATGTTATGGTAATCCATGACCGTTTGATTGAAAAGCGTTGTGCAGTCGATCTGGAGATGAACTTTAAATTTAAAGTTGATAATGATTACGATTTTAACAGTGAGCTGTTCCTTATTATTGAACGACCTGAATTGTTCGAGATAAAACTTAACGGGAAGGATGTAAAAAATGACGATTGTGGTTGAAACTTTGGAAATATTTTTCAATATTGTCATTCTTCGGCTCATTCGCGGTATATTCAAGCCATGCACTTGATTGTCCATGAAGCACCAGCACATCAAACTTAATGTCGCCTTCAGCAAGCAATACGCCAATACGGCTCACATAATCGTTAAAATCACGATAATCCTTCCACCACGGTTGATGCCGGAACAATGATGCCGGATAATCACGCTTCCTGATGCCTTTTAACGAGTAGCTTTCTAAATGCTGACACAACAAATTAATACCGTGAACCATTTGCCATTGCAACATCCATTTAAGCTCTTCGAATTTTACATTCCAGCCGCACATGGCAAAGGTCTCAGATAAAATTTGTTTTTTGCCAAGCTGCGCACATACCGATGCCACCTGCACCGGAGTTGTAACCGGCTTTATCCGTCTTCCAAGCCAATCCATACCAGGAATGCTATAATATTGATACTGCGGCATAATTGCGCCATTGCAGGTAAGTTGAGACCAATAACTTTCTTCCATGACATGATGTCCGGTTACTTTCCAGCCCCGCAGTTCGCACCAGTCATGAATCGGCTTCATAAAGTTATTCATGAAAAGCTCTGTTATGAGCTTCCAGATACGGTAGCGTGTGCGCCTGAAATTCCCGGTTTCAATAAACAGATGCGGCAAAACTTCTAGAAGATTTTCATTATACGCTTCCATATATGCGTCTTCCAGGATAAACGACCATGGCATACCGTTGCGGGAAATCTGCGGTTCATCTGTAAAGAATCCGGTCAATTTTTCAGGGGAACGTCCATCTTTATCGAGTTTGTCGTAATATTCCTGATATATAAATTTAATAAATGTATCGGTAACTTTACGGTCAAGAGTATCTACATAAAAGGGATTTACATCATAGTAAAAATGAAGGATATTTTCATTCTCCGCAGGAGCTGTAGAAATAGTGCGTTCTGTTTGTTTAAAATCGCACTTTTTGACAGTTTTACAGCGCAAATATTTTTGCTGATATTTTACGCCAAGTCCATTAACTTTACCGTCACCGAATCCACTGGGCCAACCGTTTTCGTCATAAGCCCAGCTATTCATTTCAAGAGCGCCCCCCTGTTCCAGGCAAACATCAACAGCTTCAAACCATTCGTCGCCCATGTAATCGGTCAATAAACCACCACGAGCATGCATGAAATATCCGCCGAGACCAACTTCGTGCATCATATTTATTTGCTGTTGCAGTTCTTCATTGTCAAGTTTATCATTCCAACTCCAAAATGGTATCGGTCTATATTTTGCACTGGGATTTTTTACGTTTTTAATAATATTCATAATAATTAGATTTATCCATAGATAAATTTATGGATTCCTTTTTTATTTTATGGCTGCTTTAATCCAAAATCAGATGTCAGAAAAACAGCATCCTTAGGAGTTAATTTTATTGAAATTTTATCATCATTCCAGCTTTCCCCGGAAATTACATCAATCATTTCAGATGATTTTTTTAAATTTATTTTTCCTGTGCAGTTTGACCGTGAAAAAACAGAAATAAAACGATTATCACCGTACACAGTACAATCAAGCGGCGCATAAAAATGGCAACCCGCCAAAGCATATAATTCACGCAGATGTTTGGCTTTCAATAATGGCAGTGCAAAATAAATATTCCAGTGATTATCTTCACCTTTAGTTGCAGCCGCAGCAATCGAACCATCCTCATATTGCCCCCATATTTGTTCTTCTTGAACGTCTTTTAATTTAAGCAGAGGTAATGCTAATGGATGATCTTGTTTGTAAATTAATGAACATTTTCCTAGAGGGCTGCTTGAGCGCATCGTGATTGTTGAATTATCGGCAGTCTGGGGGGTTACGCTAAAGCCGGTAGTTTTGCGAATATTATCCAGATCAAAATCTGGACTGAGGATTCCCGCGGCATGAAACCATACTAAGCTTGTAAATGATGAAATTCCAGATTTTATCTGACTCCATATTTCCGAATCAATCTTAAATGTATTAAGAAAAAATATTATTTTATACTGACTTAAATCCATATCTTGAAGGTCACTTAAACGATACATGTCGACAGGAGTACCGGTTAAATTAGCTTCCCGGACAAAATTTATCATAAAAAGCTTGTGCCATGAGCGATCCGCTGTTTGATAACAAAAAGAAGTATCATCCACTACCAGTAAGACCTCGCTGATACTACGTGCCGGAATCGACTTCAGCGTTTCATATGTTTCCCCGATTTTTGCTATTTCTTTCATTATATTATCCGAATCGAACCAGCCGCCGCCAAGATCCATCCACCATAAATGCGATCCATGAGATAAATTTTTCGAAAACTCACGCCACAGTAATGTTTTAGTTTCAGTAAAATTTTTGGCCCGTTTATAAGCCTCTCCCGAAAGGTGGGTACGAATATCGATTTCATCAATCCATAATTTATGTCGATTGATTGATTGCGCTGGGGCGATCTCCCCGCCCGGCTCGCCTAATTCTCGACGTTGATAAGAAGTAGGTGCGGCAAAAAAATCTAAATAAGGAGAAGCTAAAGCTCTATCCAACGCCAAATGTCCAGTATAAGCCGCATTGAATATTTCTAAAAAATAACCATAAAAACATCCTACGAGAGCTTTATTATCTGTTTTATCCTTAACCACTTTGCCGAAAACTTCCATCGCCGTGCAATTAATTTCAGACATGAAAATATCATAATCAATGCAAATTTTATATTCAGGTGCGGCTCGAAAAAAGTCTTCAAGCGAATCGCAGCAATTTTGTCTTTGATCCGGCGAAGGCAGAATTAAATTATCAGCAGTCAAATTTGGCTGCATCCAATTTTTACGCAAGCACTGTAACGATTTATATTTGTCCATTCCCCATTCAAAAAAAGCTTTATGACAAGCAATGCCATAATCACCATAGCGATTTGAATCTCTTCCCCAGAGCATGTTTTCTCCACATGCCCCATAAGCGACGTGATAACCGATAATCCGCTCGGCATAAGGCCCCTGCTGTATATGTTCTATCAAATGAGCTAGAGCTTCACTGGCATCTACAAGCCATTTTTTAGAAGTAAAACTTTGATTTGAAATAAGTCCATTAACATTAGGACGGCTGTCTTTACCCATAAAATAACCATTGGGAGATTCATACCCAAGCAGGTCATGTTTAAGAGTTCCAACCAAAGCCCTTATTTCTTTCTTTTCACGTGGTCCTTCATGGTAAACAAATAATTCTTCAGGATTTGCAGCAGCCCATGAAATAGGAACGTTAAGCTTTATTCTTGGAATGTAACATATATCAGGCGAACTTTTAAATAAAGCGTCCAGCGTTTTATCCGTTACAGTATAATCATATTGTTTATCTCCTCCAACCCAACCACTGAAAAGAATTGATGTATGAACTTTTACCTCGGCATTTACAAAGTCATTATGATATTTAGCTGGAACATCAAAATTATCAAAAAATAAGTGCGGCTGTCCATTTACATCTAAAAGTGGTGGATCATGGGAAAAGCCAAGCCTGGACCAAAACATTAAGCTTGATTTAAGAGTTTTAAGAGCACGGTTGTTTTTCATTTTACTTTTCCTTATACAAGAATAGTTTTTGCCAAAAAATTGACTTTCTTAGATTGAAGATACAATTGCGACATTTATTATTATTATTTTACTTTTTAAATGCGCTAATATTAAATAATGGATAGTGGAAGCGCTTAGTATGTGAAGGTTCTTTCGAATTTGCTAAATTTATTTTTTTGTTTTTTCCCGATTCAAAATTGTTTACTTGAATATTAAGTCCAATAATATTTTCAGAGTTAAGCGGAGATATTTCTCCTAAAGGTATGCTCATTTGCATTGAATATCCACATGGAATCAATTTTGAAACAAGTTTAGCCTGTGATTTTTTCGTAATATTTTCCCCTCTATTGGATTGCAAAACTACAGCCATAGATTTTCTCTTTTTATCAGGTACAGCTGAAAATAGATATTGTTTGATGTTCAAAGCTTCTGGAAATGCCGAGTTATTAGTTCTCGAGAGCTTTCTCAGCGGAGTACGGTCGACAAATATTTCTATTCCATCGCCAGTATAATACCTGCCGTTCTGCGGGGCTTTTATCTTGCTGGTTTTCTTATTTATCTGGAACACTATATTTCCTTTTTCCGTCCACACAGAGACGGCATTAAGAAATTTCAAAGCATTCTTTTTCCCGTCTTTTAAATGATATTCCTTAACCGATGCGATTTTTTTAATTTGAATTTTTTGAGTTATGGTAATATATGAGGGAATGGATTTATTTTGTAACTTGACAACTCCTGAAGCAGAAGTCTGAAAAGATTTGCCGGCAATCTGAATTTTTGCCTTTTTAGCATCATATTGCAATCCTGACACTTCAACATAGTTGTTATTGCCATAACTTCTGCTGTAAGCTATCGAGGTTTTTTTAGCTTCACTGTATTTAGGAGATGGCATGGCAGAGTTTTTAAGCACAAAGGCCATCGTGTCGTTCTGAAAATCCAAATTTCGGGGCAGAGTACCATGGGTACCGGGGTATTCACGATATTTAATAAGACTGCGGGGTTGTTTTGCATAACGTATCATCATTGATTCAAACAAACGATTTTCTTCTTGACGTGACGGATAGTCATTGTCGCCGCATTGCAAGAGAATTGGGAAAGGCGTTTTCCTGATATGATACATAGGGGCATTTTCATCACAAATTCCTTGCCGCACCTTGTATCCAAACTGCTTCCTTACTGTAAAATGAGTAATAGTATGACCGCTTTGCAAAAGCAGTCCAGCCAGTTTATCTGCGTCAATATTATGTTTTTTTAAATACTTTTTGTCCATTCCGATTATTGCAGCCAAATATGATCCGGCAGAATAACCACCAATGAAAATTTTATTTGGATTTCCACCATATTTCTTGATATTCTTAAATATCCATGCTGTTGCGGCGGCACAATCCTCAATGTATTCCGGGTGTTTACATTTGGGGTACAAGCGATACTCCACTGCTACTACCGCTATTCCAAGTTTTGCCAGGCGGGAAGGACCGCCACGTCGTCCACCAGTCATACCTCCTCCATGAAAGTATACTAAGGTAGGAAAGTTTTTTGCTCCTTTAGGCAGATAGATATCCAACACAGACATCTTCTTGCGATATTCATCCTTAGTCGCTTTGCTTAAATATGAAATGTTTTTAATAATCTTAATTTCATGTTTTTTCAATTCAGCATTATTGCCTGCCAAAACAGAACAGGTCAATAACGCAATAATTAGTACTAATAGCTTTTTGATAATCATTTTTATCCTTGAGTATTTTTTTACACCTATTATAAGTTATTTATGCTAAAATTATTTAAAAATCACCTCGTAGTAGGAAATTTTGCTTCCTTGTTCCCAGAAGTTTCTAAAAGAGTTTTTACTAAATGGAATGCTGGCTATTTTTTCGCCGCTGCGATTACAAGCATACACAGCTTTTATTTTTCGTGCGAATGTTAGTTTAGCAGGAGTTTCTATTGATTTATTTCTGAAAAAAGTAACATATATTTTCGGAGTATTCAACAATGAATTTGATTCACTTTTTAGACCAATATTAACCGTTTCTCCTGCTTTTAAAAGCAAAAACTTCTTTCCGTTGTTATTAATCTCAATGTTCTTGCCACCAATAAAAATATAATTAAGTGACGACATGTTTTTTAAATCAATTTGCCCATTCATGATAGCAAAAAATACATCCGATTTTTTATTGACTTGACCATAAAAGCTCCATGCGTCTCCAGTTCCTGTAAGCTTAAAACAACGAGGCATTTTGCCTTTCGCATTATCCAGATTTCCAATAAAAGAAGCAAAGGTAGATGTATCAGCAAGATAGTATGCTTTTAATGTATTAATCTCTATTGTACGGTTTGAATTACGCCATATTTTCCCATACTCGTCAAAGCTTACTGGTAATTTACCACCTGCTGAATTGATTGAATCATACAGAGCTTTTTGTTCTTGGTCGGTATCAATAAAACCGCTGGCAGAAAATGTTTTGTTCTTGAACCATGAACTTGCATCTTGTCCGTAGCGACTCAGAGCTGAATGAGGCTTAATAAAAAACGTATTTTTAGCAAACGAATAATCTCCGGCTGGTGTTGAAGGTTCATTAATTACCAGGTCGGCTTTTCCTTTGTATTTCTTTTTAAAAGTTCGAACTGAACTGTCTGTATAAAGGAATGGTACAAAATTATTCATGGTCATTTTGTTATAGCCGCGAAATTGCGCCGCGTAACAAACATTGTCAATCGGATAGGCTATTTCTAACTTAAACTCTGGTCGCTTAAGTTCTGGGGAACGAACAGCAATTGCCGCGGCGAGATTTGCAAAGTGACTATAAAGGTGACCATGTTGCTTCAGGTTAACTCCTGATCTTTTTTCAAATGAATCGTCAGGGTAGAACCAGTCAGCGAGTTTAAGATCCGGGATGTTAAGTTTGAAATTAAAAAGATATGCTTTCCCCATTGATTTTTGCATCGTTGCCGCGATAAGGTTGCCCCACCAACTGTTTTTATATACTAGGTTTGCACCGTATTCACGTGAAATAATGGGTTTGTCAGGTGTTGCAAAATACACCATAGGGGCAAGCCAGTCAAGACTGCGTAAAAAGCCGTAACCTCTACGGTTCCAGTATCCAGTTCCGCCGGAAACAGCATCGACGACATTATTGACTCCCGCTCTTTGAGAATAAAATAGTTCACAATCCGGTCCATTGGCAGTAATAATTCCGCCAAAGCCCAAAGAACGAGCATAGTCGTACATCTCTTTCAGATATTTAGAATATATTTCATACATAAATTCCAAGCCGTCAGAGACGTATGGATTGCTGCGTTTATTTTTGCCAAAAGCTGCTTTACTTATGCGCAAATCATCCATTTTTACTTTAAAATTAGACTTGTCATTGCCCCACTTTTCTATATTCCAAGTCGCGGGGAATTCAATGTTTTCAAAAATCTCACTTTTTCTTTTAGGACGCAAATATGTCGACATAGAACTTATATTCCATGTCTTTTTCAAGTTGAAAATTGTAGAATATTTTTTTTGGAGAAATTTACTCCAGAGTTTATAAAGAATATCGCGTGTTGCTTCAGGTAGTTTTTTCCAGTTCGAAGGGTCTTTCATCATATAGGTTGCCACAAAAGTACGCTCGTTCTCAATTTCATAAATTAAGACGGTAGGATCTTTTGCCGGAATGATATTGTTTCTATACGGGTTTGGAGTTGTCATAAACATTTTAACAATTTCTTTTTGACGACGAATCGCTTCCGGGTGAAAAAATCCTATATAAGCATGATTTTTTCGGGTTGCTCCTAAATCAGTAAAGAAACAGTTGTCATGCCATAATGTAATTGAAAGATAGAGGCCGTTGCGGTGACATGCCGCGACTAGTTTTTGCAGGTTTGGCAGAAAATTCACAGAAAATCTAAGTGGATTTTGCGAAAGAAGCGGAGGCCAAAAATTATTCTGATTCATACCCCATTTCCGCGGCAGGGTGTTAATCATATAACGAATGGTGCTATATCCCATGGATTTAATATGTTGCATAAAAACATCAAGTCCATCTTTGCCCAGACGGTTTTTTTGAGCAAGCATCATGAGCTCCGCGCTCCCCATATTGCATCCCCAAATCTGTGAGAGCTTAGTGCCGTCTTTGAATTGAAATTCCTTTCCTTTGGCATGTAGAGTTCCACGCTGTTCGATTTTGCTGTCGACAAGTCCAGAGAGGTCAGGATAAGATTTTTTGGCATTTACAATTCTATGGAAATCATCTTTGCTTTTAGCTGTTTTTTTTACGCTTTTGGAGCTGAATCCATGCACATAGAAACCCTCTTTGACCAAGGCTGCCAGTTCATCACTTATGCCAGGCTGAATTGGAGTGAGCAGATCCTCAGCCAGGTAAAGTTTTGCCAGGCTTAAATCTTCCCGACGTTTAATATTTCCCTTAGCTATAAGTGTAATATTATGTTTTCCCGGTTTTAGAAAAACACGTTCTCCACCTCCCCAGTAATAGCATGACGGCTGATTATTATAACCACCAAGTTTAATTAATTCTCGATTGTCAATTTTTACATAAAACTGATTGCTGAAATTTTTAGGAGAACGCGAATACACATATAATTTATATGCTTTGGGCTCTTTTAGTTGAAATGAGTATTTCCATTCAGGTTGATTTTGATTCATAGCGACAGCGTTATTGTAGAAAGAATCTTCATCTGCGACAGGACTTGTTTGTTTTAAAATTACATTTTTAGGATAGAGTAATCGACCATTTATCCAATCATCCGCCTTGTATTGACTTCCATCTTTTCCTGTGATCTTGCGAAAAGCTTCACGCGGAGAATAATACTTTGAAGTTGCAGATGTTCCAGTTTTAAGTATAATACGATTTGTTTTTCCATCCGTTTTTACTAAAATAACAGGAGCCATGTTTCTTGAAAACATAGCGATTTGATGATCAAGTTTTTTCCCATCCTGATTTACTGCTATAATCTTATTTAAATTTTTATTTCTGTCAAAAAACAGCTCTGCTGGCAAGTTTTTCTCGTTCATTTCTAAACTCAATACATTTAACGGCAAAGCAACCAATTTAGCTTTTGGGTCAATTTTAACTTCACAACTGATACTATTAAGATCATCAGCAGATTTCAACACTAATCCAGCAGTTGCCCCCAGTAGTCCCCAAACCACCCCGTCTTTTCCTGTATTTATCGTTACAGACTTGATTTTTGCTGTTCTTTTGAGTTTTAAGACAGTTAAATAGACTCCAATTTCGCCATTGCGACTGCCGGCGCTCCATACTATATCAGCTCCTGAAAGAGCTTTGGGATTCCACCATTCTCCGGTTTGTTTACCAACAACAAGTGGAAATGTTTCTTTTTTCCCATTTGCATAATTCACTTTTACAGTTGTCGCGATAGTTCCTTTTTTTGCCCATGCTGCTGTATTTAGCAAAGCAATTGAATTACATGTTTTATTAACAGGCAGAGTTATTGATTCTATCCCGAATGGCGAATTTTTACTTTTGAAAACAACACAGGAACGTCCATGGTTGCTTGCCGGATCAATAATAGTGAACGGCCAGGATTTATAAGATTTTGTTCCTGAAGGAAACAGGCGTAAATCATTTTTAGGTCCTTGATCTGTCCAACCGCCTTTTTTATCTCCCGCGACTTTGTCTTCAAAGCCCATGTTAGCGGTTTTTAATAAAGATAAAGGATAAAATTGATTTGTTTCAGAAGCAGGCGGCACCTTGCCTGCATATTTGTAATCAAATGTTAGTGTGACTGTTTCATTTTTTTTAACCTTAAATTTAGAAATAGGACTGCCGTCATGCCATCCCAAAGCACAATTATTTCCTAATTTTGCTATCGAGGGGTTACTGATTAGGCGAGCTGGAAAGTTTTTTTCTTTACACCCCCAGTACCAGTTTTTCTTGCCTGATTCAAAATCACCATTCTTAATTAAAACACCATTAACTTTGATGTTATCATAATAAACACCAAGAGCTTGTAATTTTGTAACTTTTCCGCCTTTGACAAATGGCCCTAAAAGCATTATGCGCACAATACCGTCTTGGTGAGGAGTAAAAGTCAGTTTTCCTGTTTTCCACTCCCTTGAAGCCGGATATTTAGTAGTAATATATTTCTTGACATTTTGAGGAGCTTGCCATGTTCCATAGCCAATGCTTACCCCATCTTGTTTTTTAAATGTAATCGGAACTCCTTTAATGTCAATTCTGGCCATATTCCCAGAGGCCCAAATATTTATCCCTGAAAAGATTAAAAATAAAATTAATGTAATACTTTTAGACATTCGCCTATTCCTTTTTATGATTTAGTTATTTTAGACAAAATTAAACTAAGATTATCTTGAGGTTCTTAATTTTTATCCTGTTTTTCCCTCTTACTCTTTATCTGAAAAGCCTATGTTAGCGACTGCCGAAAAGTTTAATGGAGAAAAATTATTCTTTATTCTTTTGGGAAGCTATTTCTCCCGCAGGACGAAACATAAAACTAATTTCTACTTTTTCACCTTTTTTTACTTTAATTACAGTTCTTGCCGTGGCATTATGCCAAGCCAGTATGCATCTTTTACCGAACTTAACAATATTTTTATCTGTAACAATCCTTGCCGGAATATTTACTTTCGACTTTCCTAATGTCCAGCGAGTAAGTTTTTTTTCAAAATCACCATTTTTAACCAATTTACCATTAATTTTAATTTCGTCATAATATACACCAACCGGTTTTGCTCCCGGCTTTTTCCCTCTAATGTATGGACCAAGTAAACTTATACTTATTCTGCCGTCTGCAAGAGGGATAAATGATATTTTACCTTCAGACCATTTTGTGGAATCACCCTTAAGGTTGACGGTAAGATACCGTTTAACATCTTCAGGCTTTAGCCAAGTGCCAAATTGAATTTTATGACCAGATGATTCAAGAGGTTTTAGTTCCACTTTTGAGAATCTACCGTTAATATCAATTCTGCCCATACCTGCTGAGGCCCAAATATTTATTCCTGAAAAGATAAAAAATAAAATTACTGCAATATTCTTAGACATTTGCTTACTCCTTAATTTAGTTGTTTTAGACAAAATTAAGCTCAGATTATCTTGAGTTTCTTAATTTTATCCTAGTTTAATAATGAGATATTTGTGTTTTATTAAGTTTTTTTATATTGTTTATTAATAATTCCACGGACTGCCATCTGGTGTACTGGTGGACGTGTTATACATTGGCAAGGGACCTGATGGAGCATACAGAGCTGTTTGGCTATTTCCTTTTTCTCCTTTGACGTGTCCATCGAAATAGAGTATATTGCAAGTATTATTGTGCCACGGGAACGCATACCAACCATTAGTACTCTTTGCCCCCATATAGGCACTAGGTACGTATCTTTTGAGCGTACTGTTGAACGATGCTGAATCTCCAGCATGGATAAATTGTGACGGACGACGAACTTGAGTCCGCTTTTTAAAACTATGAACTCGAGGAGTCGTTGTATATCCCACAAGGTCGCCAACCATTTGATTAACACCATATCCACCATTAATCCAAGAACCGTTAGCTTTCGGTAAAGGTTTATTTTTCAGGAAATATCCACTTGCATTCTCATATAATACCGATTCCGGACATGAGATTAGATTCATTTTTAAATATCCTTTATAGACAAGAACATCATTCCAATATCTATTACTGCCACTTCCGTCAGGGTCTACCATTCTTGCCGGGCAAATAAATCCATCGAAATCATCTTGATAATTAATAAACACTAATCCTATTTGTTTGAGATTATTGACACAGCTAATCGCTTTAGCTCGATCTCTTGCTTGATTGAGTGCAGGAAGCAGCATTGAGGCAAGGATTGCTATGATAGCGATCACAACGAGGAGTTCAATGAGTGTAAAATTTCTATTTTTCATGATAAGTTTTCTCCTTTGTTTTTCTTGGTTTTGGTTATATTGCTAAGTTGATATTTTAAATGCTTAAAGTCCAAATTTTCATCTCCTTTATTTTTGAGTTATTAGTCGATTGTTATTCCTTGAACATTGCCAGTAATAGAAAAATCGTTGCTGGCAATATTTTTAAGTCTTAGATCACTAATTGACAAAACACCTTCCATTCCTTTAATTTCAGTCCTGAACTTCTTTTCGCTATTAGTACAGTAAACATTTTCTGCAATAATATTCTCATAATGTAAATTATATACCGATAAGTCTTGACTTGGGATATGCTTCTGATTGCCGACATTTTTGCCCAGCTTGGCACAGCTAATCTTCATCAACAGAGGCTCTTGGGATTCTGTTCCGCATTCATACTTGTCTATATCGTCTTTTTGAAAGACTGAAGCCGGATAAAAATCATCGCTGTCAATAAAAATATTTTTATATTTTATATTTCCAATGTAGGTATTGTCACTTCCATACCATGTCATAATGTCTATTGCTGTGTGTGAAAGGTGTATAAGATAATTGTTTTCAAAGCTGATTCCTTCAATTCGAGTCGACTTATCTCCAGTCCAAATCTCCAGACTAATGCCCCAATCACACCACATAACACAATTTTCTACTAAAACATTAGTGGTATTTCCCGCATCCCCCAAATATGCTCCGCGCACGACAAAACAGTCATCATATGACCTTATAAAACAGTTTTTGATAATTACGTTTTCCGAACAACAAATGTTTATTCCATCAGAATTATATCGCCACTGACCAATAATCTTAACATTTTCAATTAGTACATTTGAGCAGTTGTTGCGAACTATCAGAGTCCAAAACATTGAATCTTTAATAATAATTCCGCTTATACTTAAATCATTACAAGCATAAGCGACCACTGCTCCTGAATATTGTATATCTAAATCACTAAATCCTAGTTCATGAAGTTTTTGTGCAGCTTCTCCGCCTTCCTCGCCAGAGACAGCTTCAATGCCGCGCTTTAATCTTGACGAATCTAATATTCCACGACCAATAATTTTTACGTTATCAGCACGGTTAATAAAAATTGCGCCATAAACTGTAGCTTCCTCATCAATGTAAATTGTCTGATTTGATTCCGGACAAATTAAACCAGGAAAATGTTCTCCTTTTCCAAAATATATATCTTCTTTTTTTACTTGGTATTCTAACTTTTTGTTAGAAAAAACGTGTAATGCATGATGAGAACCATTAACTTCAACAGTAAAATGTTTTGCTTCTGTTAATTTTAATTTAATAACATTGTCTTTGACTGTGTTATTGATCTCAAACTTCGATGGACGAATTTCCAAAGTACTTATTTCCTCAGTAAGCAATTCTATTTCAAGTTCAACAAGGCCGGTAAAGTCAAATGTTATAAAATACGCAATCTCAGTCTGATCGATATTTCTCTGTTTGCCGTTCCATACTTGATTCATGGGAAACGCCGAAACTCTAGCCTGATGAACATCAACTACCTGCCCGTCTACCTTAACGGAAAATCTTTTTTGCTCTTGAGTCATTTCTCGTCTCTTAATTTAATCATTGATAATTATTATTTTGTTGTTAATCCTTGATGTACATCTGGTTTTAATAATATTTTTTTACCTTTCTTATATTTTCCTTGTTCAAGCTTCTCAATTAAGTTAAAAATTTCATCAGCTGTTTGTTTTGTAGCGTGAGCAATGGAAGTTATCGGCGGATAATGCATAAGAGCTTGATGTGAACCGTTGACTGTAATCAATCCGAAATCCTCTGGCACCTTGCGAATATGGGCAATTGTATCGTAAAATAAACTAATTCCTTCATCAGAATAGACAAACAAACTATCAATATCTGTTGTGATCAGTTTATCAGCATTAAACAAAAAATTCTTAATAAATCCTCCTAGAGTATTCCCTTCAAGCCATTCAACCATCCGAGGAGCGACATTGGCAGAGTTCAAAGTATCAACAAAACCGGCAAGCCTTCGCTTAAAACTATTATCATGCCACTTCCAGCCAATGAATCCTGGAGCTTTATAACCGCTTGCCAGAAGATGTTCTGCCGCTTTACAGCCAACCGCATAGTTATCCAGAGCAACAACATTCTTAAAATTGTCAGTAAAGTTATCAGAGACGGTAATTACATTGGATTTCCCCTTCATCATAGAGCAAAATTCATGTTCAATATGGCTTGGTCCATTTGCAAAAATAATGTAATGGTAATTTTTGAATAATTTTGTATTCAATTTTGCCGCATCGCCATGGTGCAATTCTCGAGTTGTCTGGTACCCCCGTGCTTCAGCATTGCGCTCGATCTGTTCCCATAAACGATGCCAGGCATGATTTGTAATTCCGTTGACCCCGGCAGCTACAAAAACAATCTTTCCTTTGTCACATGGTGGTTTAGTGCCATTAATTAGACGGCTCTTGGAGCCGGTCAATAAGACATTATTATCTTCAAGTTTTTTCAAAGCTTTGCGAAGAGTGACCCGACTGGTTTTTAACATTTCACAAAGCTTACGTTCTGATGGCAGAAAACAGTCATTTGTATCGCGCATTTTAGCGATAATCTCATTTAACTGTTCTGCTAAATGTTTAGTTTTAGTATAAGTTCTCATAATACATAGCTCGTAATAATGTCGATGATCTTTACTTTAAAATAATACCAATGGTCTATTTTGTCAATAGGGGAATGCGCAAAAAAATAGATAAAATTATTTTCCATGCTTGCGTTAGCGGGAAAAATTCTGAAATGATGTCGACATAAATAGGGTTATACTTTTCCAACATTAAACTTGCATTCGTTTTAACGTATGCACAAAATGAGGAAAAGTGTTATGGGATAATATAAATTTATTAACCTATAAAAATAATTGAAATAAAGAAAGTTCGCACCAGCACTGTGATTGTTATTTACTATTAGGGCATATGACCAGTAGATTTTCAGACACTAAAAAAT
>Ga0255410_1065_pt1 | contig 15345 bp, 10 predicted proteins | sample CelNoTSeSYBR01J2_FD_182126 | JGI IMG/M metagenome (GOLD analysis project Ga0255410, IMG submission 182126) | Sediment cell enrichment communities from methane seep in Santa Monica Basin, California, United States - CellEnrichment... | ecosystem: Environmental > Aquatic > Marine > Cold seeps >... | reverse complement strand
TTGAAGATTATTTGAGGGAAAAGATGCGTTGCCCTAAGTGTAATTGTCAAGATGACAAGGTTGTGGATTCTCGTTCCGTACGAGAGGGTGCCGGTGTGCGCAGACGGCGTGAATGCCTTAATTGCCAACATCGTTTCACTACCCATGAAGGAATTATTCATAGCGAGCTGAAAATTGTCAAAAAAGACAATATTCGCGAAGATTTCGACAAAGATAAACTTCGTCGCGGTGTCGAAAACGCTTGTTACAAACGTCCCATAAACGCGGAAACCTTTGAGCAAATGCTTGAAGACATCTATAATTCCATCCAGGAACAACATGACAAAGAGGTATCCAGTTCTGAAATTGGCAATCACGTTATGCGCGCCCTGAAAAAAGTAGATCATGTCGCTTATGTGCGTTTTGCGTCAGTATATCGAAAATTCAAAGATGTAGATGAATTTATAGAAGAAATAAGAGCTTTAAAATAAATCATGATAAAATTAGCGGATACTTCCATTATGCTCACGAGTTCAGAAGGCATCACCAGTGCCTTTGATCCTGACCGCCTGCAAAGTAGGATTATCCAAAGTTTTCTCGCCGCCGGAATCACTGAAAGCTATCTCGCGGATGATATCAGCCTCGCGGTGGAGTTTTCGCTCCAGAAAAGCAAGAGAAAAGAAAAAGTTTTCACTTTATCCGAAATCAATAATAGCGTTGTCCGCATCCTGAAAGACACCGGTTTTCCTGAAATAGCCGCCATCTTCCTGCACAGCAACGCTTGTTCCCAAGTAACCATTGACCCGGAATTCAATACCATCAAAAAACTTCTGCAGAAACATCTGGGGATAAACCTTAATTCAATCGACGACCTTTCCGGTAAAGTAGTTTCCGCAGCACAACAGTTAAACATTAAAAACGCGGCACCGGATCTTTTCATCGAACTAGCCAAGCATTATGAAACTGAAGAATTTGCCGGCGAAGACATCGAACCTGTATCTTTAGACGCCTGGGAACACGATAATCGCTGGTTGGTCAAAGCGAAAACCTTAGAGCAAGAACTTTCGGTTTCCGCACGCAGCTTGGTTGACGCCAAAGTCATTCGTTTAATCGGTGTCAGCGGCATGTTCCCGTCAATTCGAATATTTTTCATGATAAATGAGTTCTGCCGTTTTCACGGGCTCACCGGTCCTCTAACTGAAATGGTTTTGATTCCTTATTTATTTTCAGCAGGAAAAGCAATTGATAACTGCATTACAACGACTGAACGTTTAGCCGCCGAACAAGCCGACCAGAAAGACTTACCGATATTTCTAACAATCCCGGATATGTCAAGTTTTGCGGTACAAATGTTAGATGCTTCATGGCCCGAAGTAGAAAAAGACTGCCGCGAGATGATTATCCCCCTCCGCAACTCACTCTCACGGTCTTTATTCAAGCTAAAGCTTTCATAAGCCAAATTAACCTGTATTAGACTCTAAGCCTCGCACAACATCCGGCAGTGAACTATTCAACATTTCAAATGCCAACACCCATGAAATCGGAGCGTTGGTCCAGCCGGTATAGATACTACCGGCGCCGCCTTCATAACAATCGCCACCGCCCCACTCCCCGGCTTTGATATCGTACATGCCCCGCCAACAGCCATTGTATTGTTTATCAGGACAGTCATCCTGAATTTTAATAACCAGTTCCAAAACTTTTTCAAAGGCTTTGCGGTATTTTTCATTGTCCGTCAGAGACGAAACTATTTGCAGTCCAAGCAAGGCCCAGTTGACCGTATAAATCATATCCGCCAGATGCGTCCCCGTGGGTGCCTCGTTATGTTCTGCTGGAATATTTCCGTTTTCAGGATCAATTTTTGAAATCAGCTTGTCCGTAAAATATTCAGCCACCTGTAGATGCAACGGATTATCAAGCAGTTGTGCGACAATAGAAGCCCCGATAACTGCATAAGCATCCTCACTGACAATAAAGTTATCGCGTTCATTCCATAAATATTCATGATATTTATTTACAACTTCCATATATTCCGGCTTAGGAACTTCTTTCCAGGCACGAGCCAGGGCAATACAGACCAGCGAACCCCAGTGCGGCAGTTTTAAATCCCCTGCCCAGACATTCGTGTCCGAAGGCTGACAATTAAAGACGCCGTTAAAACCTTCAGTCAAACTGTCTGCCAACAGCAAGGCCCATTTTTTAATTTCGTATTTAGCTTCAAGATCTGGAAATTTTTCAGCTATCAGCAATTGTAGATAACAGTTCCAGCCATTATCATCAAACCATATAGTTTCGGTCCATTTGATATGAGACCAGTTCCATGCGCCGAGAGGATATTTTTCATCACAACGATTCAGCAAGCCGCTGCGATTATAGAGAAAATCCAGAATATTGACGGCTATTTCATAATACTTTTTATCCTCAAAAACATCCGCCGCCAACAGGAACAAAAGAGCGGTTTCAAAATTACAATCAGCACGTCGCTGTTCAATAATGCTGTAACCGTCAAATTCCGTCCAGGCCGGGAAACTCTTGTACACTCTTTCCGTGCTACTGTTACCCACAGTATTAAGAATCCGTTCCGCCACGCCCCATTTACCGTCTTCTGGTATCATCACACCGGAATTAATAAACCAATTGATATTCTTTTTTAAAGCTTTTTCTAATTTCTGTTTCATTTTTATAATTCCCTGATTATTTTTTTGTTATTTTTCAAAAGCACACGTGTGTTCATATGCTAAAAATATTACAATTCATGCTGTTTCACGTTTAACTAGAAACGGTTTTATTGCTTCATCCTGTTCTGTATTTCCGTAAATAATATTTATTAATTTTTCCACGGCTCTGCGCCCCTGTTGATGAAATGGTTGATGAATTGTGGTTAGCGGCGGGTCCAACAAAGCAGTAAGCGCCAGATCGTCATACCCTACCAACACCACGTCTTTACCAAATTCAGCGTCTGTCTTATTAATTGCCTGGATAAGTTCAGCCGCACGGACATCCGTTGCCGCAAAAATTCCTACAGGTTTATCGGTCGTTTGTTTACGAGCTTCCGCAAATGTTTTCGCGAAATTATCAAGGGGAAAAAGGACACAGCGTTCGGCAAGCTTGCGATCCTGCATATAGGCGTAAAAAGCCGCTGTCCTATGTATAGACGTTTTATCAATCAGATAACTGGAGCAGTTATGCTTCATTAAGCATTCAGCGGCAAGTTGACCGCCGTGACATTCATCCATGTAAAGCACAGGAATATCGCGATCCCCACTTGTGTTCAACAGCATGGCCTTACCTCCAGCAGTAATATATTTTTGAAATAACTCTTCAAGCTTTGCTGATTCTCTAATATTAAAAGGATATGAAATAATGCCAGAGCCGGGATTTTTTATATTTTGCAAAATAAATTTTTCATAAGATTCATAACTTTGTCCAAAATAAAAATTCAACGGAAAACCATTTTCGGCGGCAACTTCAGAAATTCCAGTCATTAAATCAGCCACGAGCCGATTCGAATATACCGGCATGAAAACTCCGATTGTGGCAGCCCTGCCGCGTTTCATGAATTCCGCGATACGGTTGCGCTTGAACCCCAGTCGTTTAGCGGTAACTTCCACGAGCTTCTTGGTTTTCGCTGAAACACGGGCATTTTTATCGGGATTATGATTCAGAGCCCGAGAAACAACTGAATGCGATAAGCTTAATTCTTTTGCTATGTCTTTTATTGTAATCATATCAATCCAATGTCTTATTAAAACACACGTGTGTTCTTTTAGAGTATTATACAAGCTCTTTGTCTATTTGTCAACAAAATAATTATTATTTAAGCAACAAAATGAAAATGCACAAATTATTTGACGTATTCAGAACTATATCAATATACAAATTCTCTTGAGACTTTTGTTCCTGAACTCAATTCAGTCACAAAAATAGTCCACTTTCCACGTAAATCATTTTGAGCAGGAATAAATTTGATTCTGCTCACTCCGTTTTTCGCGGCAAAATAACCACTGAATTCGTTGCGGCGGCCTTTCGGGCCGCTAATAGTGATCTGCAAGGGCTGAATACCGGAGATCGGTTTGCTATTTTTGTCGCTGATTTTAATTGTAAATTCCGATTCTTGCCCGGCGGTGAGTTTTCGCGGCAAAATAACATTAACTTTTGAAATTTCCTGCGGATATACCGCCAGAATTGCTCCCCAGGCAGGCTTCAAGTCAACAGTAACTGTTGTTAAATCGTTTTTTGAGACAGCATTAAGCTTGCGATGCGAAACTAAATCATAAACGACAGCATTCTTCGCTCTGAGAGTAACATTGACTGTTTGCGGCAAGCCCTGTTCCATAATCGCACGGTATTTTTTGCCGACATAGTCACCAAAGGTGCGTTTATCATTGACCACAAATACATATTGGGCTCCATCTTTTTCGAGTACATTGAGGAATGCCATGGGCGAGTCACAGTCGGCGTATGATTTAATTTTATTATTTAACAGATTGCGAGCCGCAGCAGCATTTTTTAGCATGTCCTGATATACAATATCCGCGGTAAAACCACCTTTATTTTTGATATGGTAATAAGTGGATTTGCGACGCTTTGTCATATCCATATCGAATTTCACCGCCTCCGGAATGAGTTTTGCGAATGGTTCGCCGCAAATAACTATCCCCCCGCTCTTTGCGAATGCGGTAATTTTATCAAACACGCTTTTAGGCAGATGGGTGGTATTGTGCATAAACAAGACTTTATATTTATTTAGATCTCCACGTTGAATATTTTCATCAAAAATTATATCAGTCGGAATATGCGCCATCTGCAATGCTGCGTAATACCCAAAACCTGACGTACCTCCGTAACCACCCCATATTTTTCTACCGAAAAGTTGACTACCGAAAGACAACAACATGGCGCATTTGCGCGGCGCACGGTTCAGACGACTGACGGTCGGCCACAATGGCTGCAATACTTCTTTCGAGAACTGCGCCAGTTTATCGTAAATATTCTTCTGCTTAAACTGAGGTCTTGCCGTTGGCATTAAATGCGCAAGACTGTAATGTTCAATCACATCCGGAATGCGGGAAAATGCCAGCCAGTCTGACTCAATTATGACATCGGTGGGTTGAACCCCTGCATAACGTTGTTTTGCCGGACATATCTTGTTAGCATACAGCCATAACGAAGCTCCAAAATTAATTCCTTTGGTTTTCTCCTCGTCTTGAGCCGCGTTGACCAGGGTTTCCGCAGCACCAAGAGTTTCGCTTGCGTCCGGATGCGTGTAAAACCAAGTTCCTACCTGATCCAATCCCTTGTTACGATAAAATAACGGTACGTCCCTGAATGGGTCGTGAGTAACTTTCGCATCTGGAAAGCGTTGCTTAATTATATTTTTAATATCCTCGTTTAAATAATTATCTCCATAGCCACGCTGCCAAAACCACTTGAAAAATTTATACCATTTATTATTACCCGAAAACACTATTGGCGTATTGGCTTTAACTTCTTTCGGCACACTTATTACTCGTCCGGCAGTTCCATCTTTTTCTTTCCGTTGATTTTCAGGCACCGGCATTTCAAAACCAAGTTCCTTCCCCGCCCGTTTTCTTCCCGAGACAGAATAATCAGGTTCAGCTATATTTTCATTTTCACTATTCAGGAGAAAATCGTCTATCGCGGGATGACCGCTAAACATTCCAGTCCATTCACTAATTTTCCGCAATGCCCATTTGCGCTGAACAGGATTCCAGGGATTGGGAGCTTTTCCCTTACTGCCGTCATAGCGGATCATTCCGGTATTAGTATTGGCCTTAGCCCACAGGCAATTGTAACTTATTTTGATCCTTTGCCCATGCTTTATGGACTCATCCAGCACTTTGGCTAAAAATGCTTTTTGTTTGCGACAATCAGCAGATGGCGACAAGGTCAATGATGTACCGTTAAAGCCATGCTCTTGAAGACTTTTTAAATATGGAACGTCAGACCGCCCGCCCCAGGAATAAAATTTATAAGTATCTTTTCGTTTTTCAGGAGCAATAAAAATATTGTAACTGCCGCGATAAAGTGAACCTTCAAGCGCTACAGTTAATTTATATTGCCCTGCCCTCCAGGCTTTGGTTTGCAATGAAAATGTTTTTTTAATTTCACTTCCTGGAGCAAGTGTTGAAAATTTCAGGATTTTACATTCCTTGATTCCGTTATTAACCGTAAGCTTAATAACAGATGCAGTCAGGTTTTTTGCTGTATTATTCCGTAAGCCTAAATTAAGATTAAATTTTTCTCCCCGGAAAAAGGCATGCCGCAAGTCAGAGTTATTGATACTGATTGCGACCGGGCTAAGCTGTACAGGGACAATTGGATTAGCAAAGTCTTTCAATGTGCGGACACTTACGCGCTTAACTCTGATTTTGCGTCCCCGTTCCCCAAGCGCAACTTTACCGGTTAAAAGGCTCTTGCCTGCCGCGCTCAAGTAAAATTTTCCATCGATCATTACTGCGATAATGCCTTGATAAAAATAAATTTTATAATTTAACTCTTTTCCTTTTGCCGGGACCGGCAGTTGCTTTTTACTGCTGTCAATTTCCGCCAGAGTAGTTATCTGACCATTTTCAACTCTGACAATACTTAAGCTGGTCATACCTGAACTATAACGCTGATGCTTTAATTCATAATGATTGTCAATATTCCGCCATCCTATCCCTAGCAATATACTGCCCAAACCATCAATGCAACTAACTGTTGCACTCAGACAATAATTTTTCCAATCTTCTTTTCCAGCAGTACTCCAGATTCCTTTAGCGGTTTCTTCATCTGAATATTCACAATACGCGCCTTTACTCCAAAACCATTTACCATTAATGGCTTGCCATAGCTTTACTGATTCAGAGCTTTTAAAATCGCTGTTTAATAAAACTTTCTCCGGCACAGTTTTAGTAATTTTAGTCGGGATTATTTCAGACTTATAAATCTTCAAATCTTTAATATTACCGACAAAGCAAAACTTACCACCAAAAGCATATGTCCCGATTTTCAGTGGATAACGATTTTTGCGCGGTAATCCATTACAAGCAACTTCCGCCAGGAGCTTTCCATTTAAATAAAGCTTAAGTTTCTTTCCGTTGCCACTAACCGTTACCCTATTCCATTTATCCGCTATATTAGCTATCGGCGCACTTACCCTATTGTACTTATTCCCGGTATCTTTAAACATAAAACTTAAAATATTCTTTTTCACCCGATAATGATAGAGCATTCTTAACTGCCAGCAGTTGCCGCCGGAATCAGCCCCCTTGGTCAAAAGTTGCATCCTGGGAATTTTGCTGGAAAAATCAACCAGCGGCTTGAACCATAACTGTATAGCAAATCCCTTTGCTTTGGTGAAATCACTGTATTTATCATCCGGTATGATTGCCCATTTCCCTGCTTCAAAGCCAGGAACGCTTCGCCTGCCGTCTTTTAACCACTGCGGATCCGCATCGTCTTTTTGAGCAGAATTTCCCAGCCAGCCATTTGCTTCTTTGTTAATGGAATTTTTGAGTATTTGACCTTTTCCTTCATTCATTTTCCAACAAGCGGCAGGATTCGCTACGCTAACCTGTACTACTGTTGTGAAAAAGAGTAGAACTGAAACAACTTTAAATGTTAAAGACATATTTTTAATACCCTTGCTTATAATTTTAATTGCGTCGCACACCAGTGCGAGTCCATTCGTGAGGATTAGCATTACATTTGGCCGCAGGCAATTTTAAATCGGCAACATGTCCATCCAAGGATAATGTATTTATTCTTCCTTGATGACGCAGTCGCATTTCAGATGCATATGTATCTGTACCCATATCCTGTACTGAACCAAATCCATAGTACCATGGGTTTGTCGCATTAGGATCAAGGACAGTTCCATGTCCATCAACAAGAATTCTAAGCACACTGGGACTCTTAACGGTATTGACTTTGTACAAAGGAGTCGGCAAAGACGCGCTTGTACTTAAATACCGGAATGCATTAAGGTTAGGTCGATAACTAACATAAAAGCCGGAATTAGCAAAAAGTTCTACATCAGACGGGCAACGGTAAACATCACTTCCCGCAGCGTATCCCTTTGCTGAAACGTAAGTATCAAGAGCTAGTGGCCAAGCGTAATATCCACCTACCTGCGTATAACCACATGGCATATAGTCATCAAAATCATTAACGTAGTTGTTTGTTGCAAGTCCTATCTGCTTCAAGTTTGACGTACAGCTGATTTTTTTGGCTTTCTCACGCGCCTTGTTCAGTGCCGGCAGCAACATTGAAGCCAGTATCGCTATGATAGCGATCACAACGAGCAATTCAATGAGTGTAAATTCTCTTTTTTTCATCTTATCCTCCTGGTTTTTGTTTATTATTATTTAGCTCTGGAATATTTATTCCAGCGTTTAAGTATTATTTCCGTAGCTTGTTTTGATTTTACCCTGCCATCCATTAACGCGTATAAAATATCTCTTATTTCATAAGTCATAAAATCGCATTGCTTAACGTAGGCAGAACTGTTTTTTTCAAATGGGAAAGGACTGCGCTTGAAATATTCAGAAACGTTTTTATGACTTGTGCAGTCAAGTAAACTTGAAAACAATCCTGTCGTTTTTTTTAAACATGGTGAATCCCACATTTCTGTAACCATCAAGTTTTGAGCTGGCTCGGAAATCATAAAATCAATAAAATCAAAAGCAGCTTTCTTATTGGGAGAATTCTTATATACGCCCAGATATATCGCGCCACGATATAGTACGTTTCCTTCATCCGGCATAAAAAACATTCTCCCCATATCAAACGGAATATTTTTATTGCCGTAAAATAGAGAAGAGCCGGGAGCAAAAAGAAGCTCACCTTTTGCAAATCTGTCTACAACTTCAAGACTATATTCCTGCTCACAAATAAACATCTTTGAAGTTCCGCTAAACTTTTCAAATAGCTCAAGCCGCTGCTCCATAAAACTCTTATTAAGCTTAGATAAACCCTTTAAATTAAAATAGTCCCACAGATGCCCACCGGCACAAAAACCATCAGGTAATTTCTCGGCTGCTTCTTGATGAAGTTCCAGCATTTCACCTCGCTGTAATCGTTCAGGAATATTTTTAATACCCAATCTAGCAGCTAAATCCTTGTTCCAGCAAATTAACAAAGTAGAAGCCTTGATTGGAACCGAGTTTTTAAATTTTGTACCAAAATCTTTAAATATATAATCATCAGAATTCAGCTTCTTGAGAATAGATCCGGGAAGAGGAGCCAATAAATCATCAATAGATTCATGACCGTTTTGCAACATCAGAATATCAAAACCATTTTCAAGAACATACTTGGGATAGTTAGAGGATAAAATATTTGACGGCAATTCTTTCAGTGCAACGGATGCGGATGAATATCCCGCATTAAACATATCAAGGGCTTTATGCCAAAATACACGTTGTTGAGGATGTGTCTCAAAACTGACGAAATTTAGATTGACTGCTGAGTTTACATGCATGCCACTTCCCATCTGCATCGGATGTATATCAAAAGACCGATCTTCAACTCCAGCGATAAAAGTCCCCCGACTTCCTTTGCGGACAATCTGCCCCCGTTCAAAAAAGTAATCCAAAGCTCCGCGAATTGTAACTCTGGAAACATTCAATTCTTCTGACAATTTCCGTTCAGGCGGCAATTTAGTTCCTGCCGGAGAGTGGCGAATAAAGTCAGCCAGTTGGCTCTTCAACTGTTTTGCCAAACCTTTTCCACTATTTCGGTCTATTTTGAATTTTTCTCTAATATCAAGTTCTGTCATCAACCGCTTTCCATTTTTTATCATATTACCATCAATACATAGAGCTTACATCTCCAAGCCATAAAAAGCAATACCAACAATAAGAAAAATCAAATAATAAAACAATCCAACCTCAAGCGCATATGCAAAAACAAAAATTAATCATCCTTGGTACTACTTCTTGGTATTACTTTTTGGTATTATAAAATCATAAAAAGGCCCAAAAAGACGACTAGCGTTTACTTTTCGTAAAATCTTCAAGCTAAAGACTCTTCAATTGTTCTAAAATTCCTGCGATGCATTGCCGGGATGGTTTTTGATCAACTACGCACTGCTTGAAGCCTTCCCCGGTCACAATAAGAGCTTTACGAATATTTCTGAAATCAAATTGTGGATTACTGTGCAACAGGCTTTTTTCAAAAACGCAAGCCAATTCAGGGTGTGATTTTTTGAGCACGTTGGGCAATTTTTTTACAGCTGGAAATGAATAGTCTGAAGTTTGCAAAAACTGTTGTTTCTTTCTAAATAAGAATTTAATCCATTTCCAGGCGGCATCTAATTCCGCTTCTGTTTTAACGGCAGAGCGAAAAATCCCCAGGCTGTAATTGCCCATTACCGACTTTGCAGGCACATCAGGAATTTCAGAAGGAATCAAATAGGCCTTGATATTGAATTTTTGAATCATCATTTTATTAAGAACAACAGGCCAATACGAGGATGATAGACCTAGCCCAACTCTACCAAATGCAAATAAGTCAGGACCGTTTTCCGGCGCGGGATTCCCTGAAGCATATAAATTTGCCATAGCTTCAAATCCTTTACGACAGTTTTCGCTTTCAATAAATTTTATATATGATTCCAAAGAATAGTTTTCCATCAACGTTTTTTGAGCAGACCATAAATATGGAAATTCCCCAATAATGCCATGCCATCCAAAGGGGATATCCATAAAACAGCCATAGTGCTCTGTTTTTTGCCGCGAAGTATATTTTCCTAAAATCCTGACCCACTCGGCTAAAGTTTGCATGTCCGGCAATGTTTCTGTATTTGTTATCCCAGCTTTATTCATTAAATCAATATTAGCCAAAACTACTCTAGCATTAATTTTAGATGCTAAAGCATGAACATGCTCTTCGCCATTAGCGTTTTTGGTTCGATAAAAACATTGCGGATAAAGAGTTTCAGTCAATTCCTGAAACCCCGGCATTTCTTCAAGCGGCATCAAACCGTTAATTGCTGCATAATCCGCATGAAGGAAAAATTCCCCCACTGTTGGAGCTTCTCCGCTGCCAATCTTCAAAAGATAAACATCATCCACATCAGAAGCTGCTGGATTTATCGCCACTACTTTAACCCTGACATCTGGATTCTCAAGCTGAAAAACCCTTGCTAAAGTTTTAATTGTAAATTCATATTGAATATCCGGCTTAAATACGCCAAAGCTAATCTCGGTTGTAGCTCGACTGGTTATATGCGTGAAAATATCTGAATATTTTTCTTCCAAAAAATCACAATTAATATATGAACCACTTCCCTGAATTTTATTTATTATTCCTTCTTTTGCCAGTTCAGACAATGCGCCAACTATGGTAACTCTTGACACGCCAAAAGTTTTAGCCAACATGCGCTCCGAGGGAAGTCTATCCCCTTTTTTTAGTTCGCCAGCCGTTATTTTATTGATAACATCTGACTTTATTCTCATATAAAGCGGCATATATTCTTTTTTCAATGTATCACCTTGTATATTTTTTATTCCCAGTCTAAACATAAGTCCAATTATGCCAATTTGCAATATTAAAATAAAAAAATAATATATTTTAAACATCAAGCACTTGACAAAACAAGAAATATATCATATAATATAATTGGATTCATTAATAAGTCAACTTCTAAAAAAAGATAGAAACATGAAAGAAAAGATAGGCTGCAACATCGGCTGCAATATTGTATATCCTGATTGCGAAGACGAAAACAAATACAATGAAGCATTATATTTCGAGGCCATTCCTGAATATAAAAAACATGGCTTCACTCATATTGAATTTTCTCATGTTCACAAGCTTGACGAAGCTGGCGCCGGGCGCATCAGGGAATTTTGCCGGACAGTAGGAATTATTCCGTGGTCGATTCATTCGGAACACCTTAACGCAGATGGCGCGCAGGCATTAGAAGAATACTTGACTATTCAGTTACATTGCTGTAAAATAGCCAAAGCTCTGGATGCTAAAGTCGTAGTTTGCCATATCCCCAATGTGGCACCTAGGGCCAAAGCTCTTGAACGCGATGTTGACGTATTGTCAAAATTGGCGGATATCACCCATGAATATGGGTTAAAGCTGGCAATTGAAACACCGCCTTATGATTATATAATTAAATTGGTAGATGCTATTGATCGTGATGATGTCGGAATTAATCTGGACACCGGACATTCATTTCTCGAAGGTAACGATCCAGCATTTGTCGCACGCAAAATCGGTAAACGTTTATTTACGGTTCACTTGCAGGATAATTTTGGAGTCAATGACGACCATCAACCGCCGGGACTTGGAAAAATCGACTGGCACAGCACTTTGACCGCTTTAAACGAAATAGGCTATAATGGTCCTTTAATGATGGAAATGACCGGGCCCGGAGTCAAATGTCGTCGTTCAGTAAAAGAATTACGAAATTTTGCATTAGAAAAAGAATTGATATTTGCCAAAGCCTATTTAGAATATTTATGGCAAAATTTTTAATATAAAAAATTATCAACAATGGAGGAATGCATGAAAAAAGGATCGTCAAAAAAAAGACATAACTTGTTAACCATCAGGAATTTCACACTCATTGAGCTCCTCGTCGTGATCGCTATCATAGCGATACTTGCCAGCATGTTACTACCGGCTCTTGGCAAAGCCCGGGAAACAGCAAAAAAAATAAAATGCCTTAGTAATGTCAAGCAAATTACGCTTTCTATCTATACTTACAGTGATGATTTTGAAGGCTATTTGCCAATTACCGGTACTTACGAAGGTGCTTACACTTATTGGCACAAGTTAATCATGCTCACAAAACATATGCCAGGGACTTATTCACTTATCCCTAAGGGAGTGTACCAATGTCCATCAGAAACTAATGCTACTAGTGCTGGAAAAGGTTCTCATTACGGATTAAGTACCTATCTTCATAATAGTGAAACAAGCAGTACTAAGCGATATCAGAAACTTAACAATATTCCTCAACCATCAGGAATAGCAATGGTAGGCGACAAGGATCCTGTTGAGCACACAAATTTTTCAGGAAGTGAAACCAATTATGCAAAATTCCGCCATACAAACGGAAAAGGTATGAATATTGGATGGGTGGATGGTCATGCTACATGGCTAGAAAACCAAAAAGTCCCAAATGTTCCATGGGGTACACGTTGGTGGGAAAAACATTTTTGGGGACGTAAAGATATGTATTCAATTTGGAAATAAAAAGTTATATTTAATGTCTTATTTATAGATGGACATAGTGAGTATAAAAAACGCAAAGAAATACCATATGAAGAGATTGATGCAAAATATTTTTATAACGTTTTCTGGGGATTCAAAAATCAACAACATCGATGGTAGGAGATTATGAAAAAAAAATTACTTTTTTATTTTTTAGCTTTTTCGTGGACATTTTTATTATATGGAGAAGCAGATGTTTTTAAATCGTGGATACCGTCAAGAAGTACGACAATAAAAGTCGATGATGACATAAAACACGAAGGGACTACGACTCTGCTTTTAACTTATAAAAAACAAGACAAAAAGAGTTGCACAATCACTAAAAAAACACCTGATTTGGTTGCCAACAATGCCTATGTATTTGGTTTCTATTTTATGTTGAATAAAGATTTTATTAAAGCCAAGGGAAGAATTTTTATCGAATTAAAACATGGTAAAACCCAGCTTTTTACCACGTGGCGCGGGAAACTCACTCCTGATTCCTGGCATTATATGAGTATCAGGCTTGACGCAAAAAGTAAACAAAAAGCAATTTTAAGTATTATAGCGCGTGGAACTGGAGGTATTAGGATTGCAAAACCAAGTTTTACAAAAATCTCTCATCCAGCGACAGGCATCAAACTTGTTGAACAGTATCTCAAATTGCCTTTTGGGACTTTGATAGGGGAAGAAATACAAGATAATCTCAATATCAAAACGGGAACAATTGAATTCTGGCTTCAGCCGCACTGGAAAGAAAAAAGCGGCAGGCGTTTTGCAGAGAAAAACATTCGCACCCTGTTCTTCTGGGGGGAAGATAATCGCTACAATTCAATATCCCTGTGGGCATGGAATAAATTTCCAAATCTTTATTTTTCTTATGCTGGCAACAACCGTAAAACATGTTCAAGTGTACTTGTTTGCAATTGCCCACGAACTGGTTGGAAAAAGAATAGCTGGCATCATTTAGCGGTTTCCTGGCAACAAAGTAAAGATAAACCTCGACTTTCATTTTTTATTGATGGAATGCCAATTCTTTCGGCGGTTTCAAAAAAAACAGAAATCAACGCTTCCGTTAAGTTGGATATGTTTTTAGGAATAGGAAAGTACCATCGCACGCTTGACATGTCTCGAGTTGCAAACTCCAGCTTTGCGTTATTCAGGATTTCCAACAATATCCGGTACACAAAGCCTTTCATTCCTACTGGCGATTATAAAGTTGATAAGCAGACAATGTGTTTCTTCCCTTTAACAAATAATAAGGATTTAACTGGGTTTGTTGTGCTTAAGGACGGAAAAACCCAAGAAATTAAAGCTCAATTACGCAAAATTATTAAAAAGGAAAGCAAATGACAACACCCCATAGAATTTTATCGTACATAGTGATATTTTTAACGTGTGTATCCACAAACGCAAACGACGCAAAAGATAAATTTGCCAGCAATATAGTGCCACAGCCCAAAATAGTGGAAATGGCAAAAAAAAGCACACTCCTTAAGTTACGGCCTAATAAAATTACAATAATTTACGGAGCCTCGTCCGCAAAAACAAAAATTGGAGCGGAGGAAATAAAAAAAGAATTAATTCGTAAGGGCTTTTTATCAAATGTTAATATCACATCTGATGTTAATTATCAAAAAGGAGCTGAACAGTTTTTGATAATTATAGGTGGTCCAAAAGAAAATAAGATAACTCGATTGCAATGGAAAAATGTAACACACGCAAAAGAACTCTTAAAATTGAAACCTCAAGGATATTTAGTTGAACAAATAAAAATAAACGGCAAACCCGCCGCAATACTTGCAGGAGCATCCCCTCAAGGCTCTCTCTATGCCGCTGTTACTTTTATGCAAATGCTTGACAAAAACGGGAAAGACGTAGTAATCCCGCCTGTATATATCAAAGACTGGCCGGACTTCAACTGGCGGTACATTTCTCATATGACTCATATCTTCAGTCAATCATCCAAGGCTTATGAATTTGCGGGGAAACGATATATTGGAGCAGAAAAAACAGGACAAGAGTATATTGATTGGGCGCTTAGATTTAAAGTAAATGTAATAGGAATTAAGATTTGGCAAATTAACAAAGCCATGTTATCAATACAAAAGTATGGAAGTGATAGAGGAATATATCCATTTATGTTCT
>Ga0255410_1064_pt1 | contig 15372 bp, 12 predicted proteins | sample CelNoTSeSYBR01J2_FD_182126 | JGI IMG/M metagenome (GOLD analysis project Ga0255410, IMG submission 182126) | Sediment cell enrichment communities from methane seep in Santa Monica Basin, California, United States - CellEnrichment... | ecosystem: Environmental > Aquatic > Marine > Cold seeps >... | reverse complement strand
CATGGTTGGAATGTAAGTGCAAAGTATGTCAAGACATTGGGCATGAAGTTATAGTTTATCGAGGTTTGAATCGTAATAAACGGAGAGGGTTTCATAATTTATGGGTTTTTAATAATTATAAAAAAGGAGTAACGGAAAAAATGGAATATATTCAGGTACCTTGTATAAAAACAAAACAAAGCGAAAAATCAACAATATATTCATTTATCGTTAATGGGAAAGATATTTCCCAATTTGCGTCAGTATCAAGAGTTACGAGAAATGAGAAGGGAGATTTTTTTGGATATCAACGGCCAGAAGTGTTGAATCATATTAAAGATATTGGAGAATATTTGGACAAAGAAAACTCTATATTACCAAATTCTATTGTTATAGCATTTAAAGATAAATTAGAATTTGTTACTGAATCAAAAAAGGGAGATAATATATCTATGGGGGTATTGAATATTCCGATAAGTGAAAAAAAGAAGATTGGATGGATTGTTGATGGGCAACAAAGATCTGCGGCATTAAGAACATTAAAGAAAGAATATTTTCCTATTTCTGTAATCGGGTTTGAATCTAATAATATTGAACGAGAAAGAGAACAGTTTGTACTTATTAATAATACTAAACCATTGCCTAGGAGTTTAATCCATGAATTACTGCCCAGAATTGATAATGTTCCTCCTAAATATAAGAAGAGAAAAGATGCATATTGTTTACTTGAAAAGTTGAATTATGAAAAATCATCTCCTTTTTATCATAGAATAAAATCTACTACTACTGCCCATATGGAAACTGCTAATATTCAGGACACTTCAGTTTTAATTATGATAGAAAATAGTATGACTAATGGAATATTAAATAGGTATAGAAATAATGAAAGCAAAGCATATGAACTTTTGTCTACATACTGGGGATCTGTTAAAGATTATTATCAAGATGCTTGGGAATTAGCACCTAAAAATAGTCGCCTGACTCATGGAGTAGGGATAAAAGGCATGGGGTATATTATGGATGCAATATGCTATAAAATAATTAGGAAAGATCCAATTCCAAAATTAAGTAAATTTACAAATGAATTGGAATTTTTAGGAAAAGATATTGCCTGGACAGAAGGTTCATGGAATTTTGGAGAAAATCACATTTTACCTTGGTCTGAAATTAAAAATATTTCTAGCCATATTAATTTAATCACTAATTTTCTTATTAGGAAATATCGTTTGGATTCAATAACTTAATATTATCGACTCCACTCAACCTTTGCAAATGCATTATGATTATGAATACTTTCATGATTTTCTGCGTGAATTTTGAACCATGCTATTTTAGGATGTTTTTTTAACTTTAAAGCAATATTACGCACAATGTCTTCTACAAAAACAGGATTATCATGGGCTTGCATAGTAACATATCTTTCATCAGATCGTTTAAGTAGTGCATAAACGGGTGCTGATGCTGAAGATTCAACAATATCTATAACTTCCTCAATCCAAACAAAGTTTGGCTTATTCTTTTCATTAAGAGTATTTTTCAACTGGATTTCTACATACCCTCGTTGATTATGAGCTCCGTAATCACTAATTTCTTTACTGCATGGACAAAGACTTGTTACAGGTATCGCTACTATTAAAATAAAATCATCATTGTTTTTTACTGTTTCTGCAATAAAAGTACAATCATAATCCATCAATGCTTTAGCCTTGGAAACTGGAGCTGTTTTTTCTATAAAATATGGAAATGTCAATTCAATATGAGCACTTTCAGCATCTAGTCTAGATTTTAATTCATGGAGAATCGCAGGAAGAGTGTTCATTGTTATTTCTCCTCGACAATGATTTAAAATCTCAATAAAACGACTCATGTGAGTTCCCTTAAAATGATGAGGTAGGTTTACTGACATACTTACATTGGCAACTGTATGCTGTTTCTTGTTTTTTTTATCTAGTACAATAATAGGATATTTTAAGTTATTTACACCTACCTGATCTAAATCTATCCCACGTATGTCATTACTATTTTGAACATCTTTCATTCTTTTATTCCTTTATTTTTTAAAAAAAGATCTTCGACTGTCAGTGTCTACCAGTATATGTTTAACACGTTTATGTTCATCATCAATAATATTACAAACAGTCAATTTTGGAGTCAAACTCGTTCTAATTTTACCTAATCAATCTGTGTTTGTTTTGTTCAATACTTATTCTTCATTTAGCAAGTAAAAACTGCAATTTTATCTTGTTTTTCTATAAGGTTAATTTCCATAATTAACATTTTCCATTAAAATTCAATTTATGGGGATACAATCAAAACATATCCCGCGTAATAAAATATCGCAGAATGCCACAAAATCAAACATAAATCCCCAACTAGCCACATTATTTACCTTTTGTTGCATTTACTCTAAATATTTTTTTAGGTTAGGATATTTTTTAACTAAGTCCAAATTGAAATTATGCCCAGTATGTCGCGGCAGAGGTTATAGAGTTATTAATATAAAATGATAATTATTGCCAAAAAACAGTATTAACAAATTAGGGTTTGATTTTTTTCTTGTGTAGATGAACTCAAAGTATCTAGGCTATTTATTTCTCGAATGATAATCATGATTTTATTGACTCAATTGCTTCTTTTACTCCTTCCAATCTAGTGTACAGGAAGGGGGGTAAATCATCCATCAAGCAACATGAAATAGCCCCACACGGCTTAGTTTTAGAGCTCTTGTTTTGCTTCGTAAATATTGTTGTTATCTGTAACGACATGGTAAATAGAAAATCCTTCTTTCCTGCTTGTATCTAGTTCTATTAAATTCTAACTGTCAATTTATAAATGTACAGAGAGTTCGAGACATTGGTTATGAATCAAAAAAATAGATATCATCCATGCGTTTGGCATGGATAATATCGTTTTAATAATTTTACATCAAGCGGCTTTCCACCAGAGTTTGCGACTGGCGTTCCATTTGAATCCGGCTTCTTTGAGGATGCCGTTCTTATTGCGAGTATTGCCTGTGGCAGTAATATATAAGGCTCCATCTTGGGCCTTGTTTTGTTGGTAATTGATTCCATCGATATGAGGAAGGTTTTCTAAAACACCGTTTTGAGATGAATTGTTAACGAACTGATCTTTCCTTGGTTTTAGGCTAGCTATACGGGGAGTTGTACGCTCAGGAAGGTTCTGATTTCGAGTTCCAGATACACTGCCTTGACTGGCCATATTTCCATCGTCATCTTCAGTAAGCAAACCGACCATTGCCGACAATCCATAACGTCTGGCATAAGTCATTGCGGAACCGTATGCTTGCGGATCAGCTTTAGCCAACGGCATGACGATTAAAGATTCCTGCCATTCCCCTGATTCAGCATGAACCAACTTTGTCACTAAGCCCAATAATTTTCCATCACCTTCCACCGGTACCGGATATTGAGTCACCCAGATCCCGGCATTGATCAAAGCTTCGCTGCAGGCTTCCATAACCGAATTGAGGGTCGCATACCGACTTTGAGTGAAACTATTGACTTTATCTTTCATTGCCGGACGAACAATCTTCTGTACTTTAATCATAGCTTTCGCCAGATTAATAATCTTTTCCGAACACATTTCTTTACACATAATATTCTCCTACGTAAGATTTTAAAATTAACATTACAAACGATGCATCAAAACTAAGACTCAGGAACTAGAAGATTAGATTAATGCACTCATAAACGTAATATCTTATTGAAAAATCTTTAAAATACACACAAGTATAAAAAAGCTCAACGACCAGCAATTACTTTTGACATTACCGTCAATGCCCGAGCACGAAGTCATTCAGTGGACTTTATATCAATCCGGCAAGGCAGAAATAATCACTCCAATAGAAATGCGTCAAAAAGTTCAAGCTGCAGCCAACACAATTGCCCAAAATCATAAATGAAATTCACAGGCTTAAAATGTTTTATTCTGTAGTAGAAAGCAAAAGTATCCAACTGGACTTATTTGACAAGCCAGTATCCGACTGTAGCGAAAAGCGATACTGACTGGGATCAGCTCCCGAGTGTGAAATAAATGTGAATTGTCGTGCTAAAAGCATCTCTACTCAATGTGGTGTCTTTAGCATTTCTGAGAGCATACGCCCCGTATGTAGCGACGATTATTAGCATTAACTTGGCTTTGTTATGGTTTGATGTAATTCCGTTATTCTCAATATTTAATTCTCTGTTCTACTAAGTTCGCAGGCCGTTCTGAAGCCATTTTTAATTTCGACAATGCTGATCTGGAATGGCTGTGTCTTTCATCAGGTTTTAAAATATATATTCCATTTGTGAAGCTATGAAAACTTGTAGCTCATAAACATTTAACCAGGAGGTATTATGACTGACAACGAAAAAGTAAAAGAAGGTCCTGCATCTATACGGGATGAAAATGGCGTAAAATGGATCCCAGCAGGTTTGGAAGGTGTAGCGTATTCAATACCGGAAGATGCCGAACTCGATGTCCAGGAAGGCGGAGTTGGAAGGACCATTCTCAAGCTTTCTGAAAAAGAGCTCGAAGAAACCGAAGCTGGCCTTGATGCCATGCAGGTTGCTATGGCTAAAATCAATGCAGAAAAGAACGCCTCTAATTATAAAGGTGTGTTTGACGGTGCGTTTGCAGAGATGGGCTTTTAGCTCAAACAATGGAGAGCCCCTAGCTAGGGGCTTCTCTTTTTTGTCAATATCGACAAGTACTTTAACAGAAAGGCATATTTAATTCCCGAAGGGGATAGCTTTTGGTCTTGATATCAAAGCGGCAGGAGTTCGTAAGCCTCTATGTAGCGGTGACTTAAACCGCCATTGAACGCTCGTTATGTTTTAATTCAATTATCGGGTGACAATAATTTATCTACCTCTTCTGCTGCGATCCGGGTCGATGAGCCTATCTTGATGAGGGATATCTCGTGGCGCCTTGCCATTCTATAGATTGTCGGTTTCGATATTTGTAGTAATGTCGCAACTTCTTTTATTGTGTACGGTTGTCTTGGGCGGACATTATGATCAGCCTGTTCTTTATTTTCGCTGTCGTAGGACTGCAATGCTACGATTAGTCTAGTCGGGGTCAATTCTGGAATAGATGCCTGGAGCATTGCTACTGCTGCTGACACGATTGCTGGATTGATTGAATCTTTTACCTTCATGGTATCCATCCTATAAGTTGTGCCCGAGCCCCAGTTGTCTTATCATGAGAAACTGGATTGGTCGTGGGCTGGTTCATAGAATGGTCAAACCCATTATTTTTTTAATGTTAACCACCATTGTATAAGTAACTGGCAATCTTTATAGAAATCGTACATCAAGTAATCCACAATAAAATACTCTTCGAATTCAATGTCTATTCGACGCTATGCTTGCATATTTGGCAAGAACAGTTAGCTCTTGTTGGTGCGACTGCAGTAGTATAACACATTAGCCCATAAACAGCTAAGTATCTCATTCACACTCACATCCATGCAAACAAAACAATTAACCAAAGGAAACACTCTCATGATTCACTCATCCATCGTAACCACTTACAAACATCCAGTCTTGTCTCAAGAGAAGTACAAAGTCAAAGGCTACTACAAAATCATCCTGGACGCCATAGCGGGCCGACTCAAATACATGCTATTCAAGCACAGCCAAGTACTTTATGTTCGACTTGATGTCACATTCCCTACGGCAATAAACGCCTCAAACGATAACGAATGCTTCCAGAGCTTCATCGAGCAGTTCATCCGTTACCTCAAAGCCCAGAAGAACATTAACGATCGCAGTAAACGCAGATACTATGACCCACATTACATCTGGAGCCGTGAACACGCTGACAAGTCCCACAATCACCACTACCACGTATTTCTGCTTTTTAACAGAAACGAGATGAAATACTTCCGTAACCTTAACATATGCAATAGATACTGGACCAAAAGCTTATATGACTTTTACGGTTACCAGGGCAAGTTCAAAGGACTAATCCATTTCTGTAAGAACAAAATACAGCAGCGCAACGGTGCTATCATCATGAGGAACAATCAGGGTGATTTCGATTCTGCTTTCATGCTGGCATCCTATATAGCGAAGGTTGCCTCCAAAGACAAAACTCCCACTAACGTAAATATCTTTTCAGCTTCACGTATCCCTAACCAACTAAAACAAGAGGTATAATTATGCATTACAATTCCAGGTTCGACCAAGAACAGCGCGACGCAGTAAAACTTATGCACCAAGGCAAGAACATATTCTTATGTGGTGAAGCCGGTTGCGGCAAGACTTATTGCATTGATGAATACAGGCTCCAGAGTCCCGACAAGAACATTATCTACTTAGCTCCCACTGGCGTCGCAGCGCTAGCCATAGGTGGCATGACCATTCATCGCTTCTTTGAATTCAAAGACGGTATCTTAGACCTTTTTGAAAATAAGATCTACTCAGCAAGCAAACTCGAAGTACTGCGTCGTTTGGACTGCATCGTGGTCGACGAGATTTCCATGGTATCCGCGTTATTGCTGGACGCTATTGACAAAGCTTTAAGACTGGCAAGAAATTCTGATCAACCATTTGCCAATATACAAATCATCGTCAGTGGTGACTTTCACCAGCTCAGCCCAGTCGTAACTGATGACCTTGAAAGCTTCTTTGACAAGAACTATCCCAGCTATTATGCATTTTGCGCCAAGTCGTGGCAAGCAGCTCAGTTTCAAACGGTCACGCTGACAAGCAATTACCGTCAGGGCGAAGATAAGTTTTACGGCAAACTATTAAATCATATCAGGGACTCAAGCTCTGACACGAGCGAAGTCATCGAGTATTTGAATAAGCACGAGGCAAAGTGTAAAGCGGAAAACAAGCAACCAGATCCTTCAGCAGTTAATCTGTGTGCCAGAAATAAGGACGCTGCAGTCATTAACAAACAGTACCTTGATGATTTACCTGGAAAGGCTAAGCAATATCCTGCTTACCTAGACGGAGTTAATCTTCAAGAGATCGTCCCCGCTGACAATATGCTGGAATTAAAAGTTGGAGCAAAAGTTATGCTTCTTGCTAATAAACTTCCTGATTATGCCAACGGCAGTATAGGATATGTAATCGAACTTGCAGATGATAGAATCATGGTAAAACTTGAAAATGAAAAGATAGTTTCAATTGAGCCGTACACATGGTACGACAAAGAATACAGCTGGAATGGAGGCAAGCTCAGCATGACGATTGTTGGTTCAATGACACAATTTCCGATAAGGCTGGCTTGGGCAATATCAATCCATAAAGTACAGGGCATGACTCTAGAGGCCGCAACAATCATCCCAGGAGATGGAATGTTTTCAGAAGGGCAACTATATGTAGCTCTCAGTAGAGTTCGAAGTTTAGCAGGTCTCAGGCTCGATAAGCCTCTGGAAGTTTACGAGGCATCGGTCAATCCCCAAGTGACAGCATTCTACGAAGGAGCGCTTTAATAGACTTAATTATCGAACACCCAACGAACGGATCCAAAGCTTTTATCGTCAGCTCCAAATATAAAATTACAGACATTTCAAGGCCCTCCAAGGTGGTTATGCTCGGGCGGTTACAAAACACTCAGCTTGAAGCATAACTGCCTGTTGTAGCGTCGGAAATTCTTACTAATATCATCAACAAAACGAATTTAACAAAACAAGGAGTAACACAAAATGAGTACTAAGAAAAAACTAGATTTACAAGCTATCAGTGATGAACTCTTTGAGATTAATGAAACCCATGAGCTCTTAAAAAGAAGGGTTATGCTAAAAGAAAACTTCAATAAAGGAAGCAGCAAAACAAGGGTGCCAGAGCCAGACCAAAAAGCAATCTTGTTTGGCATAAACCAACTTCACGTCAGCGCCGCACTCAACAGCCGAAGGCAGGCAAGGAAATGCATTAAGCATAAAAGCATGGATGTTGATGATAGAGACGATGGCGGTAACACAGCCCTTCATTACGCTGCGAGATACAATAACACCGGTATGATTAACTGGCTTTGTAAACACGGTGCGAACGTACACATCCAGAATAATCATGGGCAAAATCCGCTTCAATATGCTTACCAAGTATATGCTTTCAAAGCGATTAAGGCATTACGAAAACATGGTGCATCAACCAAAATAAAGGACATCAATGGCGTTGTTCCTGCAGCGACCAAGCGCTTACGCACAAAAGATAAAGCACCAATACCGTTGCTAGCCGGACTTGCTGAGCTTTCTGCTAAATGAGTCGGGAGTATGACATTTCGATGCTTTCAAGAGTGCCAGCTGCGTAGCATTGCCCTCTCTGGAATCAACTTTAATTTAAATGTAACTCAAGCTATAGCGACGGAATATGGCTTCATTATTGCTTCCATATGGTTTTTAACTATATCACTACATTTACTGTTTTATATGATTACAAATGATGTGATATCCAAGCTGTCGACAGTGCGCCGGCAGCTGTTGCTTTTATCTGTCACAGTGATGATGAATGTCAGCAGATAATCCATCTAAAGCAATCACCATAATACTCTCTTAAATAAGCTACTTCAGTCTAGAACGTCGATCATTCGTTCGCTAGGTTATGAGCAGTAAAGCTAATAACACCACTGTAGCAATGAGTCATTTGAGCTTAAATGCACAGCCCTTAACCCACTCTTTACCTCTAATAGACTCAATCTTTCAAAGCGTTTGTGACTACTCCATATTTTTTTACAGCCATAGTATACCAAACACTATAGTCAAAGCATATAATCGATTATAAATAACTCATCAGTCAATACAATCAGCATAAGGAGATATGCATGAAAAACTTGAAGGTCACGGCGGAGTATAAAGGGCATCCAATAGTAAGCGAAGAGCCCGGAGAGTATCAATACAATGAGCGACACTTGGCCAACAACCTGGAACTTATGGAGAACATGACTCAACGGCATAACAAGGTTTTCAGCTACCGAATGGATTTGAGAATGCCGAAGGATGTTAAACTGGATAAAGCCCCTAAGCAGATTGCTCAAAACTTCATGAGTACTTACTGTAAGAAGCTCGCTAGACAGAAAATCGATAGCGAGTATATCGTGAAGGTAGAACGTGAAACGAGTAGCGACAGTCCACATTTTTCTATCCAGATGTTTGTTGATGGCAATAAAGTAAAAGATCACGACGAACTAATAACTAAGGGTGAAAAGCTATTGGCAGATCAACTGGGATTAACTCAATCAGCCAAGGGCATACTTTCGCATCCTCACCAAATCTCAAAAGAGACAGAGCCAGCACAAACGAAGACGAACGGTATCATGATCAGACGTAACAGCGACCATTTCGAGGAGCAGTTCGACAAATGCTTCAAACAGGCTTCGAGCTTGAGTAAACAAAAATCTTCAGATCAAGTGAAGTCCGGTGAACGTAAAGTCTTCTATTCGAGATTCCGCAATGCTAAATCTAGGAGTTTTGAATAGGAACTGATCAATATATACTCTAGAACCTTACTCGTATAACAAGTCTGATGTAGCAGTGGCAATATAGTCATGCTACCTGTATCTAAATCGTCATTCATTACGAGAAGGCCCTAGCTATAGCAAGGGATTATAGCACTTGAAATGCCTAAAACTGTTGACACTGTAACTCTAAAAGAATCGCGTCTTTAGAGTAAACATTAATCCAGCAGCTTTCACCATGCAGCGTCCTTAATCGTATGCAAAAAAATAACCTCAAGGAAGGAGTTTAGCCTATATGACAAAATGTATTATAAGTTGTAACTCGCGCAGCCAAAATGACTGCACAAGCCAAACAAAACAATCTGGCTAAAAAAGCCAAGTAACTAATTAATACGCAATGCTTACAAAACATTTGCATTGTTATAATAATTTTAAAAGAGAGATTTATTATGTGTCTAGAAGAAGAAAAAGTTTTATTGCTAAGTGAACAAAAACTAATGGCGTACTTGCTGCTATTGCTTGATAGCCCTGCATGTTTTACTTGGAATGAGTACAATATTATCAGATCCCTATTCATAAAAGCCAAATGTAAACACTCTAAGGTTATCGCGGTTAATTTGATAATCCGTTTCCCTAGAAGAGCTATGGTCACGTTAGACGACAATTGCTTTCTTCATTTCTTGGAGGAATATAAGCAACATCTCCTGAAGAGTGGAGTTGATCTACAATATATGTGGATGCGAGAACAGGAATCACCTTACAAACAACATTACTATAATTTATTAATGTTCATTGATCTTGATAAGTCTCAATATTCTGCTTGCAATTTTTATAACTGCGATTACTACTGGGCACGTGCTTTACAGAAATATTATAATAACTCTGACTTAGGTCCGATCGAACAACACTATTCCTATATGGACTTGCCCGAGACTATGCATATGCATGGCGTGATTTGTAAACAAGGACACTGTATGGTTCAAGGGGAATACCCAACGCAAGAATATCTCCTTGATCGTTTGACTACAGATGAGACTCACCCTACGGGGCCCCGTATATATGGGTATTATCCAGAAAGTCGGTTTTATAAACCTATGATAAGTACGTCTCAATGATCGTTTGATTACATATGTGACTCATTCTATATATGGGTATTATCCCAAAAAGCTGTGTGTCCCATTCAGACAATCATAGATTACGTTGTCTCGCTTATGGATACTTGGAAGCAGTTGATTTTAAAGAAGCTTTTCAAACAGGTATGCACTCCTGTAAACTAATGACATTTACAAAGAACTACTTATCTATAGGGAGTATGGACTACATACAGAAATCGGCTGGCCCACACATGGGGCCAGTCATCCTATCCTAATTATTGGCTCCATGCGTGAGGGCAGTACAGTCATGCTCCATCATGTATCTTTCCACTTTTTAAAAGTGTTACCTCCAGGTATAGCGTCGAATATTACTAGCAAGAACAGCAGTTAAACGAAACCATTTAAATAAGGACAAGAATAAAATGAACAACAATATTAAGAGTAAAAGCCGGAATAGATTAGAATCTATCAGTAACGAACTATACGGCATTAATGAACAACAGGAACTCTTAAAAGAAAGGAAAAAAGAACTAAAGGAACTGATGGCGGATGGCATGGGAACAGATAAAGTTTACAGCGACGCCAACGGGATCATCAAAAGGATCAGCCGTAAACCTAAAAGGATTTATGATCGCGACCGGCTTGAAGCTGAATTGCTAAAGCATAAAATACCGGAATCAGCTATCGGAGAAATTATAAAACAAAGCACACGGCAAATCGACGTCACCGAATATCTATGTGTCAAGCTTAAGCGCCATGACTGACATATCCATTCGGCGGTTTTCATAATCTTCAGATTACAATCTGCTCTGGGTTTATGAAGATCAATTTACTGAATTATCCCCAGTCAAACAAAAACAGATCGACCATCAAATAGAGCACTACAGCGCCGATATAGCGAGGCCTCCGGGCCTTGCTAGCGTTTAAAAATAAAGCCAACGGCTACCCCCCTTGACCCCATGAAATATTATGTATCCGTCAGCTTAAAATACCGGGTTTATTATCACGGCGATTTCTTGTATCAATAGTTCGATACTTCCAGTCTTTAGATTCCTTGTAAGCATCTGTTTGAGTACAGTCATGCAGGAGGCTTTTTTGAGCGCATCCTGTGGAAAGATTCCATCGTCATAATATCACTTTTAGGTGGATAGTCAGCTTAAGTAACTATTTCACTCTGGATGCTTAACTGGAATCTGTTCTTTTATACGCACAGCTTACTTACATGAAATAGCTGGTTTTAACTTGACACCAGAATATCCTCGTTGATCTCCTCCGACACGTTTGATATCATTGCGCTTATTGGTATTGTGACATTTAAGCATAGCAATCCTGAGTGCTTGTCTGAAAGCATTTACTGGTAAAAGCTCCCAGTCTCTCTGTTTGCAGTATGTATTAAATGCCAGCAACATTTCATTACCGGTTACATCATTTTTGGTAGCACTTTTAATACAGTCTCTTACGAAAACATGAACAGCTTCAGACTCCTCAAGAAGATCGTTTATACGTTTCTTTTGTTTTTCGTCTCGGGGGATCTTCTTATTATTTTTCATAAGCTTTGTCACTCCTCCTAAAATCCAATTCAAGATACCGCTTCCTTCAGATTCTAAAAGCTGTATGTCAAAGTCAGTAATAACTTCCTCTGGAGGCTCTTGGTCATACTTAATCCATAACATCCTGCGTCTCCAAGCTTCCAAATCTCCGTCTAGAGTGATTTTTAAATTGTTATTTGCTGTTATAATTACGTTGAAGTTTCCACGTATTTTAGAAACATTATTTTGGCCCTTGGTTTCCGTTGTAAGAGGATCATTCCCTACCAAGGCCTTTAATTTACTAGCTCCAGCAGTGTTCAAGAAGTTGGAACGTACGTCTTTTCCTGTAAGCAAAGTTTTCCCGACAAGACGTTGTAGCTCGAAGCGACTTTGCATGTGTTCCAACCTGAGTTCTGTCACGTTAAAATCGCCTATAATGCTTTCCAAAATATTTACAGTCGTAGACTTTCCTCCTCCAGGCGTTCCAGTAATAAGCAGAAACGACTGATCGTGATTATGTCCAAGAATACACTGACCCATATAAAACTGTAGCAATTTGACATCTTCCTCACTCATTGCTGGACCAATAAGTTCTTCAAGAAACCTCGAGCATTTCTCCTCTGGATTGTATTCAAATTCAGTTCTATTGCGACTGCGAAACTTCTTGGAGAACTCAATATTATAGTCCCATTTATTCTCATCATCGTTATAGGTCAATACTCCGTTAGCGCAGTGTATAAAAAAAGGCCCGTCATATGAGCTAAAGAAATCTTTTTCCTCTACAATCCCTGTGAGGAGTTCTTTTATATCCTTGATCAATCCTCCTCCACATTTTCCAATAGCCTCTGCTTTTCCTTCTCGCCTGCAAAAATCAGAGAAAACCTTGCTTATCAAAGAACTAATCTGAGTTCTGGTTTGCTCTTCCCAGAGACCGTTTGAGCCATTGTACGAATAAAGCTTTTGCTCGTCAGATTCAAAAATCAATTCTTTTGTTTCACTAATCAAATGAGCGAAGAACATTCTGTTAATACCACTAATTCCGCCCATTCCTCCCTTGAACAGTGGTTCGGCATGCTTTATTTTAAGATCTTGAATTAAGTCTTCATTAAAACTTTGAACGTGTTCAGAATTGAAGCTATCTATTTCTGTTTTTTCGCTATCCATTGTTCCTTTTTTCATTATCTTCTACTCGCAGGTTGACTTTAAAGTTATAAATATTAATTACATATATACATGTTCGCGCGGAGTAATATAAATATGTCCGAACCGTCCGAGACTTATGAAGAAGTTAACCTATAAAACGAGTCTTTGCAAGACCTGCTACAAAAATTCTCAGGAAAATATCGCAGTTTTAATAATCAAATTTAGGTTTATGGAGAATTCAGCGTTAAACAAATTCCCTTGAATACTGTTTACCGAATGCCTGTCCGTTTCCGGTTAATACGTAGTTAATGATGATTATTAACATTTATTAATAAAATTTTTCTGCCGTTCAGGCTATCCCCGATGCAAGCATACGGGGTATTACGCCCGAACTCCCACGTCCTTCGGACGGGTCGAAAATTTGCTTTAGCACTTGCGATGCAAGCATCGGGGAATTAACCCCACTTTGATTAAAATCATTTAGAACCAATCATAACTATACTACTTACACTTAGATATCAATTCTGAGAGTATTTGAGGTTAAATTATATATTGTTACAAAATTTAACATAATGATTTCAGGTCAAGCATTACACTTGTTTAGCTGATAAAAGTATCCTTTTTGCAGTATTATATTGATCAAAAGTATAATAATAACACTATTTTACACAGGATAAGTATTACTATTTTGGGTATTATTTTAGTGCGATAGTTTCATGGATTATTTTTTTCAATTGCGAGCAGCTAATAAATAACATTATTATTAGAGGATTTTTGCAAAATTTTCAAATCATTTTTTTGGGTTTTTGATGATATGAAATTTATGTCAGATTTTTCTTTTCGTCAGCTACTATTGCTTTTAGAGTTTGAATATTTATGCCAAAATAGTCCGCAATTATTTGCTGATTAAACGCTCCGGTGTTCAAGGTATCTACTATCATCCTGTTTCGTTTAGCGAGAGAAACCTCTTTAACCCCTTTTGCCATTGTGCTTGTCCATGCAGCTTTATTTTTAGAAAATTTCAGCATTACATTAAATGGGTCCAACGCTTTCCCGTATGCATCTCTTCCTTTTTCAATATTGATGCTGATTGCAATATTATTATTTTGCCCCGACAAAGCCTTTTTTACGCGAATTATGTTATCCACTGTTGCAGATTTTATACTAGACCCGCGCTGGTCCCCAGTAGTTTTATTAGCATGATGTACAATTAAAGAAGAGCAACCTTTTTCACGAATCTCCTGCAACCAATCAAACATATTACGCCAGGACTTTCCACTATCACTGAAGCCTGAAAGTGTTGAGAGGTTATCCAATATCAGGAAATCTATTTGATTTTTACGACCTAACCTTAACCATTTAGTAATTTTGTCGCGATCCCCCCCCTCTTCGTCCGTTAGGTTCCAGCTTTTATGAGCAACGAGTTTATATTCTAATATAAATGGCGTGTGTGTATTACCAGCATCATTTGCCATCGTCTTATATAATTTACTTAAAATTCTTAGACGATTTTTAAAACTGTGCTCAGACATTTCACTGTCAATGAGCAATACACGTCTGGTTTTTGTCGCTTTCCAGCCTAACCCATGAGTAAATGTTGGACATGCATATAAAAGAGATTTTGCTATAGCTAAGCTAACCCATGATTTTCCAACGCCAGGCTCTGAATAAAGCAAGCTTATGCTGTTTTCTCTTATAAGTGGTTCAAGTAAAAATTTATCTTCCGACAATTCATTACTATCATCGTCTTCAGGATAATAGCAATCAGGCATATCTAAAGATTCTGTTGTTGCGTTTTGTTTTGTAAAACTAGCTTTATCAAGACCAAACTCTTTTTTTGCTTGTTTTACAAAAGTGGTAGGCGACATATGGTGCAACATATCTATATCTTCAGTACTTTCAGGCTTGACACAAAAACAATCCGTTGTTAAATTAATTAAAAACGTTTCACCGGCATAAATAACTTCTATTTTTTGCAGATAATGATGCTTTTGCAACTGCAAATTTTTTGTTACACCTGAACAGTTCTCTCGTTGATAAATATTCTTAGTGTCAAGTTTGTAAAAATGTTCGTCCTGGTTATTGAGATCATAATTATTTATAATGTATTTACGTTTACTAAAATAATTTATAAGTACTTGGTCTGCCTCAGTAAAGTTACCAAGATTATCATTACATATATAATCAATCTTATCTCCTATATCAGCTTCATAAAG
>Ga0255410_1063_pt1 | contig 16118 bp, 9 predicted proteins | sample CelNoTSeSYBR01J2_FD_182126 | JGI IMG/M metagenome (GOLD analysis project Ga0255410, IMG submission 182126) | Sediment cell enrichment communities from methane seep in Santa Monica Basin, California, United States - CellEnrichment... | ecosystem: Environmental > Aquatic > Marine > Cold seeps >... | reverse complement strand
TACTTTACTTGCGATTCCTTTGTGCCTAACTATAATATCTGTGTTCTGGTTCGGCATTGGCGGATTTATCGACCTTTTCAGACTTTTCCGCGATCTTAAAGCGCGAGTGACGAACCACCTCGACAACGGTCAGGTCGACGGTCATGTTTCGCTCGCCGACAAAGCGCAGTTTGAAGAAATAGAACATAATGATTCAGACATGAAATCAGAAAACCCCAAAAGTAGAGATTAAGTTATGGAAATACCTGCTGTCTGGACAGAGCCTTTCTCTGACTATATTGAGCACAGTTTAAAAAATGAAGCCGCTAAGCTTTTTTGAATTCATCAACTGCCTGATACTTTGGAATCATGGCAGAAACATCGTATTGAACTGCTCAAAAATATTTGGAAAAATCTCGGAGTCAATTATGACAAGTCTATCGATTTGGATTTGCGCGAAACCGGTGAAATTAAAATGGATGGATATCGTATTAAAAATATCTATTATCAAAGTCGTCCAGGTCTATACGTGACTGGTAATCTTTATATTCCAGATGGTGATGGTCTATTCCCCGGAGTCATCGGTATGCACGGACATTGGGAACAAGGACGACTTGCTGAAAGAATCCAGAGTAGAGGACATACTTTGGCTAAAAATGGCTATGTGAGCTTACACGTGGATGCTTGGGGCTCTGGCGAACGTTCTACTGAACACGGTGAATACGAATACCACGGAGCAGGACTCGGCGGAGCTTTATTTAATATCGGTGAAAGTTTGATGGGAGCACAACTTATAGATAATATGCGTGCTGTTGACTTACTTTGTTCGCTTGATTATGTGGACTCCAATAAAATTGGTGCAACTGGCGCCAGCGGCAATCAAACCATGTGGCTTGCCGCGCTGGATGATCGTATCACTACTGCGGTTCCTGTGGTCAGTGTCGGGACATTTGAGTCATACATCATGCGTTCAAACTGCGTTTGCGAATACCTGCCGAACGGTTTAACTTTCACCGAAGAATCAGGCGTGTTGGCTTTAATAGCACCTCGAGCCTTAAAGATATGTAATTGTCTTGGCGATTCTAATATAACATTTTAACCATCTGAAATGCTCCGTTCATACACTGAAGCAAGAAAAGTTTTTAAAGTATATGATAGTGATTCTAAATTAGCTTATCAGATATTCAATAAACCTCATGGCTACTGGCCGGAAATAAGGGAAACGATGCTCGGCTGGTTTGATCTGCACTTGAAAGGTATAGATCATGGTGCTCCGAAAGCGGAAAAAGCTTTTGAATATCTAGCTGAAGAAAAACTCATGGTTTTCAAAAAGGGAAAGCGTCCGGCTGAAGTTATTTCGATAGCTGAATACTGTAAGAAAAAAGGCGCTGAATTGAAAAAGACGGCTTCCAGACCATCAAAAGCTGACCTTAAAAAGATTTTAAAATTCTCTGAACTTGAATTAAAAGAAACTCATCACTATGCAGACAGGAAGAGCTTTGCATTAGAAACAACTTGTGGTCGAATGATTCCTGTTTCGCGGCGAAAACCTCTGGATGGAGCAAATGATTATGTTATTATGCAAAAAAGTGATTTTAGCAATTCAGAAAGCAAGAAAGGCATTGTACTCTTTGATGCCTACGCCAGTGGTGAAACCGCAGATGAGGATTCTGTTACTACTCTCAATCCTTACCATACATTAAGTCGGGCTTTGCTCTGGCTGGGCAGGACTTTGTATGGAGAATGGTGCAAAGAATACGCCTTGCTTACAGCGTGGAGTCGCCAAACTTTAGGAGCTGAAAATATTGAGTTATTCGGCTATAAAGAAAATGGAATAGTGGCAATCTTAACTGCTGCCTTGTTGGATGAAAAGCTTACCGTTACGACAGAAGAAACACCATCAAGTTTTGTCTTTGCCAATAGAGATAGCGCAAAAGAATTGTCACTAGTTTTTTGTTTACCAAATATCCTAAAATGGGGCGACCTTGATTCAGCAATCGACATGAATACTGCTAAAGTGTCATTCATAGATTAAAATCATAGCTAAATTGCACTAATAGAATTATTCTTATGCTATTGCAATAAGTGTCGATTTCAGAACTAACTATTTTAATAACTATTTGCCCCTTGATTTTGATTTATTGAAAAAACATGAGCTCAAATTTTGTATATTGAGGGGCTGAAAGCCCATTTTTTAAAACATTTTTAGATTGGATTATTTTTTGTCAGGAATTTCTTCCTGTGCCATTGCAATAAGGGCACGTGATGACCTTTTTCCCGTTACAGACGGAACAATTTTTTGGGGCTAGATCTCCTTCGCCTTTGCAGGCATCGCACGGAATGTATCCGGTTCCATGACATTTCTGGCAATCTGTCATTTGCTCCTTCCTTGATGTGTATGCCGTTAATTGTATATCTGAATATATTAACGAATATAAACGCCTTGAAATAGTTTATCAAATGGAAATTGAAAAGTTTTCACGTTACGAAGTGTAAGATTGTTCAGGTAGATATTACATTTATGAATGTAATAACTTCCTGTATTTATTAATAATTTACGGGGAGAGTACCTGAAGGAATAAGCTCTCCGCATAGAGTTTCGGTAATCGCTGACTCGGCATTAGCTCCATGATAACCGTAAAGAATGCATGGTAATTCAGGAAGCTCCCGCGCGGCAAATGGATTGCCCATGACAACAAATACTTTTATTTTATTTTTCATTCCACGGGTCATTGCCAGCAAACTACGTGAAAAATCAGCAGTTCCCTTGTAGCAAAAGATTAATGAATAACCAATAAAAACAATAGAATCACAGTTTAGCGCATGATGCATTGTGGCTTCTATCTCTGACGGTTTGGGACTCGTAGATATTTCAAGAACCTTATTCTCTGGGAATTTGTTCTTTATCAATTTTACAATGTCTGCATGACTATTGCTCATAGCCATTTCCGCACCGATAATTTCATTATCCAATTCCTTGGAAACAATAAAAAGAGTTTCTTTTTTTATATCTTTCAAACACTTTTTATCGCCTGTCAGAGTTATTGATTTTCTGTTTATTTCATGGGATAATTTTCTATGTTTCTTCAGCTCTGGAGAAGGAGGCTGTGTATTAAAGATGAATTCTTTTGCTTTGATAATTTTTGCCACAGAATGATTGATTCGCTCTTCTGATATGATGCCGTCTTTATATGCCTTATGCATTATTTCGAGTTGATATTCCGGCGAGATATTGTAATCGCCAAGAATAATATCATGCCCGGCAGCGATGCTCATTGGCAGAAGCTCTTCGTGGGGATATTTCATAGTGATTCCCTTCATCGCCAAAGAATCGGTTATGAGTATTCCTTTAAAGTTAAAAGTATCAAGATATTGTATTAGTTTACGAGACACTGTTGCCGGTTTGTCACAATCGATTTCTTTTACTGCCACATGTCCACTCATTATCCCATTCAATCCGGCATTTTTTATGAGTTCTCGATATACATAAAGCTCGTCGTTTTCAAATTGCCTTTTAGAACAGCTCAGGATAATGGTTTCAATATGGTTATCATTTGTAAAACGTCCAGCACCCGGATAATGCTTTGCCGCTACTTGCATACCGTTATCCTGAAAAGCTTTTATTATTGCAGAGCCAAGTCGTACGATTTCTTTTTTGTCGGAACTCAAACATCTCAAGTTGGCATATGGGTGCCTTGGCTCATTTGCAATATCGACAACCGGGCCAAAAACATAATTAACTCCAAAATCTCTGGCTTCCCTGGCTATTGCCGCGCTACATTCATATGCCTGCTCTTCAGAGCCTACAGCCCCTAAAGCCATCTGCCACGGCATTGAAGTCCCTCCAAAATTACCACTCGCAAAACCTGTCTCCATATCGGCAGCAATAAAGAGTGAAGTAGATGACAACTTCTGAATTTCTTCAATCTCCTGTTTGGTGTTTTTAGAATTGACATGCACTCCGCCAATAAGCCCCTCTTTTATTAGACGCATGGTTTCATCGCTAAATCTATCCAGGCCTCGCGCCATAAACATTTGACCAATTTTTTGTTTAATATTCATAATTTAATTGTTTTTAATTGTGTTATTTTATTTTTGTGTGAATTCAGTATTCTTTTTTACGTCTTCGATAACTTTTACTACGGCTACGCCTTCTTCAATAGAAACAGGGAATTTCACGCCTTCTCTGATTGATTTGTACATGGCTGGCCAAATCGAATGTGTATCAGTTGGTACGGAAGGATTTACTTCGAATTCCTCTTCAACCCAGCGGATTGCTTCCGACTCAGCATAACCGCTAGAAAAACCGCCTTCCAAAGGAGGGTTACCGACAAATGCTTCGATTTTTGGGAAAACCTGATCTGGCTCGACGTATTTTAATTTTATATCGTTGTTGTTACAGGTCAAAGCTCCGCGCGTACCGAAAACAGTATAGTCGTTCTGCGGTAAAGCTGTACCGTCGCTGATTTCCATGTCTACAACTAGTCCGTCTTCGCCTTTAAGGACAATTTTTAGATGGTCTTCAGCATTGCCGACCGCGGCTATTTTCTTGAGATCGCTCCAAATTTCCTTGACTTTATAGTTCAGAAACTGCAAAGCGTGGTCTATAATGTGCGGTCCCCAGTTGTTGACTTGTCCGCCGCCACATTCGATAATGGTCTGCCAGTCGCTGCGGCGTTGGAAACCATGACGGCAAAGTTTGATTTCATAAACATCACCGAGAATACCGGAGGCGATAATTTCCTGAATGTGATTAAACGGCGCTTCAAAGCGGCGGTTATGGCGCAGATAAAGTTTGCCGGGGTATTTCTTATCCAATTCAAGAAGTTTAAGTCCATCGTTATAATTTATAGCAATAGGTTTTTCAAGAAAAACGTATTTGTCGGCGGCTAAAGCTCTTGCGCAATGTGCGACGTGATCAGGTGAACGTGTCGCGATTGAAATCATTTCCACGTCAGGATCGTTGAGAAAAGCGTCTTCGTTGTCATAAATCCTGGCACCAGTTTTTTTTGCGAATCTCTCTCGGCGTTCAGGCTCAGTATCTATACCGGAGAATATTTCATACATTTCAGAGTATTTCTGTAATTCCAAAGTATGCATGATTGATCCAGCTCTCCCTAAACCCCAGATTCCTACTTTAATTTTATTAGACATTTTAATAACCTTTATTTTGTTATGGGTAACCGTAAAAATATTTAAATAGTAAATTTTATTAACAGTTTTCTCTTATATATGTTTCAATCAATTTTAACGCGTTGTCAAAAACTTTGAGTTTAGCTACCTCAAAACCATGGCTATTTTCTCTCACATGCCCAATAAAACCAATTCTAGGTACAAAGCCAGCCGCATAAACACTACTGGCATCAGAACCAGCTGTGGCGTAGCTCATTATTTGCACTTCAGTTCCCGCTGACTTGGCTGCTTTTTTGAAGTCTTCAAGCAATAGTGGGTCGTAAACGGTAATACCGTCCTTAATCCAACACCCTGGACGCTCGTCAACTACATGACACGATGCATCAACAATCGGACAACCGTCTACTGCAATGAAAATTTCCGGACGTTCGCGAGCAGTTAATATTTTTGCCCCGTAGCATCCAGCCTCTTCTTGCACCGTAAAAGCAATCATCAATGGATTCTCAGGTATGAATTCACCAGCTTTGAGTCGTATGAGAATCTGAATAAGCATGGCAATGCCGGCACGGTCATCAAAAGTCCAGGCTGCGACTAATGGATCTTTTTCATCTCCAAAAACGTATGGACCGCGCCCATCGCTAATCGGAGTCATGCCCAGTCCAACTCGAACTCCCTTGGCTTCAAGTTGTTCCGGTGTGAGTCCGGTAATAACCCTTACATCTTTCCATTGCGGTGAATATTGAGCGAGATTAGTTGTTTTGCCGTTAAACCCTCCATGTTCGCTACCAATTGAAAAAAGACACTTTATTTTTTCTCCGGTAACTGTTAAAATTTCAAGCATACGCTCGCCGAGTTTATAAGTTTGAAGTCCGCCGACTCGGCAGACTTTTAAATCTCCATTTGGGTAAATTCCAGTTATGGCCATAGCTATTTCATCCATATGTGCGGCCATTATTGTTAGGGGACCATCAGGATTTTTTGCTTTAAAACGCACAGTCAGATTGCCTTCTGGAGTTCTTTGTGCCTTATGTCCACCTTTTGCAGCATAAGCCGCTATAGTATCTGCCATTGCAAATTCATATTTCCCAGGCGAAGGTACGTCTAGAAGTTCTTTAACTATTTCTAAAAATTCTTTTGTGTTAGTGTTCATCTGTCAAATCCTTATGATTTATTTAATTTTCAATCCTATGAATCCATAATTATTTTTCACCGAAAGTTTTATTCCTTCGGATGGAATCGTATCTCCTGACTCCAAGGTGATTGATGGTGTTTTTTCAATAATTGATACTTTTTTGCCTGTAAATTCAGTAGGCAGTTTTATAATGTCCCCTTTAACGTTTTTATGATAATCAGCATATAACACATAGTAATCATCACCTTGCTTGTGCCAGTAAACACTAGTTGCATTTTTAAAACGACGCGCATCAAAATATTGACGGTAAGCAACTGCATTGAATTCAGTATCTTTTTCTATCATTTTGTTTGATATTGCAATAGGATAAGATTTTCGATGAGCAATAAAGCGGAACGCATAAGAAGTATTTTTGCTTCTTATTTCCGGCTTGGTCATTCCCTCCAGTCGCGAATAGCCGATAGCATAACCGATTTCAGGATTTTTTTTGCCACCTTTGTTATTGTCAAGCAGTTGAATAAAGCGGTCAGGCAAATCATTGGGGTCTTTTATGTTGTTTCTGCTGGACATAAAATAAAAGCGATAGCCTTTACGGGCAGTAATGTCTTCTATTTCAGTAAAATTATATTTTTTACCTTGGCGTTCAAAAGGAATCGTTTTAGGTATATATTCACCGCGATATTCCATTGTTCTGCCGCCCATTACCATCCCTTGAGTGAATCCCATATATCCAAGCTTGAATTTGCGATTGGCTTTTGCATAATGCTTTATCAAACATGTTCCTAAAGGCAAAAAACGATAGGTAATACGATTGTAAATCATTGCGGCAAGGCTCTTATCCACCCGGTTCACCTTTTTACCCGCATTTTTCCTGACGAATTCAAGCATTGTATCCGGGGCGATAATATCGTAATCGTCAACAACATCGAGAAAATCACATTCAGTAGCTCTGAATTGCTTCAAGGTAGTTTTTCCATCAATTAGATATTTTTGGAAATTTATTCTGCTGGCAGGGTAGAGTTGCTTGTACTTAAAACTTGCTGCTTTTAAGATTTTTCCCTTTGCGTTTTTCAAGGTTTTATTTTTTCCTTTTCTTTTCCAATAATTGAATTTCCATATATCGCTATCGCTCTTATTCTCCGAAAGAATACGCAAAGTGTTGGAGTCAACCACTTCTACAATGTAGTATTTATCTCCCTTATCATCAAGCCATTCTGTACCCAGGTCAGCAACACTAAGACCATGATTATTAACCTTAATCTCCATGCCAAAACCATAAGCGTGTGATCCTCCAATGTATGTGTCATTCAGCCGCCATGGTGCAGTATCATCGCTGTTTCCGTGAAAAATTTTAGCATTTTTACGAATACTCGCGAAAGTCATTGGTGCATCAGCAGCTATAAGATAGGAACGCAGAAAGCATATTTGTTTGTTACCTTTACCGCGAAATAACAGGATAAGAACATCCTGATCCTGTGAAAAGTAACTACGCACATACAAATATTTTTTTACAAGCAGTACTTGAATTTTATTTTCAGCAAGTCTTCCATGAGCAACAAAGACCATTGACAATACAATCATTAAAAAAAATACTTTCTTCATCTTTTTCTATTACCTCGCTATTTATCTATAATTTAGTTTTAAGGAAAACATGCTAATTGTGTTTTAATGTGTGTGTTTATTTTATCATTATAACACATCTATTATTTTTGTCAACATTGTTTTCAATTTTTTAGCGAAGAAATATTGTCACCTTTGGTAGTAGGAGTGAAACTGTCAAAGTTGTAAAATCAAAACTGATTGAAGGAAAAGATTTTGTATGTGCTGCTGTTATAAGTTTGGATAAGCGTAAATGGAAAATTATTTTTCCCAAAAAAGGCAAAGGCGGCGGTAAGTTAGAATTAATATGAAAACGGTAAAATAATTTTAAATTATAAATTACCGATAAAAATAGAAGACACCTACAAGTATTGGTCAAAAGATCCTCACTATAGACTCTGGACTACAGACCTGCGCCATAGAATAGATATCCCCCAAACTTTACCACAATCAATGGTACCAGCGAACAGTTTCATAGTGAACTAAAATCTGAACTTAGATTGGAACGGATGCCATCCTGTAAATTCGCTGAACCAATTTGTCCGTTGATTTTCTTTTGAATGCTCAATTTTTTTCGAGATATTCATTGAAGTCTTTGTAGTTATACAATATATTTATCAAGAAATTTCTTCAAGCTCTCAGGAGTTTTTTTCAGCATTGAGCCAGCTTTTAAGGTGAGTCTCGTCTGAAAAAGACAGTCCAGTAATAGTTATCTTAAGTGTTTTTGTTTGCCATAATTATTTGAGCAAATCTTTTTAATAGTCTTTCGCCGTATTGCGTTTCAATGCATCCTTTAGATAATTTTTCCGGATCTAATCCTTCATTTTTAATTTGTTTCTGGTTGAATTTGATTATAAGCTTAATAGTCGCGGCATTTAATTCAGGATGAAACTGGAGTCCCCAGGCTTTTTTATTTTTAACTTTGAATGCATGATGTACTTCGTGGCTATTAAATGCTAATGGCTCAGCTTCTTTTGGTAATTTTACCGCTGACTGCGAATGGGAAGCTTGCACTATGATTTTCGATCCTTGAAAAATTTTAAACAATTCATCGTTCTCAGCCTTTTCGTCAAGTATAATTTTTACAGTTCCGACTTCTCGTCCATTGGGATTATAAGACACCGTTCCGCCTAAAGCATGGGCCATCAACTGATGTCCGAAACAAATTCCAAGTACTGGAATATCTCTCTTGATGGCATCTTGTAGCTTGACAGATGTTTTTTTGATCCACTCATGATCATCAGTCACCATTGTCATAGAACCTGTAATTAAGATACCAGAGATTTCCTTAAGGTCTGGCAGATCAACCCCATCGAAAACCTTTGATATTATAAATAAATCTTTGGGAAGCCCCATCCCTCTGATGAAAAAATCTTCCATGTCGCCATGTAAATCAACTATTTCCTTCGGCATGCATCCTGTTTTTATAATCAGTATTTTTTGTTGAGTGGGCATGTACTTGTTTCCTATTTTATATTTGGTTATATCAAAAAAAAATGACTTTAACTTTGTTTATCTTTTTTTTTCTTTATCTTTTTTTTAAATTTTTGACGTTCAAGTGGAAGTATATATTTGTACAAAAACAAAGAGGCCTCCACTTAATAATATAGCCCACACGCTCCAGTACTTCATAGCATTTTTTTATTAGTATGACAAGGTATTCAAGGCTATTATTCAGATTACTCTCATAAAAATTAAAATATAAATCATCACAACTAAAAGTTAATTCAGAAAACAAAAAAATAATATTTAAACTTGCAATTTTCCTACTTGACTAAAATTTGACTAAACGTTAAGTCATGCTAAAAAGTATTATAAACTTATTAGCTAATATGTCAACAGCAAAAAAAATATTTTCCATATTTTTTAGTTTTTACGAGATTGTACTATTGCTATAACAGCTTGGATATTTTTTATTGAATTGTATTTAACTTAATTTTTCTTTTATGCATCACCATATCACAATCAGATTGTAATTTCTTTGCTGTTTTTTTACGGTTAAAGCTTGACAATAAGCATATAGTGTGTTATAATGTGCTATAGTGAAAACCAAAAAAGGCACAATCTAGTGAAAACCACTAATATAAAACAGTATAAGAAGATGGTAAACCACCTTGAATCAATGGTGCTTTGCGGTAGTTTGAAATCTGGTGATAAAATATCGCCATTGAGGCAACTCAGTAATGATTATAATATATCTCTTGCCTCAGCACGACACGGCATTAGTTTACTACGGGCCAAAGGAATTCTCAATGCCCGCCATGGTTCTGGAATTTATGTAGCTTCAAAAGCTGGAAAAAGTAAAAAAATTAGTAAAGAAAACTCTGTTAAGCGTATTGCGGTCTTTGTTACTGCTAGCAAATTAAGCAAAAGTTATATAGCACATGCTATACGGGGAGTACAGAATTTAGCAAGCGAAATGAAATGTTCTCTTTCAATGCACTTCGATTACGACTTTTCGATATTAGACAAAGAAGCTAAAGAATCGGATGCAATATTGTTTTTGGGGTGTTATGATGTTAGATTTGATAAAATCCCTGTTTGCGCATGCGTGGGACTTGAGATGCATAACTCTTATAACGGTATAGCTTCAACTGTCACACTTGATCCTATGCATGCTGCTCAGATGGCTTGTGATTTTTTCATGGAGCGAAAGTTTAAAAAGGTAAAATTATTTGTCCCTATGAATACTATGCCTGTACATGTCGTACGCGCAAAAATCTTTTCCGCTCTCTGGAGAGAAATAGGGGAACTTGAAATCATTACAGATGAAGATACTGATCTATGTCATATAAATAGCAAGGACTGTGGATATTTCTTTGTCAGCGGTACTGCCTGTAATTATTATGCAAAGAAGTTCAAGGAAAAGAATAATCGTCTGTTTGCAGAGGAATACTGTGTTTTAAGTCTAGACGGTAAATCATTGATTATTCCTGAGTATGAACCAGTTAACACTATAGGTATAGACTGGGACTACGCTGGTAAGGTTGCATTATGTGAAACCATCCGACGAATTGATGAACCTGGAACACCGTCAAGAAGAATATATTTGAATCCATTTTTTAAATTATATAACGAAAAAAATCGCTAAATATTAGCGAAAAGGAGAGAAAAAATGAAAGTCAGTAGAAAAAAATTCACACTAATCGAACTCCTCGTAGTCATCGCTATCATTGCGATTCTCGCCAGTATGTTGCTTCCCGCCTTGAACAAAGCGCGTGCCAAAGCACGGGAAATCGCCTGTACGAACAACATTAAACAAATGGGGACGAGTACATCATTCTATGTTGATGATCAGGATGGTTTTTTCCCCTTGTGGTATCTGGATTACAACGATACGGACACCAGCATGATTTATAGAATGATCAGTATGAAATATATAACTAACGGCAATGCATTGCTTTGTCCAGAGCACGTAAAATATGCAAACTACAAATACCCAGACGGGACAGAACGTTTAAATGACATACGTAACTTGAACTTGAATAGCGATGAACTAGAATCCATACATTATGGCTATAATGTGCGATATTTAGGCACACACTTATGGATTATTAGCCAAGCTTGGTATCAAGGTACCAGAATAACTCAGGTTAAAAATCCCTCTGAAACAATAGAGTGGGCAGAATCACGGGAAGGTGGAACTAGTAGCTCTAAAGATGCTGGTTTGTATTTCGTGTATCCAGTATTGAGTAACGATGGAGACTGTTCGATTTATCCAATACATAATAATATGCGTTCGTTAAACGTTACTTGGGTGGATGGACATACCAGCAAACAGATTACGAATCCGGTGTCAAGTGGACTACAATACGAAATTTATCCGTTCAGACGTGGTGGCTCTAACAAACATATTGAAAATCACTTCGACTATAATTAATAAGATCTAATTTTTTTATGAAAAGCAAAATTGAAGATTAACAATGTTGACGAAACAAATTTATATATTTGACAGCTTTGTCAGAGATTTTATCTCAGGAAAAATGCATTCAGTGTTGCATCTGGTTGACCGCAATGGAATATAATAAAAAGGAAAAAACAATGATAAAGCTATTAACCTTGTTGATTGCGATTGCCATGACTGTTAGCGTGCTGAAGGCCGAAGGTATCCCGAATAACTGGAAACGGCTTGGAGCAGAAGGACAAAAACCCAAAATTGTAAACAATATGCTTGAGTTGTCAGGCTCAGGTTGCGGTATTATTTCATACACGCCAGTTGCAATGAATAGTCATTATAAGGTTTCAGTAGAGGCCGTTTCTATAGGTAATAATATTAAATGCACATTGTTATTGAGAGCAAGTTACAACAAAAGAAAAGTAATGGTGCCTTTGATAGTAGGGAAAAATGGTAAATTCTTAACCACCAGTGCGGTTATACGGACCAACTATGGTAAAGGCGAAATGACTGTGGAAACACAAATCACTGTAGTTAAATCCGACGCCAGTTCAAAACTTATTATCAAAAGTATTTCAATAGAAAATGCAAAACCTCCCAAAGCAGCTGTTCGTCATAGAAAAGTTAAGTTAAAAGCTAATGATCTGGTACCTAAGCTTAAAAACCTTTATCTTAAAACAGACCTGACTGAAGCAGTAATAGTTGTTGGACCAGACAGTAGACAACAAAAATTAGCAAAGGATATTCAATGTATTATTGAACAAAAGAGTGGTAAAAAAATTCCAATAGCAAAAGATAAGAACGCAAAAATACCTTATGAAACAAATATAATAGCACTTGGCAATCGCTCTAGTAATAAATTAATCTGGCATCTTTATAACCGCATGTATACGCTTTTGGACGTGAAGTATCCCGGTAAAGATGGTTACGTGGTCAGATCTCTACATAATACTTTTGGCAACGGTAAAAACCTTATTTTTCTTGGTGGCAGTAATGCAAGCGGTACTGCTAAAGCGGTAAAATGTTTTATTAGTCTACTCGAAAAAACACCTGTACAAGATAAAAGAATGATTGTTGATCGCCTTATGAAGATAAAGCTACCAGCTGACATTAAGCTGCCAGCTCCTCTGGATTATCATAAATCTGCATACTCCTGGAGTAAGGTCAACAAAGGCTCGAATGGTTATGGCTGGAATATAATAGCCTACAATATGGCAATGTACTATATGACTGGCATAAAAAAATATGCCAGAACTGCAGTACGCCTAGCTTTACAACCTAACTCAAAAGATAAAAATGACTTGGTGAAATATGATACCGGATCTTTTGATAATCATTCGAAACCTTTATCACATCCCTACCATTATTTTGCCCATAATATGATGATATTCTGGGATTTGATTGAGGAAAGTGATGTATTCAGCAATGCCGAAAAGCTTGCAGTTACTCGCGGACTTGCGAATCAGATTTTCAGTAGAAACATGAATTATGCATATAGAGACCCCAATCGGGTGCCTTATTATCTTGACCGTCATAATGCGATTGCAACTTTCGCATTTTTCTGTACTGCGAGATATTTTAATAAATATTATCCTAACAAGTGCTGGACGCGCAGTTTAAATGGAGTAAAAAAACGTTTTGGCTATATCAATAAGAAAGATGTTTATCAGAGAGGCGAAAGCGGTAATCTGGTGAGAAGTTTTTCTGGATGGATAACTCCTGCTGTACTGTATTTAACCACTACAGATAATACAAATGTAGTAAAAAGTGGTCGTCTATCTAAAATGTTGACACTTTATGAAACATTATTTGATGGTTCTAACAGCATGATTGCGGCTAGTTCAAGTAATAATATCCTTAAAAAAATAGCGAATCTCACTGGTGATGGCAAATGGCTTTATTATGCCGATCAAACCCCATTAAAACCAAAAGGGGTATTTAGAATCGGACAGTCTTTTGCGGCAGCACCAGATTTCAAAGCCGTTCCTCCCAAGGATATTCTTGATAAATTTATTGGAGCTAAACTACCGTTACAAATATTAAAACATTATAACTATGAAGATTTAAAAGCTCCTTATAATGACTGTTACGTAACCATTGGTTACCGCAATGCAAATGGCAAAAGCGGAGATTACGTAGCTTTTGACAGCCTTCGCGAAATAACACAAACGCCTTATAATATGAATTCTATTCTCGCGCTCAGAATAAACGGCAGCACTATTTTACGCGGTTACGGCAATTATGTTCAGGTTAGTCATAATGGTACGTTCTCGAAAACTATTCCGCAACTTGGAAGAGTAAAGGATTTTGGGGTATTTAAAGATACGGCTTATATAAAAACCAATGTTCCAGAAATGTCATGGGACAGAAATGTCATCATTAAAAAATTTAGATATGCGCTGATTATTGATAAAATTACCGCACTGCAAGATGGCAATTTATCTTTTATCCAAAATTGGCAAGGCCCTAAAACAACTAAATTCGAAGCAAAAGAAAACAAAGTTTTCTGCCAGACTAGTAACACAATTGAGCTAGAAAAAAAATTAGTTTATCCGAAAAATCTTGATATAAGTATTAATTCCGGGAAGGTGAGAATAAAATCCAGTAAAAGCGGCGATTATGCGGAATTAAGCTTTTTTGCTACTGAAGCAATTTCCTGTGAATTGATGCTTGAGCTTAAAACATGGAGTTATGGTGCTGAAAAATTTAAAGTTGAACTTGACGATAAATTATTGAAAAATTCTATATGCAATTGGAGTAAAAAAGATGAGTATATAACTATTTCCCTGGGGGAAATAAATATTAAAGCTGGGAAACACATATTGAAGTTTACAGTTGAGCAAAAGAGTAAAGGGGCAAAAAATGCATGGATAGCATTACAAAAGATATTTTTTAAAAAAGGTATGCAGGCTTTTATTTGCAGCAGTGGAGCGAAAGCTGGTGTGCTCGGTAAAAATAATGCTTATCACCGTACCAGTATAAAATTAAAAAAGAATAAAAGCTATAGTACTTTTACCCTTTTGGGGGTTGGTGAAAATCTTGATTCAAAACCGCTTGCATCAAATGCCGCGTTGCTCTTTACACCGGGTAAAGCTTTAGCTTTCAGTGGAAAATTCGGTGATTTCGGTTCCGCGTACATCATGTTGATAGATGAAAATTCTGTATTCGGTATGGGGGTTACGCAAATAGCGGATATATTCAGCTCTGAAATGCCGCTAAATGTAAGCTGGAATCTGAAAACCGGATTACTTGAAATGAACTGCAAGGAAACAACTAAAGTACAGGCTGGAGGGAAAACTTTAACTTTAAAAATGGGTAAAAATATATTTCAAAATATATTTGCTCCGGCAGACGCCGTAAAAAAGTTATCGAAAGCACTTATAAATCTTGATAACGGGCATTTGGCGCAAGAACAATTCGTAAAAACATCCAAAAAGCTTAAAAGTTTCTATAAAACAAGAATTCCGGGAATATTCACGCGCAATAAAGTAAAAGAATGGAGTACTTATTTACCAGAAATTATAAATATTGAATGGAAGAATCGCCAAGCTCTTGCTGTTGCCACTAACCAAAGGTTATACATTCTCAGCCTAAAAGGAAAATTGCTCAAGATTGTAGACCTTGGCGTTGAGTTTTCAAAAATATATTACTGGAAAAGTGCCGGACTGTTGCTTATTGGCCGTACAGACAGAAAAGTAACCGCTTTCAATCAGAAAGATGGAAAAAAGAAATGGACTTTCAAATCGAAAGCTGACGATTCAATACAGAAAAAATACGGAACTTGGGCGAGAACCTATAAGTCAATCTGGAGTCTTAGCAGCGGCAGGTTCCCTGCGGATAAGGAGTTTGCGTTTATTGGCAGTTCCAGCGGAGTTGAACTCGTTGATGCCAAGGGCACACTAGTTAAACGCTATCCAATTCTTTACGGAATAGTCAGGAAGATAATTGTGGTAACGAAACCGAACAAAGATAAGCAGTTGCTGATACTGTGCAGTAATGCCGCTTATTACGCGGCAAAAGTATGGGCTATAGATGGTGAAACAGGAAAAGGAATTAATCAAGCGAGTCTGGGATTCACGCAGTTTGTGCCAGGTTATTCTAAAAATCTTAATATATCAACAAGCGGTTCTATTCGCACAGTTCTTTTTTATGAAGATTTTAACGATGACGGTAAAAAAGATATTATGATTGATCTTCAGAGATATTATAAGCTCTTTTCCCTTTACAGCGTAGAAAATCTGACCTATAAACCAATTTTTCAGGTGAATCTAGGTCCTGGTAGCGGAGCAGGAATTTGCGATATGCCTCCGCCATCATCTATAGTTTGTGCTGACATCATAGGGACCAAGGCACCTGAGTTGATTTATCGCGATAAATATG
>Ga0255410_1062_pt1 | contig 16136 bp, 11 predicted proteins | sample CelNoTSeSYBR01J2_FD_182126 | JGI IMG/M metagenome (GOLD analysis project Ga0255410, IMG submission 182126) | Sediment cell enrichment communities from methane seep in Santa Monica Basin, California, United States - CellEnrichment... | ecosystem: Environmental > Aquatic > Marine > Cold seeps >... | reverse complement strand
GGATGTGTTCTTTGTGGTAAGCGTTTGGGGAAAATACCATAACCCAGTCAACGCCGGGAGTATTGATTGCTTTCTGGAAAGTATCGCAGATAGCTGTATCTGGAGAATTCCAGAGTTCAAGAGCTTTTTCGCATTGTTTTTTATCAGGGTCAAAAACTGATAAAACTTTTACGTTTCCATCTGAATCACGCAGTAAGTTGTTCGTTACACCACGACCTCTGCCACCGGCGGATATTACTGCTACATTGATTGTTTTTTTATTTTCTGACATTTTTTTGATTCCATTATTTGTTTAAAATAAGTACTGTGTCTATATTATATATGTTGAAAGTATAAATAAAATGGATAAAAACCGCATTAATGATGACTTTTTAATAGACTTGGAGAATGATTATGCGTGAGCGAGTAGAACCGGCAACAATATCCCGACCTTATGAAGTGCATGCAGCCCCCAAAGGCATTCAGCAGGTACATAGGGATTATGGATTGTGGATTATTAGCGGTGGAGGCAGTAAAACGCAGGTAAATTCCTATTATACTTGCTCTAAACGCTATTTTGAATTTTATTCTATTTCGCACATGCATGATGGAGCAGGGCGTTTGTGGTTGAAACCTGACAATGAATCTGATGTAAAAGCCGGACAATGTGTTATCATTTGTCCTGAAACCTTAAATAGCTACGGTGGCGCTAAGGGACAAATTTATGATGAAGATTCAATTCGTTTTGCGGGGCCTGTAGCTGATATGATGCGCAAGACCGGAATTATTAAAGACGGGGTTTTTGAACTTGGTAAAGCTCGTTGTCTATTGCCGATAATAAAACTTGTAAGTGATCCGGCGGTGGATTCACAGATAAACGCCAATATCGCGCTGCAAAAACTTTTGGTGGATATTTACAATGAAAATAAACAACATAATGTAGTTAAGGCTGATTTTGTTATCGACAAACTTATTGAGACCATCAAAGAGCAGATCAATCGTTGGTGGACGGTCAGTGAAATGGCAGACTTTTGTAATTTAAGTGATGACCAGTTCAGGCGTATATTTTTAAAACGAACCGGTATGCTTCCCAAAATTTACATTGACCGCCTTAAAATACAAAAAGCCGGTGAATTACTAATGTCAAATCGTTTTAAGATCACAGAAATAGCGACACGTCTCGGATACGTTGATCAATATCATTTTTCCAGAAGGTTTAAGAAAATCACTGGTCTGTCGCCGAGAAAATATCGACAAGCGTTTACGCTGGGGGCTTAAAAAAAGAAAAAATAAAATCGCACCGGGGCGTCGCCGGACGGGATCCAACGACGGAACGTTGGTCGTTCATCTCCAATGGACGAAACTTAAGCCCTCCATAGCTTCAGCGAAGGAGGGCGCATCAGACCCAATCCTTTCTCGAACGCTCACATCTTTTTAGTGTTTATTTCTAATTATTTCTAAGTTTGTGGGGCGGCAAGCCGGTAAGTTGCTTTATCAATTTGGAAAAATAACAGGGATTAGGGATGCCACAGGCAATAGCGATTTCTGAGGCCTTCAGGTCGGTTTCGTACAACATCCTTAAAGCATGTTGTAAACGTATATTAACAATATAGGTATTAGGGCTTATATTTAATTGTTCTTTCAGTGCTCTTCCAATGCTGGTGCGATGTACTTTCAAAATCTCCGCGGCGGCATTCACATTAAAACTTTCATTTTTGAAATTGTCCTTCGTCAGTGCGATGAAATCTTTAGTCAACTGTTGATGGCGGGAGTTATGGCGTGGAGTTGCCGCGCGATCCCCAACCGTAATCAACAAACGATGAACGGCCAGACTCCCGCGCTGCAATCCTGCCGGAGTTAAATCGTGCAATATTTCAAACATTTCCTCAAAATACGAAACTAAACATTCTTTAGCATAAAAAGGCGTGCGGGGGTATTTAAAGCTTTTTAAAAATTCCTCTGCCTGTGGACCGTCAAAAGTTATCCAGTAATAAGTACAGCGAGGGCTGTTAATTACAATTTGATCTGCTTCTTGGGGAAGATAGTAAAGGACTTGACCAGCATTCAAAGTACAAGTTTTGTTAGCTATAGTAAAGGTGCCACTTCCATTCATGCACCAGAATAATCCGCAATGATTCCTTTCTTTTCCATTGTTTTCTTCCGTCCATCCCGGATTTGCTGTATGCCAGCCGGTAGCGCGTAAATAAATCGGCATTGGAGCCGACTCATCAATCTGACTTGCTCTATGAATTGCCATTCCCATATCAATACCTCCGGTATTGCGTGTTACGAATTAAAAAAATACATCGAGGCCGACGTATCGGCTCCGTTATCCACTTTGCAAAGCAATGAGGCTGAGCAAAGCGAAAGCCAACAGTTCGAGCGGAAAACGTTGGTCGAGCATCTCCAATGGTCGAAACTTAAGCAACATAGTTGCGCATTAGACCCAGGCCGCACTCGAATAGCGAGACTTTGTAAAAAATAGCGCAAGCTCCTTTTTTACAAAGATGTGAGCGTTCGAGCTGACAGCTAATTACGAATTAAAGCTGGTAGCGCTGGTCGTTAGATCGGCAACTTAAATCTTAAATCTACTATATCTCAACTGCGTCATATTTGCAAGTTATTCGTCATTTTTGTTATTGCGTTATACTTGAATAGCCTGTATAATATAGAGTGTAAAGTCAAGCAATAATTAAAGTTGCTAAAAAACAAAGGAGAGTGCCAAAATGAAAAGAGATAAAAAATTCACACTCATTGAATTGCTCGTGGTGATCGCTATCATAGCAATCCTCGCCTCAATGTTACTTCCAGCATTGAATAAAGCAAGAGAAGCTGGTAAAAAAGCTGTTTGTCAAGGTAATTTAAAGCAGATTATATTGGCTGTATTACTTTATGCTGATAACAATATGGAGTATTTGCCAACCAGAGGGGCAGGAAAGATACCACCCAGATTACTGACGAATGGCGAATACCTTGGGAAAAAACCTAAAGTATGGGAATGCCCGACTGCTACTTTTGAGACTTATCAATACAGTTATTTGAAAGGCTGTAATCTACAACTGGGATGGGAACTTTGCCTAGGATATTCTAATCTTTATCGGGGATTGAATATTAAACAAATTAAAAAACCATCTAGAACGCAATATGCGGGAGATCGTAGCGCTCCGGCATCAGGTTCGGCTGGCTGGTATTACGGAGCGGCTTATTTTCTTACAGATCAAGATGGTATTGACATGCGACACAATAATTCGTTTAATATGGTTTTTATAGATGGACACTCAAAATCTTTTGCATCCAAAGATGAATATCGCGCATATCGGGATGTTCTTTCTAATTGGGCCATTCCATGGTAAGTAAGTGTAAATAAATAAAAATAGTAGCCAACATATGTGTATATGTGGCAAAATAGTTTAATTTTAATATCAGGAATAAAGGATAAGTTTATGAGATTCAAAAAAATATACATGTTCTTAGTGTGTGTAATAACTGCTTATGGCGTTTGTGGAAAAGAGTTACTGGATGTGAAGTTTTCTCCGCACCCATCCTTGAAGTCAAAGCATGGAATAAAAAAAGTTGTAAAGATAAATGACCTTCCCGGTTTTTCGTATGCATTGCATCTTCAAACAGTAAAACGGAATAACAAGTTAAGCTATGTCAGTTGGAGCCGCAAATTTAATCCGGGAAATGCAGATAGGTTTATAGTTGATTATTGGGTAAAGCCTGTAGATAGGAATTCCAGGTATGGCTTGTTTGTTAGCAACAGTGGGCGACAAGTGGCTGCATTGCTTTTTAGAAATAATCGAATAGTTTGCAATAATGGTGGCCCGTGGTTGGATGGAGCCGAGTATGAAGTTGGAAAATGGCAGCATATTCGTTATATAATCAATTGTATAGCTCAAAAGTATGACGTCTTTCTTAATGACATGCAAAATCCCGTAGTTAATGGATATAAATTTCGCAATGCCAGTGCTGGAACTCCTAATTCCGTCTGGATCGAAAGTGCTGAGGCTGGCGAATCAACTACTTTGTTAGGAGGGGTCAAGATAAATGGAGAGTCCCGGGTTTTTCCAGCAAAAGAATTGGCACAAGCTCCATTTTTTGTGTCTGGAGTTAATAAAGTGGAAAAAACTCTTGTGATTGATGGAAAAGGAAATGATCCTGACTGGAAGAATGCCAATTTATTGTGCCCGACTCGAACTGACGGACAGCCGATATGCGAAAAATCTACAGTGAAAGTATTATGGGATGACCATAATTTATATATGCTTTTTGAAGGACAGGCTGTAAAACCTGGATTACGCGAAAAAGGACCAGTTGGTAATGACGTGCGGGTATGGAAAGAGGATTGTTTTGAATTTTTTATAGATCCAGGGAAAAGTCTTAAAACTTATTATCATTTTGCTGGTAATGCTTCAGGCGGCAGATATGAAGCCAAGTGCATTTTCCCAAGAAAGGATAATAAATTCAACTGTTCATGGCAGATAAAAACTGTGATAGGTAAAAAGAAATGGAGTGCTGAAGTGGCAATTCCATTTGAAGCATTTCAGAAAAATCCTAAAGCTGGTGATCTCTGGGGATTTAATACAGGGCGTGAAAACTCGTATATGAAAGAAGTAACATCATGGTCTCCATTAGATAATTTCCATCTTCCTCAAAAATTTGGGACTTTGATGTTTGTTGATAAAAATTATCTTGCAAATCAGCCGTCTAATATAGGAAAGATGCTTGCCTCAAAAATTTATCCTGTAAATACCATATTGATTGACGGGGAAAAAGAATTAAAAAAAATGGGCCAAAACATTGATGAAAATTTAATATTTAAACCTCGATATGAGAAGTACAAAAAACAATTTACTAAAATTAAAGAAAAAATAACTAATGCCAAAACTTTCATAGCTTACTTTAAGCAGGTTCAAGCAGCAAGAAACTTAATTAAAAATATTGCTCTGTTACGCGTGGAGTCAATTAGATATAAAATGCTTTTTACTCCAGGTTCTGATGGAAGTAAAAATGGCTATATTGTTTCTCCAGAGAGTTCAATGAATAAGATTTTTCCAAAATCTTATGTCGGCAATATGAAAAAGTCTATTTCACTTTGTCTCGCCGGGAATGAATATGGAAGTTTTCAATTGGCTGTTATCAGTGCAAAAAAGTATAAGATTAATCAAATTGATGTTTCTGTTTCTGACTTAAAGTCAAAGAGCGGGAAAAAAATAGCATCATCCATGATAAAATCTTTTAAGGTTGATTACATTAATACAGTTTTTGCATCAAAAAGCCAGGAAAATATACCGGATGTACTCAGGAAAGGGAGAAGTTTCAGATATTCCAAAGCTAAAGATGTGGAAACGTTATGGTTTGATGTGTATGTCCCGAGGAATACAGAAGCCGGGATATATCATGGAACAGTAACGATTAAACCGAATAACAAAAATGTTACCACCTTGAGTTTAACTGTAAAAGTTTATGGATTTTCGTTGCCGAAAGCATCTTCATTAAAAAATGTGTTTTGCTTTATGCCGTACTGGGCAGAAATGTATTATGGGAAAAAGATTACGAAAGAAAAACGTTTAAAATATTTTGATTTTATTATGGATCACAGGCTTGAACCTGTTAATCTTTGGCCCAGGGGCGGTGGTATGTTCATGAATGAAGATGAATTGAAATATTGCATCAAAAGAGGCAAAAATATAATAATACTTCGTATTCCTCCAAAAGCAAAAGGATTTAAAACAAAAGTCGCTGCTTATCTTAAGATGTTACGCAAAAATAAGTGGATGAGTAAAGCAATCTTTTTTGGACATGATGAGGTATTAATGTTTCCTAAACGTTTAGAGCAGATGAAAAAAATGTTCAAACTAGCTAAAAAAGTTGCACCGCAAATTCCACGTTTAAATACAGCGCATATTGATCCGAAACTTTATGGTTATGTTGATATTTGGTGTCCTTTCTTCTCGAACTACAATTCAGAAGATGCAAAAAAACGCGTGGCGAAGGGATCAGAAGTTTGGTGGTATCCAACAGATTATCCATTAAAGCCCAATGCTAATTTTAACCTTGATTCTCCAGGGATCGATCCCAGAATTATTCCATGGATGAACTGGAAACTTAATATTAGTGGTTTGTTATATTGGAGTATTAATCGTGAGTGGAAAACTAATGGTGGACAGCAAGCTGATATATCGGATAAAATTATTAAATTACGGGATTTGAACTGGTTGACTAAAGGAGTCAAACAGAAAATCAAAACTGGACTTAGATGGCCGAAAATTCCATGGATTCCAACATTTGTAAGTATAATAGCAAATAAAATGTCAAAAACTAATGGTGGTGGAAATTTGATGTATCCGGGGCCGGATTGGCAGCCACTGCCATCTATCCGTTTGAAAAATCTCCGAGATGGCATGCAGGATTATGAATACTTTGTAATTTTGAAAAAGAATTTAGCAGACATGAAAAAACAATCTAAAGATATTCAATTAATTAGAGAAATTGAAGCAGCTCTTTCTCTTGATGGAAATGTTGTACAAAGTGAAACCTCATATACTAAAGATGGTAAACAGTTACTGATGGCTAAAAAAAATATAGCTGACTTGATACTAAAAACCCAAAAAGAACTTAATAATTAAAATAGAAGTACCTAATGAAATACGAGAAAACAATTGTCTTACCATTGACTGCGAGTCAGATGGATGCTGGTGGATTAGATTTTTATACCGCATATCCTCTGCGGGAGTGGGGATTGGTAAAAAGAATCAGGCAGATGAGTAAATCTAATACTTGCGGAGAACTTTGTTCTTTGCGTTTCACTTGGCAGAAGCCTAAGAAAGATGCATCAGATGAGCAGAGCTTTTTGTATGAAACATTAGCTGGTTTAATTGATGCCGCATGGTTGTTAGCGAACGCGCCGCTTGCCACATTGCATATTGAACGGGTCCCGGAGAAAAATAATCTGTTCGCGCTGGCGATGTTTGAAAACGAAGTGGCGGCGGAGTTTGAACTTAATGAATGCCTGCCGGATTCTATGCCGGCAACGCATTTTATCAAAGCCAACTTCAAAAACGGACATATCACTAATCAACCTCTGGTCGGGCATTTTAATGAAGAAGGTTCGATTCTGGCAAATGATTCGGAAATGCGGCGGATGGTTATTGAAAATCCCGATTGGGATGATTGCGGAGATGAAATTAAAACTTGTGAACGGGCAATGATGCACGCAATAGAACAAGGAACCTATCCCATGGGAGCACTGCATTCTACTGAAATTATCAACGCTATCAATTATGCGTTAGGGCTGCAAGAGGCTGAAATCATAAACATCATCAGAAAGGCTGTATAATGAAACCTGTAGATATATTAGTGGCTGGAAGTGCCAATCCGCATGTGCCGGGATATTTAAAAGGAGCAGTGAATAATACTTCTTTTCTTAATTACCTCGCGGTCGCGGATCATGACGAAAAACGTCTTGAGCAGGATCGCGAATATTTAAAAGCTTGTCCTCAAGTACGTTTTTATTCTGACTGGTGTGAAATGTTTGACGCGCATCCGGCTGCTGAAGCAGTTATTATCGGCAGTGATAATAAATATCATTTGGAAATATTTCGAGAAGCGGTAAAACGCAAGCTGCACATTTATAGTATGAAAGTAGTTTCGATGGATGAAGGTGAATGTGAGGAAATGCTTCGGCTTGCCAAAGATTATGACAAGGTAATTCAGGTAGAGCTGGAACTGCATTTTTCTTCTCAATTCAGATACGCTAAAAAATTAGTCGAACAGGGGAAACTTGGTAAAATAGAATCTATTTTCCTGACGAACATTTCTCAAAGTCCAATTAATTATTCCCCGGACTGGGGCGATCCTGAATTATCATACGGAAAAACTGTTCCAATGAAACCAGGCTCCAAAAACTATCGTGGCGGCGGTCTGACCGATCATCCTCATCCTTTTGATTTGATTCGCTGGATAACTGGACGGGAATTTAAAAAAGTTTTTGCGGTAAGCGCGAAAAATCAACGTGATCATTTACGGGTTGAAGATCATGTCGCAATCACTGGCGAGCTTGATGATGGTACAAAAGTTTTTATCAATCCGTCATATTCCAATCTCGAAGAAAATGTTGCAATAAGACGTTTATTGTGGCCGAAATCTCTCGAATGCAACCTCAAGATAACTGGTTCAGAAGGCTATTACGCGGCTGATTATTTCGACAAACATCTATATGTGGTTGGGAATAATTATGTTTCTCCTGACCGTTTAATCGTTGATGGTACCGGACGTACTAAACTGGATGCTAATGACAATATGATGGGCTGTTTTGCCGCTTGTGTCAGAGGTGAACGCGACGAGCCGGAAACAACTCTCGAAGACGGCATCGCGGCAGTCAGAGTCATGAATGCCGCTTACGAATCAGTATATCAAAATAAGTGCATTGAACTAAAATAAAAAAAATACAAACGCACCGGGGCGTCGCCGGACGGGTTCCAACGACGGAACGTTGGTCGACCGTCTCCAACGGTCGAAATTTAAGTCCTCCATAGCTTTAGCGAAGGAGGGCGCATCAGACCAAATCAATTCTCGACTCTGCGCAGGCTGAGCCTGAGTAAAGCGAAAGGCAAAAGCGAGGCTTTTTGAAAACAGCACAGCAATTTTTCAAAAAGTTGCGAGTGTTCGAGTACTCCCGCAACTCAATTTTTCCCGTACGAGCCGAAGGTCTATCTTTTTGATTGCACTTGATTGCTATATTCTACAATTATATACAAGTTTGAACAATCTTTTTCAAGCACTCTCGAAATGAAAAATAAATCATAAATGGTTAATAATAAAGATTTTGAGTATGTGAAATTGAAATCAAAAAAAGTAATGGCGGAGAGGGGGGGATTCGAACCCCCGGTAGAGTTTCCCCTACGCAGGTTTAGCAAACCTGTACTTTCGGCCACTCAGTCACCTCTCCGGATGTTTTCGTGGGAGATATAGTATAGCGCAATATAGCGAAGCATCAAGTTCAAAAATGAAAAAATATGAAAATATTTTTAGAAGATGCTAGAATAACTCCGGCTGTCGGGTATTTGGAATGAATTCTTCAAACTTTTTGCGCAGTTCATTTAGCTTGTTCAGGTAGTAAAGCGTGTTTTCATCTCGCCGCTCGGGAGCGTCCGCGAAAAGTTTGGAGTTGTCTACTACAGATACTTTTTTCTTGTTGCCGATAATGTAATAATGAACCTGGTCCCCGCGTTGATAGTCGCGGTCTGAAGCTATTGCCAGTTCATACGCTGCACTGCGGCGGCCTTTGCCGCTAGCTTGTTTGTCCTGATAGTTACGCAATGAATTGCTGAGTGTTTCGGTTTTGGCAAGTTCGCTCAAAGGTATTTTACGAGTCTCGATGGCGTGTTGGAAGTCGTCGAACATATCTTCTGTTTGTTCGTATTCCTCCTTTAAAAGCATGGTTAAAAGTTTCTGCATGCAGTCGCGTTGGAATGGCTCCAGCCCTCGTGATTTGAGCGCGGCGCCAGTGATGACGACTTCACCGTTATCTTCCAGTAAGGCGTAGTTTTTACTTTTGTAACAGAACATCGCCGGGTAAGTGGAGTCCAATTCGACTTCTATACCTTTTGGCAGTATTTTTTGTATCATTTCCTCCATTACTTCTGGAGATTTTATTGTTTCAGGCGGGACAAAATAAATACCGTCAGTATCCATTTCGATAATTTTGGCGTCTGAATCTTTGAGGGAATTCAGCATCATAGTCAGGATTTCGCGTCCGCGCGAAGTAACTTCTCCAGCCATGGTGTAGTCATTGAAAGTACCTTGTGAAAAGCCTAAATAACCATAAAATGAGTTTATCAGGATCTTAAAAGTCGTTTGTAAAGCATTGTATAAATCTTTTTCCGCTGGAGTTTTTGCTTTCCTTTCTGAGTCTTTTGCTTCCAGACGGAACAGACGTAATTCCTTGAGCATTTGGGGAAATACTTTGAGAACATCGCTTTTGGGACACCAGTTCTCGGCAATGATTATTGACGGATACAGCGAACGGATATCGCAATGCCAGACGTTTTTATGTGTGCCTGTCTCAAAAGCTTGAGTCAAGGCTCCACTGTAGCTTTGCGACATTTCAGGGTAGGGTAGGCTTTGTCTGGCGTTCAGGTATTCGCTGACCAGCATCGCGTCAATGCGTGTGGCGTTGCCGCGCACTATGCAGTCTTGATATTTAAGTGGGATTAATTGTGCCTGATGGAAATAGCTGGGGGACAAAATTTCACTGATTGCACGAGTTTCCCTTACGTCGTCGCGAGCGTATTTGAGCAGGCGTTCACGGTCATTGAACCATGCCTGGCTGATTTGTGAACCCTCGACATAAGTCCGGTTTTTGGGAGATACTCCGAAATGTTTAGCGACATATTTCAGACCATAACTTTCGAGGTTGCGGTGGATTATGTCATAAAATATACACAGATGAAAAGTGTCAACAACATGGCGCCCGTAGAGATCGTAACGCGTATAGTTAATAGTACGTTCGGCGGCGTTGAAACGCGAATTTCGTTTTTTAAAGAGTTTGCCTTCACGTCCTAAAGTCAATTTTACTTTATTAAGTCTGGCACGGGTTTCAATGTATGGCAGGTCAAAACGGAAAATATTATGACCCTCAAGTACATCGGGATCACGTTCCGTAACGGTTTTGACGAATTCCTCGAGCAGTTCTTTTTCATCCATATCATCAAGAGAGATTACTTTTTCCCAGCCGGTATTGTCGGACATAGTGATGATAATGATTTTATCTTCGCGGCGGTTGGGGTTTGGAAACTCGAATCCCCCGGTGGTCAAGGTTTCGATATCAAATTGCATGCGGCGCAGTTCATTGAAGTGCATATCGCGAAACAAACGGATTTCTTGTGACATCATGGCCTGCTGTGTAAAGTCTGAGATCAGTCGGTAGGACATACCTTGAGCGGCATTTTTGCTTTTTAATAACTTTACCGCTTCGAGATAATCTGTAATACTTTCGAAGTTCGCCAGGCAGGCAATTGGGGCATCGCCTTTTAATTCAACAAACTCGAGCTCTTTGTCAAAATCATTCAGGAGATCGGGCTTGGTTAAAAACAAAAAGGGTGTAAGAACTTGAGTTTTGCTTTCACACTTACCGGCTTTATCCCGCAAGAATAAAGTGGTTTCTTTGTCGCTCGTTTCGACTGCTACGACTCGTTTTAAATCACAGGAAACTAAATTATTCAATTGCATTGCCGACTCCTTTTGTATTGAAGTTCCCCCTACAGGGATTTTAAACTGCCGATTCGGCGATTTAAATGGAGGGCGAAAGTCCTCTTGAGCCGCACACTAGCGACAACTGCGGCTCGACAGAGTCTCGCCCTCCAAATGAAACATTGACGCCCAATATACTTTTTTATTCTTTGTTGTTTTGTTTGGATACTACCAAATTCAGCATTTTTAAGGTCGCCTCAATAGCTGCGGCGGTCTGGTCGGAATCTATTCCGATTGTCCGCAGTGGTACGGTTTCACCTTCCCAGCTTATGGTTGTCTCTACCAGAGCGTCAGTCTTGCCGCCTGGCGGGATGTGTACTTCGTAATCCAGCAATGCTGGTACATTTACGCCAAACTCTTTCATACATTTGCGAACTGCTTTTACAAAGGCATCGTATCCGCCGTCTCCATTTGATTCGCTTTTAATTATTTCATCTTTATAAGAAATAGTTACCGAAGCGCATGGGGTTTTGTCGTTGCTGGAGTGGATTTGATAATCAACAAATTTGATTTCATCCATCAAGGGCGTACGCAGGACGTCGGATATGATAAAAGGCAAATCGGCAGGAGTGACGCTTTTCTTTTTGTCGCCGAGCCTGACGATTTCCTGCAGTACTTTGGAGTGCATGGCGGTATCGAGCTCCAGACCCATTTCTTCAAGGTTCTTTTCGAGAGAAGCCTTGCCGCTGAGTTTGCCCAGCGCGTAGATACGTTTGCGTCTGAAACGTTCCGGCAGCAGTTTGTTGGCGTAAAGATTGCCTTTTTTGTCGCCGTCCGCATGAACTCCGCAAGTTTGCGTGTACACATCCGAACCGATGATCGGTGAATTAGAACTGTTTCGCTTGCCGGAGATAGTCTGCATTAAGGTCGCGGCATGCTGTAATTGTTTTTCAGCTAAATGTGTTTTCCGTTTGGTCATATCGTGGATGACGGCGGCTATTTCTGCTAAGTTCTGGTTGCCGGCGCGTTCGCCGAGCCCGTTCACGGTAGTGTGGATTCCACTTATTCCAGCTTCTGCGGCGGCGAGTGAATTCGCGGTTGCCAGACCGTAATCATTGTGCGCGTGGAAATCCAGTTTTGCGTTCGGGAATGCTGAATACATCCAGTCAAGATAGCGGGTTGTTGCCGCCGGGCTCAATGCTCCGAGTGTGTCAGGCAGCATTATGCGCTTTACCGGAAAATCCTGCAGAAATGTCATGAAAGCATGAATATATTGGAAACTGTCCCGCATTCCGTTTGACCAGTCTTCGAGGTAAACATTTACGTCCAGCCCTTTTTTATCAGCGTATAAAATATTTTCGCCGACCTGCTTGAAATGTTCTTTAGGGGTTTTGCGTAGTTGAATGCGACAGTGTTTTTCAGAGCCTTTGACCAGTAAATTAATAACTTTGCAGCCGGTATCCTTGATCCAGTCAACGGATTTGCCGTCATCGACGAAGCCGAGGATTTCCAGACGTTGTTCGAAACCGCGTTCAACTGCCCATTTTGCTATACTCGATACAGCTTTCTGTTCACCCACTGAAACCCGCGCGGAACCTATTTCCAGGCGGTCAACCCGTAATTTACTTAGTAAAACCTGTGCTATCTGTAATTTTTCCACTGGAGTATATGCTACTCCCGGCGTTTGCTCGCCGTCTCGCAGAGTGGTATCCATTATCTCTACATAAGTGTTGTGTCTATGTGATTTAGTCATTGAAATTCTCCATCTTGATATACAAAATATTTATTGATTAAGTAAAAATTATGTGGAGCTGCAGACTTGATATATTTAGTCTTTTCTCCATTGGGGCGGGACCTTAAGCACTAGTGCGCGAAAGACCCCTTACTAATGCCGATGGCAGTAATAATTATATCGAAGCTGCAAATGTATCCCAAATTCCGCATAAGTACAAGTACTTTTATTATTATTTTTAAACTCAAAGTTAACATAACCGCAAAAAAAGAAAAATCAAGGTCTTGTAATTTGGAAGATTTCACAAAGTTGACTTGCATTTATTTAGTTTCCTTGGTATTTTACTTTTAAGCATAATAATATAACGGAGATTTGATATGAAAAATTTTAGAATTGCAACTTTAATAATAAGTGTACTTTGTGCAGCATTCATAAGCGGTTGTATGTCCGATGGAGACCCTGCTAATATTAGTCTGTCGGTACTTCAGTTAAAAATGCAGAAGGCAATGGACCCGGACGGGCGTTACCGTAAATCAAAATCCTACGTCCAGAAACAAATATTAATGGTCAAAGAAGATTGGGAAAGTGAAAAAAGTTACATTGTCGAGGTAAAGTACAAACGTCCTGATAAATTGTTAATGACTATCAAAGAAGACAATATAGCAACAACTTCTATAATTTTTAACGGTCAAAATGCCTGGGTTGTGGATTACAATAAAAAAAGAAGAACTTTAATTAGTGGTGAACAATTAGAAAAAATGAAAGTACTTTTTGCTTTAGGTCGTCCGGACAGCACTTATCAGGAAATTTTTAAAGAAGTAAAACTTTTTGAAACAGATCTTGATGGTCAACCATATTATAAGCTTAAGTGTATTTCGAAATTCAAAGATCAAAAGCCGCTTATTGTCTATGTCGGCAAACATAATTTTCTCACAAAACGCATAGATATTCCACCGAGCGTCACATCAGTTATTGACCAATACGGCTTGTACGACGGGGTCATAATTCCTGAGGAAACAAGCGAAATTTTAGATGGCAGCGTAAAACGATATAAGCTGATCATGTATAAATTAAATGTAAACATTGACGACAACGAATTTTTTCCCCCGGTTTTCAAATAACCCCCATAATAGCTCTGTAGAATAAGAACTGGTACGCCCGCCGGGAGCGAATTCGAGCCGGCGATCGAGATGTTCTCGGTAAAAAACAAATCAATTGGATTCATCCTGATGCGCTTGTCTCGAAGTTGACCAGTTACATTTTCCTGTAACAATCTAAAAACAACAACGAAAGCGCAATGCGTCAATGGGGATTTCTCTATTGATCTTATTCCGTGTGTAGACCGGCAGTTGTGGATGCAAAATTTTTTGTTGCTGCTTTTTGGGTTTTGCTATTGACAGGTTGTATTGTGTGTTGTATTATATAACAATACATGTTAATACAAGTTTGGCTAGAGTGACTAAAATGCTTAAAAAAGATTACATATATAATCAATTGCGTGAAGCGATTTGCACTGGTAAGATCGGTAGCAATGAAAAACTTCCCGGGGAATTGGAGTTGGCTAGAAAATATGAGGTTTCTAGAGTAACCCTCCGTGATGCCCTGCACAGACTTGAGCAGGATAAATTGGTTATCAAGATTCACGGCAAAGGAACTTTTATTTCGCAAAATACTTCCGGTAAACGTTTTTTGGCAATATGTCATGATGATACATTAATCAGCAATCCTATACAATATATTTTACCAGGAATTGAAAAACAATTGTCTAAAACGGATATAAAATTAAGCTCTTGTTCAATACAGTTTTTTCGCAGTGTAGACATTCAAAATATCAAATCATTAATCAAAGAACAGGGCATTGAAGGTATTTTTCTATTGACTAGCAATTATAATGGCGACGAACCAGAAATAGCTATTCTGGAAACAATCGGTCTACCAGTGGTCATGCCGCATGCATATAAAACAGACCGGGCTACAACAAAGTTCGCAATCATGAATTCTGATAATCGTCAGGCCTTTGGAGACGGCATCAGAGAACTGGCGGGTCAGGGGCACAAGCGCATTGGGACAATTTTCAGTAAAACGCTTTTAAAAAAGTATAACAAATGTCGTGGCTTTACGATCAATGAATACATGAATTTTCTGGAGTTGAATAATCTGGACGCATACCCTGAACTATTTAAAACAAGTATATGTTCTGAGCAAAGCATTTTTGAAGTAGTGAAAGAACTTATGTTTGGACCTAAACCGCCAACTGCGATCATTTGCTACTCAGACTTTTATGCAATTCATGTTTACGCAGCTCTGAAAAAGCTTAGAATACAAATTCCTGAGCAGGTGTCTGTTATGGGATTTTGTGGTTATCCGGGGCGGGAGTTTATGTCTCCAGCTTTGTCAACTGTTGATTTAATGTATGAAAATATCGGGAGAATAGCCGCTGATTTAATGCTTAAAGCCGACCAATGGCATGGCAAAGAAGCTCCCCTGATTTTCTCGCCATATCGAGTCAAGTTGACAAAAAGCGTAAAGGCTCCGACAATGGATTATATTTTAGCATAATAAACCATAACAAAAAAGGAAGGTAGAAAATGAAAAATAAACAAAGATTTACCCTCATTGAACTCCTCGTCGTGATCGCTATTATTGCCATCCTCGCCGGTATGTTGTTGCCGGCGCTTAACAAAGCACGTAGTGCAGCTTACACGGCAAATTGTATGGGAAATCTTAAGCAACTCGGTATTGGAATGATGCTGTATGTTCAGGATTATGATGATTCCTACGCTCCATATGTACTAAATATAAATAAGACCAACAACTATTGGCGTTGGACTACTCGTTTGGTGAAAAGTTATAATATTGGCGGTTCCAGCTTTTTATGTCCGGGCCGCCCGGACCATACATCCTGCGGAGCTCCTTCAATCCGGGCACTATGGAAAAATGGCAAACGTTACGCTGCTGCTGAAAGCGGCTGGTTTTGGGGTATGCCTTCTTATGGCTATAACGCCTTTTATATTGGAGGAGACTGGTTTGGCAGCAACAGATTCGCTACCGCGAAACTTTCACAAATAAAAAAACCTTCTTCTACTGTTTTGTTCGGAGAAAGCGCAAGTTTGGAACGAAATGATCCAAGGTATGTTAATGCGGGCTCTGATAAGATTTATCCATATACTTATAGTCCGGGCAGCGGCCCGATAGTGCGTCCGGCTCATGAACGAAAATGCAACATAACCTG
>Ga0255410_1061_pt1 | contig 16154 bp, 13 predicted proteins | sample CelNoTSeSYBR01J2_FD_182126 | JGI IMG/M metagenome (GOLD analysis project Ga0255410, IMG submission 182126) | Sediment cell enrichment communities from methane seep in Santa Monica Basin, California, United States - CellEnrichment... | ecosystem: Environmental > Aquatic > Marine > Cold seeps >... | reverse complement strand
TGGTTTTTGACCGCGCGTGAAACCCGGTCTACTGCTTGATTGGAAAAACGCAAACGCTGCATGATATCTCTTGCCATTTCCGCGCCGCGCTGTTCGTGCCCAAAAAAACGCTCGCGCCCGGTTTCGTCTACAAAATATGTCGAGGGCTTGGCTACGTCATGCAACAAAACACTCCAGGCTATTAATTCATTGGGTAAAGCCATTCCTTTCAGCATTAGTCTAGTGTGCTCGTAAACATCACCTTCGGGATGGAATTGCGGCGGCTGAGTAACTCCGCGCAGCGCTTCGATTTCAGGCAGGAGCGCTGCCAGCAAACCGCTTTCATGGAGCATATCTAACGCTAGATCAGGAGTTTCACCTGTAAATATCAAAGTTAATTCCTGCTGAATACGTTCAGCTGAAAGCATTACTGTTTTCGGCGCGAGTTTTTGAATTGCTCGCAAAGTGTCGACTTCCAGTTCAAACCCCAGTCTTGTCGCAAAACGCACAGCTCGGAGCATTCTCAGATAATCCTCTCTAAAACGTGTTTCAGCCTTGCCGATTGTCCGTATCACTCCCTGTTGTAAATCTTTGATGCCGTCAACATAATCGAAGACTTCGCCGGTTTCGGGATCGCATAACAAACCGTTCACGGTAAAGTCCCGGCGGCTTACATCTATTTTGGGATCATTGGTGTATTTGACATGTTCGGGGCGACGCCCATCCATGTAATTGCGTTCCTCACGATAAGTGCTGACTTCAAAGCTTACCCCCTGCTCTCTTACCAGCATAACCCCGAAAGCCGCGCCGACTTCCATGGTGTCAGGAAAAATCTTCGCCGTCTCGACAGGTGTGGCTGAACTTACTATATCAATATCTTTGGGAGGCTTGCCAAGGAACATATCACGCACCGCACCGCCGACAAAATACGCCGAATGCCCCGCCGAATGCAGTTTTTTTACTATTTCTGCCGCAATTTTACAAATACTGCTGTTATTGATATTGATTTTCATGTTAAGACCTTATATACTACATTATAGACACAATATAGAATTTACTTTGCAAAAAGGATAATTACAAATATGCGGATTGCCTTTTTTGGCGGTACATTTGATCCACCACATACCGGACATCTCGAATTAGCCCGGCACATACTCAAGCAGGGCAAAACAGATCGTATTTTATTTGTGCCGGCCTACGACCCTCCGCACAAGCTCGAACAGAAAATAAGTTCCTTTGCTGATCGTTACGCGATGCTTAAGCTGCTTGTCGCTGACAAACCTGACATAATGATTTCGGATATTGAACGCCGCGCCGCACTGAAGCCGTCTTATAGCGTTAAAATTCTAAAATTACTGGAAAAAGAATTTCCTGATGATACATTACAGTTATTAATTGGCGGCGACAGCCTGGCAGCTTTACACACCTGGCACAAAGCGCGGGAACTCGTCACTAAATACGAGATTATTTGTTACCCGCGAAAAGGATATAGAGTTGACCGCGAAAGCTTGCTAAAGCATTGGACAGCAAAAGAAATTGACATTTTATTGCAAACAGTGTTGAAAATGCCGTTTTTTGACATATCTTCCACTTCGGTAAGAAACAATATCACAGATAAAATGATAAATAAAAATATAAAAGAAAGCATATTAAAATATATAAAATCTAAAGGGTTATATTTATGACAAAAAAACAAATTGATTCCAGAGTAATAGCCGAATTTTGTGCTAAAGAAGCTGAAGAGAAAAAAGCCGCTGATATCGTTTCTATCAAAGTATCAGAACTTACAACAATAGCTGATTATTTTGTGCTTTGCACAGCGCAATCCGAACCACAAATGAGAGCTTTATCAAATTGGATACAAAAATCTATTTTTGAAGAATTATCTGTAAAACCAGTAAAAGTTAACGGTGAACCCGCCAGTAAATGGATTTTGATTGACTTTGGCGCGGTAATCATACATATCATGACCCCGGAAATGCGGGATCGCTATCAGCTGGAAAAACTCTGGGGCGACGCACCCAAATTAGAAGATCTGCAAAAACTCGAAAAATTAAGCAATTAAGAGTTTTATAGAGGAATAAATGGACTATTCTCAAAACAATCACAACTGGGATGAGTTCCGGTGGGAAAAAGAAATTCGTCAGGACGAAAAACGTATCCGGCGTTATTTCCAGATACTTCCATCCTGCATGGATTTACCGGATGAAGAAGACAGCATCATCAATAAATTGATGGCGCAGCCTGATCTGGTTCCTTCCAACGCGGATTCAAGCAACACTGAAAAATCTCTGGATATTTTTTTTGAAGGCGACGAAGAGCACCTTGATATAAGTGATTTAAAGGAACGCCGTTATTCAGACATTTATCTGAAGCTGCACAAATTGTCCTTGGAATGGAATATAATATTTGTACGGGATTTACGACAATCCCTGCGTAAAACAGGTTTGATTACGACTTGTACCCTGAGCAGGCTGATTGCCCGCAGTATTGATATAATCGAGCTCGAAGATGCGCAGATGCCGCAGTTCAAAATAAGTTTACTGAAACGAGTCCTGCACGGTATAAACGACTTAATGGGACAAATTAATTCTTTCAGCCGCCAACAGAGCACACTTAAAGCGCAGCTGGATATATTCTGTGAAAATTTACATAATATTCGTGAAAAAGCAATTGATGTTTTGCATGAAACACGAGCTAAAAAATGAAAAAAAAAGTATTTATTATTTGTATCAGTTCTGCGATGCTATTTCTAACGGCCTGTTCGACTTGCAAACCGGTTCTGTACCCCAATAATCATTACAAAGAAGTTGGAGTAAAACAAGCCCAAAAAGATATACAAGCCGCGATTGAAACAGCGAAAATATCAGGACTGGACGATTCTTCGGCTTCTAATAAAGCACTGGCCAGATCAGCCAGCAGAAGTGCCGCAAGCGCTGGTGTCAGCGCCGCAGTCGGTTCTACCTCTGTAGCCGGCGCCGCCGGAAGCGGTGTCAGCTTTTTAATAGACTGGATGTTTACCCAAAAAGCTCCCAAAGCATTATTCAAAAAACACGTCGAACTCACATTAAGACAGCAAGGCTACCAAGTCCTCGGCTGGAAATAGGCAAAAAAATCTATAAATTTTATGAATTTTGTGCAATAAGCTGCACATAGTCGCGTTCTATATAATAAAGATATAAGGACTTTATAAATTTGGATAAGCCCGATAACGATTTGATAAAAGCATATTTACACGGAGATGCCGATGCGTTTACGGTGCTCTACGAGCGGTATAAACGACAGGTTTATTCATTCCTCCTTAAGATGCTTGCGGAAAAAAACTCCGCTATTGATGATTTGTTCCAGCAGGTCTGGATCAAAACAATGAAGAATTTACATCGTTATCATAATCGGGAACGTTTCCTGGCATGGCTGTTTAGCATTGCCCGCAATACAGCTTTGGATTATTTCAGGCGGCAAAAAAGGAATTATATCTTCAGTGAACTGGATCGCGATGATACGCCGGAAGTGGAAAACACTTCGCAGGAAGAACCATGGCGAGATATGGACAGAGCTGAATTACTGGAGGCGGTGGAAGCCGCTTTGATGCTTTTATCACCGGAACAACGGGAAGTATTTGTTATGCGGCAGGATGGTTTGAGTTTTAAGGAAATAGCAAAAATCCATGACTGCTCAATTAATACAGCACTTGCAAGAATGCAGTATGCTATGAAAAATTTACAAAAAGAACTGACTCAATGGAACAGTGGAGGTTAATAAAATGAAAAAGATTTGCAAACAAGTACAAGAGGAAATCCTTTCCTGCGATGGAGTTTTCAACGCGGCAATTGAAGAACATTGCGCTGACTGCGAAAGTTGTCATCAGGTTAAACAGGATTGGAAGTTATTTGCAGAACTCAAACCAGCTCCTGCAATAGCACTGACAAATGATTTTGCGATTATCAGAACAGCTCAAAAGTATTCAAGAAGCCAGAGAATCCAGGTTGCGATACGCCGCGGCCTGGGTTATGCCGCCGCTACCGCGAGCGGGATTGCCGCGGTATATACAGTTATGTTCCACGGCCCACTGTCAAACGCGCCAAACGATATTTTTAACAAAGCCTGGAACTGGGATGCTTTCGAAGAAAGAATTTTTGTCCTTGACACTGCTACTGAAGTTTCAAAGCAGGATATTACTATAGGTACATCGAAAGATGAGGCCCTTAACAAATTTATTGAAACAGAAATAAACATTGAACAAATTTAAAATGAGGGTAATATGAAGTATTTATTAATGACAGTTTTGGCAGGATTATTCGTTATCAGTCCGGCATTCGCAGAAAGAGACGATGATGAAAGACATGAAAAGCGCGAAAGACGCGAAAAGCGCGACCGAGACGATGATGACCGAGACGATGATGAACGTAATGAAAGGCGCGAAAGAAAAAAAGACCGCAAGGACCGCAAATTCAACAAGAGACCACAAAGTCCATGGAAAATGCTGCAAAGTATTTCCAGTGAAGAGCGTGAGCGTCTTCGCCAGTTACACGCGACTAATCCCGCGGCATGGAAGGACGAAGTCGCAAAAATAGTTAAACGCATCAGGCGGGAAAAACAAGAATTAAATAAAAAAATCCAGGAATTAGTACGTCAATACAAAAGTTCTGAAGACGCCGAAAAGAAAAAAGAAGCACTTGAACAATTACAGCAAATTACCCGCAAGATATTCTTAGCCAAGATGCAGAAAAACAAAAAGCGTCTTGAGTCATTGGAAAAGCACGTCAAAAAATTGCGTCAGCAATACGATTTCCGCCAGAAAAACGCGGAGAAAATAATTCAAAGCAGACTGGGCACACTTACCAGCGATACAAAATTTGACTGGTAAGAAAAAACTAAGAGCAGGTTTTACCCTGCTCTCGTTTGTCGGCACCAACTCTTTTGTCCGCCCAACAGGATTTTTACTTTTTGCCGCTTATTGCAAGTATCACAGGAATTCCTTTGCCGGCACTTTCAATATCTATACTGGAAATGACTTTGCCAGGATGTGGATTTTTCCATTCCTGAGACCAAACTCCAACATAATGACTTATCTTTTCAACATAAGCAATTCTAGCTCCTGGCAAATCTGATTTTTGTTTGTACCAGTCTTTTACGTTAACGTGATGAACAACTGGAACTGTCGCAAAAGAGCCGTCTTCATAGTTTATGCGATATTTCCACATGTTCAGCTTGGCTTTTTTATCCCATTTGCCAGACGTGGAATGCATATAAACAGCGGACTGAAGGAAATACAATTTCTTAGCTTTTTGCCCAACCTGAATATTTTTCACCATTTCCGGGAAGTCTTTTCTGTAATCCCCTTTCATTATTATCATTGACATAGCTTGTCCAGGATCACCTCCTTCACATTCATCAGTATCAGCGTCAATAATATGAAACGGTGTTCCGTTAAGCCATAAATCTCCGCCTTTTAGATCCTTCAATTTAAAGACCGATGATTTTTTCTCAGAATATTTTTGTCCACTAAACGCTGCGTTGCATTTCTTTACTATATTTACAAAGAAATATTCTTTTGCATTTGGAGAATTACGTTCAAAGCTGGACATTGGAAGAATTGAATTATTTTTGATTGTATTAAAAATATTTTCATCCTTTGTCTTATTCAGATCTTGAGGATACAAATTTAAGTTGAAGGTAAAAGTGTCACCCTTTTTTAACTCAAGCTTGTCTTGCCATTTTTCCGTTTCAAACGTCAACTCAAAACCTTTATGGTATCCTCGCCTTAAGGTTAAATATTTAAACGAACTGCTAACTTCCATATTCCATCTTATACCGTTTGCAGATTCAAAAACTATAGTCTTTGGAGCTTTTATGTGTTTATTACAGCGCTCTTTTAAGGCGGGCCATTTAAAAAGCGTTTCATTACCTTTCACATCTTTTACCCTTACATTTTTTCCTATCCAGCCTCCATCTTTATCAAGACGTATTGAACTAATAGCCGTTTTGTATTTGCCAATTCCATTTATGACCTTAAAGTCGTAAGACATTTGAACTTTTCCATCTTTATTGAAATTTATTGTCGACTCGTATTTCATCTTTACTTGAGTCTTGGGATCCAGCATTATGCCTTTACGGATTATTGTTATTTTTCCGTCTTTTTTTACTCCAGAGAGTTGCACTTTTCCAAGATCTCCAGGGTGATTTTTCATCCCCGCCATAAAACGCCAATAAGGCGCATTTAAGCCTCTAAAACCTATCCTTGCCAATGATATGCCAGCTCCTTTTACTTTTCCGAACTTAACATCTCCCTTTGCCGCACAGGAGACATTTCGCAGTTGCGCAGCACCCTCAAAATTGTAAATAAAACCACCACAATTGACCATCCAACTTTTGCCTTTTTCAAGGGAAAAACTCGGTTTATTGCTAAAACCTTTTGCGTCTACTTGTAAATTGGTCAATAAGGTCAAATAAATCCTATTGATTGCTGGATTTTTACTTAAAAGCTCAAGACGAGAAAGGACAAAGTTTTTACCATTAATTTTCTTACTCATCAAAAGTTGTTTTTTAATAGGAACTACACCATATTCACTACGGCATGTTCCAGGTAAGCGATCATATGGAGCAAGAAGAGGCTTCCATCCTTTTGAATTCTCAAATAACGCGGAAAGTATATCTAGCGACACGCCTTTATTTAAATGTTGACATGTTTGAAAAAATGATTCAAGTCCCTGCGAAAGAGAATCCTTTCCCTTATTGAAAAAGCCAACAATCCCCTGCACATTTTGCCTAAATCCACGACATGTTTTAAGTTTTTTTATTTTTACGTTATTTTTAGGTCCAAGTAATGAATTTACAAAACTGTAATTTTTCTGAGGCAATACCAAAACATTCCCTCTGAATTCATTAATTTTTTGTTTTATAATTTTTTGCGAGACCTTATTCAACTTATCAAGCTCACCCAAAATAACAGTATTGACGTTAGATAAATCCATATTGTGAAAGGCGGATGAAAAATGTTCGGCATCAATAAAAAATGGTTCTTTCAGAAATATATTATTATCAGAATTACTAATATAAACGGTTTTCTTAAACGAATGTTTAGATGAAACGGAATACTCCTTTAAAATATTGCTCAACAAAACCATTGCTTCGGGCTCTTGCGGAATTGACGCAGTCAATTCAAGATTACATGCAATCATGCGCCCTTTACCAATGTAATTTTCTATAATTGCGGCTTCGTGCCGTCCTGCTGATTCCGCGCCTATTAAAGCTAAAATATTAAAGCGTCCTGAACTTGGCCAATTCAACGGATATTTAAAATTTTCAGAGTCAGGCTTTATTTTCCAATTTGAAATCATGCCAGTTTTCAATCCATTAAAAATCGGATGTGCGGGAGCGCTTTTGTCTATCAAACTAGCCGACACTTTTCTTTTGTTTTTTTGACGAAAGAAAAACACATTTCCACCGTTTTGGATATATTTCTGCAGAGATTCTTTTTGTTGAGGATCAAGTTTATCAAAAGCCTCTCTTCCAATCAACAGCAAGTTAACATTATGAATATTTAACGTGGAAGCCTTAAATTCAACAAGTGCAATTCCTACCTTAGATAATTTTGCAGAAGTATCTCCACAAGGGTCAAAAATCATTATTTTGCGAGATTTGAGAAAGGCAAAATCAGGTTTTGGGTATACGTTTATCGTTAGAGTTTCAGAACTCAATTCTTTGCCTTTTTTATCATTCAAAACAACATTGAGGTTTAACTTTTTAAGAATGGTTGTTTTGGGCACAGTAAAATTCAATTTTTCTTGAATAACTTTTCCTTGAGATATATCAACTACACAAGTTTTTCCGGCTATTTTTTTGTCGCCGTCATAAACATTCCAGGACAGTGACAAAGCTTTTGCATCTTCACGTAAATCATTAACCAAATCAATTTTCTTACTAACTAAATCTTCCGAAAAATAATTTGACTGCCAATTTCTGGTAATAGTTGCAAAAACTGGAGCATAGGCCGCCTTTACATATTTGGCATAAGAATTGGCTTTAGTTTGAGGGTATTTTTTTGTCCACGGATTTGCGCGCGGTTCATCATCACGATAATGTCCTATAACCAACTGCCCTTTGGGACCGGGCACATCTATATCTTTATATTTAAGGTATGCCACCTTATGATATTGCCTGTTATAGTCATTCCTTATGACGGAAAATGGATTCTCCCAGCATGATCTGAACGAATCATACCCAATGAATCCAGGAACTTCCCACGCCCTCCAGGCATGGCTTATCAATTTTAGCCACCGCCCGGAAAGTGCACGACGTTCTTCAATATCAAAAAACAATCCTTTGATTCCTGCTGCCCGTATGGCTAAGGACGGATAAAACATGGACATTATACCAAAAACTCCTTCTTCTCCATTAATAAAAGGTCTTTTGCGTGGCCAATATTTAGGCGCATTCAGAAAACCTATATAATCATTAGGACAAACTTTCAAACTTCCGTAATGGCCACATGATATCGTCAACTCTCCAGCAAGGTTTCCGGTGGTAAAAAAATCTGATGGTTTAGTGTTTTTTGCGTGTCCGTCATTATATTGCGGACGTGTTTGATCTTCTTTGGCAATAGTGTTCACCACCTTTTTCTGCCATTTGAATCGCGGATGAAATTTACAGGGGGCTGTTGCCTCGTTCATCGTAGACCACAGCAAAATACTTGGATGATTGCGATCTCTTCTTATCCATTGTTTTGTTTGTCCAATAATTTTACTCATGCATTTGCTGGACGGATCGCCATAGTAATTGGGAGTGATGCCCGTACTAATTATAGGAAATCCAGCTTCATCAAGCAGATCCAGGAGCCATTCAGGAGCATCAGCGGCTTGAAAACGTGGACCTTGAAAATTTAGAATTTTCATTTGCTTTATCATTAATTTCATATAGTCAGGATACATTTCTGCCGGACAACCAGCCCAAAATGTATGTATCCAGTCGCCTCTAAAAGTAAATCTTTTACCGTTAAGATAGAAAAATGCTCCTTTAATCCAGAATTCCCTGAAACCAAAGCGCTGTTGGCGTTCGCATATTAATTTTCCATTTTCAATTATGCGAATACGCGTAAAATACATATTAGGCTTACCAACATCCCAAAGTTTTGGATTACTCCAAGATTTAGCAAAGCTTCTTCGAACTGACTCTCCAACTTTTAAGGTCAGTCTTTTCTGTCCCATTTTTTTTGCAATTTTTCCATTGGATTCAACTATATCAACCGCTAACATTATTGTTTTTGCTTTTGAGGTTCGATTTGTTAATTCAAAAGAAACATTAATATTCTTTTTTCTTACAGAAGTTATTATCTGCGTGTTTTTGGGAACAATATCAGATTCATTTTTAAGCCACACATTCCTATAGATCCCATATTGATTTTGACGTCCATCTGGAAGCTCAACAGTGAATTCGCCTCTACGGGCGCGCAAACGTTTGACGCTATATATCAGCAATTCATTTTTTTTGTTATAATTTATTTTGTCTGTAATGTCAAACTCAAAAGAAAACAGCGAGCCATAATGCGAACCTATTTCTGCCCCATTAACAAAAACTTTTGTAAACCCTGCCGCCGCATCAAATTTTAATATCAAACGTCTATTTTGGTTCCATTCTTTGGGAACTGTAAACTTGCGCCTGTACCATGCTCTTTTTATATTTCTCCATTTCTTTAAATAAGATTGCCCTTTGTCATCTAGAAATGCCATTCCCCAATAATAAGACCACATACTAGGCACAAGTATTTTGTCCCATTTAGAATTTTGCGGTGGAATATTTTTTTCATTTTTTATTTTGTTCAAAAACTCAGGAGTATTTGGAAACTCTTTGTTGTCCTGAATCGGCAAAAAATCCCATTTCCCGTTCAAGCATATTCTTTTCATTGTTGAGGAGCGAATCCCCGTTCGCATCGCGGGAGTTTTAGGCGCATAAGGAATGTGAATATATGACCTCTTCGCTGCGAACCCGTTAACAACCAATAACAAACATACCATAAATAATATTTTTTTCATAATTTCCCTTAATTTCATATTGTTTTATAAAACCTATTTATATTTAATAATATATGCCAATTTCATTACACCCTTTTTGGGTTTTGTAATGAGGATATCCAAGCACAACGGCTCTACCTCCTTCTATGCTTTCTGCATGACCGTCCGCAAAAACACTATTAGCCTTGTTGGAATGCCGCAAATGCAACACTTTACATGCAGCAGAATTTGAACGTTCGTTAATATAATACCATTGGAACTGAAAGGTCATGCCAAGTCTTGCCGAGTCAGCAAACAAAAGAAATTCTGACGGACTGTATTTATTATTTCTTCCTATCCACTGCGGCGTCGATTCATTTACAATTATAACTTTGGGACTCACGATTCTCCAGCATGCGCTATAATCCATATCAAGATCAATCCCCATGCCATAAGTCACTTCTTCGACTTGCGATTGAATCTCATAATAGCTATCACTCCCATATGATGGACAAGTAAAAAATGGTCTACCGCCTTGTCCAGCCTTATAATACTTCATATAACCGTTATCAGTAAGTATTCGAGTCCATGTTTTGCCTGCTAAATTTTTACGCGGCGGCACACAGCCATCCCAATCATCCGTATATGATATGTTTATAAAACCAATTTGCTTCAAGTTATTAAGACAGTTTATTCCTTTTGCTTTTTCTCGTGCTTTATTTAGTGCCGGTAACAACATACTAGCAAGAATTGAGATGATAGCGATCACAACGAGGAGTTCAATAAGCGTAAAGTTTTTCTTCTTCATAGCTACTTTTCCTTCATGTTATTTATATTTATAAAAGTTCTTACTCTATAATGCATGCTTTTAGTTTTAATTTTATTCTGTCAGTATTTTTGCCTGAAATTTTCTCTGCCAATTTTTCTGCTGCAAACCAACCAACTTTTTCCATGGGTTCCATAATTTTAACAAAACCAGTTTCCATTCCTCCTCGCAAAGCATGCTCGCTACCAACTACTAAAATATCTTTTCCTGGTGTCAATTTCTCTTTCTGAAGCGATTCAATAACTCTTAACATATGAATACCATTTGCATATATTCCAGAAAACTCAACACCAAACTCAACCATTTTATGTATGTCAGATACAATATCGTTTTCGGCTTTTAAAACCAGTTTGTCATTAAATTTTTTACCTGCATCCTCAAAAGCTTTTTCGAAACCACCACAACGTAATTCATCAGCTTCTAATTTCGAGTCAAATGCTCCACAAACAATATTACTCAGTCCTTTACTCAAAAAATATTGCGCAACAGCATAACCTTCATGAAAGTAATCAATACTGACGTTATCAATTGTATTATTGAAACTTCTACCAATTGTCATCACAGAAACCCCGCGGTCTTCAAGTTTCTCACAAATATCACACATTTCAACAGGTGGCTTTATCCAAATCAGTCCAGATAAATTCATTAGCATTATTTCATCAACAGCTTTACTGCCTTTTGCTGAAATATTCAAAAATCTAAAAAAACCAGCATGTTTATTTACATAATTTAACGCACCCACAATAACATCGCCAAAGTAGCAATCATAAAGAATATGCTTGCCATCACCAACTATAATTCCAATAGAAAATGTATTGTTAGAAAAAATACCATTCACTGCTTTTACTGGATTGGTATAAGTTCCGAGTCCGGGGCGAATTCTTAAATAATCATCATCAACCAAATCCTTCAGAGCTTTTCTAACTGTAGGACGAGTTACCCCAAACAGTTCACACAACTCCCGTTCTGAGAGTATCTTTTTTTCCTTATTCAACGATTTCGCTACTAGATCAATCGCATATTGACGAATTCGCATATATGCAGGTATAGACATCAAACATTGCTCCATAGTTTACATGTGTTTACCACTAGTATACCACCAGTCAATAAAAAAGTCAACATCTGTTATACAAAAATATTAAAATTAATTATACATCAACGTTTAATTAACTCGTAATACCTTGTAAATATTAGACCAAATAGTTTTGCGAGCAACAAACGAAATCTCCGACTCATGTGGTTATGAAAATCAATGCTACTTCAGTGCCGCTTTTCAAAAGCATTTCGGTATGTCGCCGTCACAATATCGGCAAAAACAATAAAGCCGCAAAAAAGTGTCCTTTTTTTTCCCAATTGCCTTAAATTTAAAAAAAAATGTTGACTTCTGTTGATTATGGGATATATATTAATAGATACATCCAATTTTTACGGTCGCAGCTGCTTTTTAAACAAATACACAACAGGAGACAGGATAAATAATGAAGGTTACGTTTACAAAATTTATCTCTAAAGAATCCATTTTTATTCTGGACGGCAATACAAAATATGAAATTCTTGAAAATTTAATAACAGAAGCCGCAAAACAAAGTAAAATTGATCGTGATACTATTGCACGCCTGACTTGGCATCGTGAAAAAATGATGACTACAGGTGTTGGTTTTTCACTAGCCCTCCCCCATATCAGAATAAATGAGATACCAGATCCTGTCGTACTTGTAGGTATATGCGAAAACCCGATTGAAGATTATGAAAGCCAGGATGAAAAGCCAATAAGAATTGTCATATTTATCGTTGCTCCTGATCAAAATCAGGAAATGTATCTGCAACTGCTCGGAAGTATTTCAAGAAAACTGCGCCATCCTGAAATAATCAATGAATTAATAGATAATATCACCAGACCTTCCAAAATTCTACGCATCCTGAAAAGACGCCAAACTGAAACAGAAGATTCTGAATAGTAAACTGGTTTTGAATATGAAAAAAGTTGGGATTATTCGTTGTCAACAAACCGAGGACATGTGTCCCGGCACAACAGACTTCAAAGTCGCATCCGAAGGTAAATGCGCATTTGCGCATATTGGCCCGGTTGAGATTGTAGGATTTGTCAGTTGCGGCGGCTGCCCGGGCAAAAGAGCTGTTTCCAGAGTAAAACTTATGGTTGACAGAGGGGCTGAAGCCATTACGTTCTCTTCATGTATTTCAAAAGGAAATCCAATCGGTATTCCCTGTCCTCATTATAAAAATATGCGGGATGCAATCATTAAAAAAGTTGGCTCTGAAATAGAAATTATTGAATACACACATTAATCATCGTCTATTTAAAGCATTTCGCGCAAGAACCTAATTATTTCTTACCGGTTTCTTTTAAGTGATGCAACAAGATTCTTCTAATTTCACAAATCCCGGCCTGGGTTTGTTGTACTCCGTGGCCTGAGGTGACAATCAATTCACTTTGCGCCCCATCCAAATGAGAACTCCAGTACGGCACAATACCATCGGTGCCGCCCGGTACAGTCGGGCCGCTTTTACGTCCGATAATTGAATGGTATGGCACTGGTTCCATGGGGAAAGTATTTAATTTCCCAAGAATAATATCATCCGGCGCCAAATTATCGACACCTGTCTTCAGGCGGAATACATTATCATCCTCTTTTAAATTACTCATCACCAGCATTTTCTTGCCGATATCATTACTCAAGCTAACCAGATCCGGCCCCAGCGTTATAAGCTTTGTGCTCCAAGCGATAATTAAAGAAGAAGCTATCTCTGATCCCCGGTGCGGAGTCGCGGCAAAAATAATCCGCTTTACAAAAGGCAAACGTTTAAATATCAATACCGCCTTGATAAAGTCCCGCTGTTCTTTGCTCAACTTCTTTTCAACATCCTTAAACTTCTTTTCAGCACCCTTAAACTTTTCTTTTACTGCCGTATCATATAAAACATTTTCAGTGTTTTGTACCTGCATTTTTGAAATCAAACCACCCATGCTGTGAGCGACAATCACCATATTATTGAAATTTTTATTCTTACCGTCCTTATCATATTTTTCCTGCATCTTTAATAATGCTTTTCGTAAAAGTTTAGCTGAATAAAGAATCGGGTTGCCCGTCGCATAAGCAAAAACAAATATCTGGTATTTAGCCCTTATCTCAGGAATATTGAACAAAGCATTGATTGTTTGCACCCAGGTTGCCGGACTTGACATTAAACCATGAACAAAAATTAGAGGTATTTTATTCGGGTCATACTTAGAAAGCGTGTACATACCGCTGCGTTCCTGGATTTTATTCGCCCATATCATGTATTCAATCCCATGAATAAGTGCCGGTTTTTCCAGCTGGTACGCAAAAGGAGTAGAGTAGTCAAGTTCCAGGTCAACCGTTTCGTTACTAACTTTGACAGTCTCAGTTCTGAATGTATTGTAGTATTCAGCCCGGGCGGAGACTCTGCCTTTTGCGGCTTGCTTGAACCTGATAAACATTGTTGCCGGCACCAGTGACAAGCGCTTATCTTTCAGATTTTTTTTGACATCATCATTGATAACAATCAAGGGAACTCCCAAGCCGCTGCGGCTCGACCATGATAAGAGATTCTCAGGAACGTAGTCGTAACAGGACAAAACATCAGTCGGACGCAGGTTAATCAATTCCTGAGCAATTTGCGGCTTATCAAATTTAATGTTTCCCACCGGGGTTTCCATCTCGAAGCTTTCATTTCTAATCAATTTACGTTTTTTCAGAAAACTAAAAAAATCAGACATGGAGTGATTATAATATAATCTTGCCATTGCCAGATTATAGGAGAAACGTCCAATTGGCGGAGTTATATTTTTGCCGAACATATACTCATAAGCAAAATAGCAGCAGCTTAAATAGTATTTGCTGGATTCTTCTGAATCAATACGTTTACCATAGGCATAGCTTAATTCTATCAAAGCAAAAAGCAGATCCCTTTTTCTGGTTTTATTATAGCGTTCAACAAGTTTTTCTAAAATGACAGAAGGTTTTTCCTTATAACTTTCCAGCAAGCCTTCCTGCGCCAGATAATTATTAGTATCGGCACTCAAGATATTGTGATCAACCAAAGCTCCGGTAATGCTTCTACTGATTCTTTCTCTACGGTCAACTCGCTTAACTCCAATCGAATTACAGCCGCAAAATACGGTTAAAATTATAAGCAGCAGTAAACTTGTAAAAATCTTGTTCATTATCCCCCCTTTGTCATATTTCAATAACTGAATACTCTATTTATAACAGTGTGCTATTGATTTGTCAACCTATATAACAATGATTAAAGTTAGTTTTATTTAATTTTTTATTCTCATTGTATTGTTCTGCTTGCTTATGTAGACTATATTAATAGTATTAAGTAAAACAATAATTCCCGAAGGAGGAATAATTTATGTCAAATAAAGAAAATGGTGGAAGTATCACTGTTAAATCAGATAACTTTAAATCTAAAAACGAGAAACTCCCCGATAATTGTGTTCCGATTTTAACCTTGCAGTCAATGCTGGTATTTCCATACACCTTGACCCCAATGGTTATTGATGGCGAAGAAAAAGTAAAAATGATCAAAAAAAGTACCGGCGACAACCGCTTGATAGCAATTTTCCCGGAAGTCCCAACCCCTGAAGAAATCTCTCATGACTCAATAGAATTAAAAACTGAAACAGTCGTGCATAAAGGTAAAACAATCACCCAAATGGGCGTGATCGCGCGAATTGTTAAAATGCTTAATTTCCCTGACGGAACCGTTCGCGTGCTGGTGCGTGGATTAAAACGTATCGTTTATGACAAGCCATTTACTGGTAATGAAGATATGGATTGTGTCATTTATAAAAATTTCAAAAGCAAAGCTGATGACTCATTGGAATCCTCGGCGATGCTGAAAAATGCAATCAATCAATTCCAAAAAATAATTTCTTTTTCGCCAAATTTTCCCGAAGAACTCAAAATCGCCATCCTTAATCTCGACGACAATGTGCGTCTTGTAGACTTGATCGCGGACACGTTGAATATAGACTTTGTCGAAAAATTATCACTTTTGACCCAGGAAACGCTGCACGAACGCCTTCAGACCCTGATGATCCTGCTGAACCGTGAAGTCGAAGTGCTTCATCTGGGATCTGAAATCCAAAGTCAGGTACACAATGCTTTGAGCCGCTCTCAACGCGAATTTTTCCTGCGCGAACAACTAAAGACAATTCAGCACGCACTCGGCGAAGATAACAAGAGCCCGGACATTATAGCTATTGAAAAGAAGCTTGAAACTCTGAAACTGCCCGAAAACGTGGCCACTACAGTGAACAAAGAATTGGAACGGCTCTCGGTAATACCACAAGCTTCCCCGGAATACCA
>Ga0255410_1060_pt1 | contig 16322 bp, 14 predicted proteins | sample CelNoTSeSYBR01J2_FD_182126 | JGI IMG/M metagenome (GOLD analysis project Ga0255410, IMG submission 182126) | Sediment cell enrichment communities from methane seep in Santa Monica Basin, California, United States - CellEnrichment... | ecosystem: Environmental > Aquatic > Marine > Cold seeps >... | reverse complement strand
CGCTATAAGAAAATTAGCCGATTTTGTTCATAATGACATAATAAAAACAGATAATCCAGCAAAAAAACCAGTTTTATGGTCTAATGGATTTATCGGTGGAGATTACGTCATGATGGAATGTTCATTTTTAAGCTCGCACTATCTGAACTGGATGCCGTTGAGAAAATTTTTAATGGGACCACGTCCGGGCTGTTCTCACAAACACGGCTTTATGCTTGACCAAACCATTCCCAACTGGCGCAAAAAGAATCAAGAATTCTTCAAGAAAGCTATTCCTAAACTTGCCGATTATATCATTTTTAACGAATTCAAAATGGGTTTAACCGATTCCTATATAACTCAATATGGAAATCCGCAAATAACTTACTGCATGCCTGAAGTAATTGAAATGATGCGAGAAGGCTGGCAGGCTCTTGTCCCTGTTGAATTTGATTCAAAAAATAAGATTGTATATAAAGCCAGATACGGCAAAAAAGCCAACACCTGCCTTTTTCTCGGAAATCCTTACCAGGATGCCAGAAAACTGGACATATCCATAAGCAACTCGCACCTGGGCAACAGCAACTACCTATTCGTAAGAAAGATGCGAGACAAGGCGTCAACACAAAATACTGTTAAAGGTGGTAAAACCCTACTCAAACTAACATTAAAATCAAGAATCCCTTATATTTTCGAAGCTGTTTGCGGAATAAAAAGCAATCAGAACCTGAATTGCACAGTATCAAGCAGCAAAGATATCAACAAAATAAATTATAAAATAAAATTCGAAGGCAACAAGCCATTTACAACAGATATAAGCACCAGAAAGATACATCTGTTTTATCCAGCAACTGTAAGTGTAAATGGCAAAAAAGTTGATCTTCGCAATTGTTTGATACCTGCAAATGCGACGTTCGAACTAACGTATAACTCAAAACGTTTTATGCTTAACAAAACGGAACTGACCAATTTTCCGTTTATCGATTCTGATAACAATGTCAGCTTCAAGATAATAACTCCTCAATCTCCAAACAAAACAGAACTGGACGTTGCAAAGAAAATAAATTGGTACTTTAAATTTTGTGCGGATAAAAAAATAATTAATCCGAAATCTCCTATGCCCGATGTTAAAAATATCCAAACTTTACCCCCCATTAGCAATAACATCATTGTACTGGTCGGTAATAACAGGATAACAGGAGACAACAAAATTCCATGGGGCATATCACGAACAGGCAATAATCTATTCATCAAAGCAAAAAATGATTTACAGGCACGCCTGATGCTAACTGACATGCATCATGTCATTGATACACGTTTCGACTACATATTTCCGTTCCGCGGTGTAATGGGACTTTATAAAAAACACCTGAAACACTTCAAAATGGCAGGAAAACACCTTCCTTATAAGAAGTACTTTGAAAATACTGTACGAGGAAATAAATAATGAAGTATTCACCTGTAATTCTCTTAATGCTAATTTTAAATTCATGCATTTCCGTAAAAACTGACAGTTGTTCAATCAATTCCGGCAAAATATCAGGACTAAAAACCATTGTTCTGCAAAACCGAATTATAAAAACTGAAATAATTCCAGAATCAACAGGAAGAATCGCCTCAATTTACTACAAACCGGGTAAGATTGAATTACTCAGTCCCTATCGACAAACAACAACATTTTTTGGCGTTCTCGTCCCACCGCGTTCGTCTTCTAATCGCGGGGGATATAAAGAGTGGCTCTGGGGAACCAAGAATGGAAATATAACTCAGATGAAGCCGGAAGTTATTTTAAACTCACAGGCAAAAGTAAGCATATCACTATTTGATGAATATTATCAGAACAAGAACTTCAGCCTCAAGAGAACTGTAACTCTCGATAAAAATTCTACTGATATACAAATTGGCGTAAAAATAAAAAACATTGGAGACGCAAAACAAAAACTTACATTATGGCTAAATCTCATCCCAACGATTAATGGAAGCAGCAAGTTAATTATCCCTGCTGCCGGCAACAAAAAACTGGTTATGGGCAAGAGGGTTTACAGCTGCAAATTTGATCAGTTGCTGGAGCTAAAAGAAACTGCACTTAACAGCTTTTTTGTATCTCCGGCTCGTCCGTGGTTCGCAATTGCCATGACCAACAAAAAAGTAATTTTAGCTTATCAAGTAAAAGATCAATATATAAAACCGCAAGGACTCCTGTATACCTGGAAAGGATACGTTAAAGGTAAAAAACGAAAAACTTTGGAAATGATTTTATCTCCGCAGGACTTACCCCCAGGCAAAAGTACAGAGTTTCAATTCAAAATCATAGTATTTTCTGGTTTAACCTCATTGAATGCAATTTCGAAAAATATTGGAATTCAAGCTAAACGTGATAAAAAAAGTAATTCAATGAAGTTAACTTTCAGTTCTTGCAAAAAAGAAATGCCCCAAGCCCTCACTATTGATTTCGGAGATACAAATCAACCAATAATCTATAATCTTCCCGAACTTTCTCCCGGCATACCATTCTCTATTACAATTCCATTACCAAACTATTTCCATAAGCAAAAGAATGTAATAGTAAGCGGCAAATTCTCATCAGGAGGCATATTTAGACTACTGCCAGAGCTTGATACAAAATCTTAATTACTCTTGTTTCACTCTCTGCTGGCATTCTTACTAATTTTCTCTAAGATACTTGATTATGAAGCAAATAGGTATTATGATTATATTAGAGACAATTAATAATCAAACAGGAGATAAAAATGCGTTACGGAATAGGAGCTCTAATATTACTTATCGGAATTATCGTTCTGATAAAATACATCATGCGCACCAGCGAAAGTAAGGAAAGTTGTTCCGTCGATAATAAAGTCAGCCCGGCTAATGAAAAACCAGACGATGACGTCGTTGATGCAGATGGTATTGAAATAGACATCAAGGACCAAAAATAAAAAAGTTATGAATTATCAGGAGGAAATAGATTCCCCCCTGATTGATAATTTTCAATTCTCTATCCGGTTAATGCTGTAGCGTCATTTGCCTTATCTAGTATTTTGTCAAACCACGCAAAAGCACGTTCAGGCACAAAATCATGTCCGCCATCCAATATTTCAAAAAAGAAATTATCAGGTTCCAAGGCATTTAGTGCCACCGCTAGGTTTATCGTATGAATGCATGGTACTGATTTATCAAAACGCCCGTGATGCACAGATAAATTTACTTTTGCAAGCTTAGTCAAATAACTCATCGGAGAACGTTTAGAATATTCATAATCAACTTCCGGGCTGTCGCCGGGCGCTCCACCGCAACATGCTTCCATATGCGGCGCGTAACCGTTTCCGCTTCCATAATACTTATGCCACAAAGCAACGTCGGTAATCGGACACCACGAGCTTGCTCCGCGCCACATTTCCGGTTTATATGCACTGGTCATCAATGTCATATGTCCACCACCGCTACCACCTACCAAAAAAGTCGCATCTTTATCTATGGAGTAATTCGCCTGCACAAATTCAGTCGCGTCAATAATATCCTGACAAGCCAAGTGTGAACCACAGGCTTCTTCAGCCCTGAGATTACTCACAAGGTTCGGGCCGCGAAACTCAGGCAACAGCAAAGCCCAGTTCCGTTCTTTACAAAATTTAATAATTCCCATCTGATTAAAACGATCAGGACTCCAGGTATGTAGAGCAACAACTAATGGGATATTCTGCCCTTCTCCTGCATCAGGAAAAAAGAAAAGATTTTTTTCACGAGAACCATCTAAACTGGAAACTACTTCGATTTCATTAAATTCATTTTTCATTAGATTAAATATACCTTAAAGTTTGTTTTCATGCTTAACAAAGTATACATTGGCAATCAGAAAATGTCAACGAGTTTAAGTCATTTTTCACCCGTTAATAAATCATATTGCTATTTGTTCTTTTTCTACTTGACTTTTGCTGAATAATTTATATCGTAACAGAAAGCAGTTAAAGAGTCTCCAACACAAGCATATCACAGGATTTATTGAAAAATGAAACTTTTCCCATGCAAACAAAAAGAACTGGAAGCAAAAATCAATGAATGGCTGGAAGCAGCTCCCGAAAAAGTAAAAATAGACTACGTGAAATCATATACAGGCTACAAGGTTTATGCCGTAACGGTTAGTGATTTCACTGTTCCGCAGGAACAAAAAAGAGCTCATTATTTTGCACAGCCACACGCTCATGAGCCTGGAGCAACCGCCGGAATGATTGGCGTGCTTGAGGAATTGATTACCGGGAAAGACCTTTACGGCAATCCCACCAGCCTGGATGTGAATAATATTTTGAAGAAAACGATTCTCACGTTCAATCCTATCGGCAACCCTGCCGGGCGCGACAAAGCTCCAGTTAACTGCTGGGATGGTTCCTATTGCGACAATGAACGTTTCTGGTGCTGGATGCGCGGTGAAAATCCGGACAATCCAGGAAAATGCTGGAAACGTCTGGACATCTGGGATCCTCGCGAGCACAACACGCCTGATCCTATTGGAATTGTTTATGAGCAAATTTCTGAGTTCAAGTATGCCGAACCAAACCGTACCCAGGAATCATCATACTTTAAGTTGTTTCACAAAATGGATGCTATGTATCATTTTGAAGCCTGGCTCGATCTACACCAAACCGAATTTGACGGCTTAGAATATAACTCCATGATTTTACTGGCAGTACAGGGAGAAAAAGGCTCAAAAGAGCTCGAAGTCGAGAAAAAAGAATGGGCAATGCAGATTATCAAGGAATGGGAAAACGACACTGCTCTGCATCCGATTCCACAACCTAAACATTTAACTTATACCGGCATTCAAGCTGAATATTTCCGTAAAAACTTTGGACCTATACATCAAAGAATGAATATGTTATCCACGGAAATAAAAAATAATTCTCCTGAAATGACTCCGGAAGTTCAATTGCGAGCACAAGCTATCGCAATTAAAACGAGCATAGAGCGCCTGGCTGCAAAATAACGATAATCGAATATATATTCAATAATTTTTCACGGACCTGTTGACTTTGACATGTTTATAATGTATACTATCAACATGTTTATAATGTATTACCATAAAAAATAATTTTTAACATGGGTAAAATTACGACTATGGCACCAGTTCCAGAATACATGCGGGTTAGAACTTTTATCTATAATTTTATAGAGAATTCCGATGGAACAAATCTGCAGATTCCTCCCGAAAACGAATTGAGCAGGCTTTTCAATGTAAGTCGCGTAACCGTCCGTGGAGCAATCAAAAAACTGGTAAACGACGGGTATCTAACTCCCCGGCGGGGAATTGGAACATTTATAAATAAAAATATGCTCAACACCGGAATTGTAAAACAACCTATAATCGGATTGCTTGAAGGTTCTGGCGACCGTGCCGCGAATTCTCATTATTCTTATATGACAATTCATTGTGTTATGCAAAATGGCATGCAAAGTGAAAATTTATATTTTCCTGAATCAGATGAACCACAAAGACTGATGGAAATTATACGTTCAGGAATACGAGGAATTATCTGGTCAAATTTGACAGAAAATGAAAAAAACATCAAATATATTGAGGCTTTCAATAAAAATAAAATTCCTTTATTATTAATTAGCGAAAAGAGTATCTCCGGACAGGACTGCCTTGTATCCACCTGCAAACAACGAGGGGTTGCGTTTGCTGAACACATGTATTCCAAGGGACATATAAATGTCCTTACTGTCCACAATGACGCCACCGTTAATGATCACTTTCTACCAGAATCAACATTTATGGCTTACTGCAACCGAATGAGTCAACTCAGCGGCTGCGACAAAAATAAACTCAAAAAAAATATATGTTCACTAAACGACTTAAAATTTCGCCTGAAAGAATCTGACCGGCCTTTCACCGCAATATATGCCGGATTCTACCTTGTCCCATATATTAAAGAACAATTGTCACAGTCAGGAATCGAAATTCCTCGAGACATTTCCCTTATGGTGTATGGTCGTCCCTCTCCGTTTTACTTTAATGGGCTACATGCAGACTATATGGATATCGAAAATTGTTGGGAAAGCGCAATGTCAGATTGGCTAACACGACGTATAGTAAATAATGACCATTCAGAAACTATTCAGAAGGAAATCACTATAAAAATCGTCCCCGGCGAAACAGTGAGGTCAATATGAAAAATATAAACAACAACAATAATAATTAATCAAATAATAAGGAGGTTAACATGAAAAAGAGAGCTTCAATTTTTACACTCATTGAACTCCTCGTCGTGATCGCTATCATAGCAATCCTTGCATCCATGCTCTTACCAGCGTTAAATAAAGCACGGGAAAAAGCACATCAGATTTCATGCCTGAATAACGAAAAACAAATTAGTCTGGCTTTGGGTTTGTATACATCAGACTATGACGGTCACTACCCCTCACCGGCTCAAGCATGGAGTCCTACCAAAAGTTGGACAATGCTTTTAATTAACAACGGCTACATGAAGGGATGTAAGAATCCAGACGGCAAAAATTCCACGTCTGTTTTAGCTAGCAAATGTCCCAAAAATATAAATTTCACAAACGCCGCCAGGGGCGTTTATGCCAATCCATATCAGATGAATGGCTATACCACTTGGTCAGCAGGGTCCGCGTCTGCACACACTGGACTTGACGGCATGAAACGCAATCGGATAAAAAAACCTTCTGAAACAGTGGAATTTCTATGTGGTGGCAACGCTCCCGGAGTTGATGGAATTACTTATGAGATTTCCGATCAACGTTACTTCGCCGGAACTTATGAAGCAGTTAGAAACAAAATACACGGAGACTGGCATGCAAATCTTATTCCAGTATCTTTTTCCGATGGTCATGCAAAAGCGGTTAATATAAGGGAATTTTTCGCTACTGCCACAACTGGTGACGCGATCTGGTTTAAATATTTCGAAACGGTGAATAGATAATGAAATTACTAATATTTTTAATTTGTTTTTTGTGTTTGTTTTCGTCAACCACAATGGGAAAAGATTTTTCTTCAAAAGACAGTTCTGATCTGCTTAAAAATAAAAACTGGTATATTTTTAACGGTAGCATGGAATTAGGCGTTCCAGAAAAACCTGCTCCCGGTTTTTCAATGATGGGATATTTTGAACCCAAAATGGCAGCAAAAAACATAAATAAAAATTATTTTCCGATGACCAGAGAGGAAGCTGACGGCAATAAGTACCTTTTAGTTCAGGGTTATAAAGGTTTGCCTGAGTATAATGTTTACTGCAATAAGTTTTTTTTACAAACGAGTGGAGAAGTTGAAGTATCATTTCGAGCTAAAATAACAGCAGATGAAAGCGGTAAATTTCAAGAAAAACGTCCAATTATTTTGGATTTTCGCTGCCGGGACAAAAATAGACTCTACGGAACTGTTAAACAACGCTATCCAGTATTGAAATCCAAGACTTTGCGCCCGACTGAAGAATGGCAATTTTATAAATATAAAATAAAAGTCCTTGCCGGATTTGAGTACAAAATAATGTTCAGGCAATACGCATCAAAAGTATATGATAATCTCAACGGTTTTTGCCTTGACGATCTTTCCATAAAATATACAGAGCAAAAACCGGTAAAGGGAAAAACTGAATTGGCAATCATACCCGATCGTTTGATCAGCGCGTATTATAAAGATGACAAAGCAGTTTTCAAAGTCAACGCAACAATCCCCGATGGAAAGAATAATGAGAAAATACGCTTATATGTGCGGGAAGATTATTCAAATAGAATTTTTGATACAATAGACCTGATACTTAAAAAAGTTTCCTCGTCAAAAAAACTGTATACAGGAAGTTTTAAATTAAAAAACAAACGTTACGGCAGCTATAATATTCTTTGCGAACGGAATGGCAAATTTATCTTCAGTATGGGCGGAGATTTTGTAACCCTGCATAAACTACCGTCGCAAGCATCCCCGTTGCAACGTAAGATTGGCGGACATTTTCGTCCCGGTGGCTATTTTCAATTCCTTAGCTATTACAATGTGGCTGCGGTAAGAACTAACCTTGGACTTAATTCGGAAGCCAAAGTATATGCACTTTCCGGGCTGAGGCACGCGATGTATTCCTTTGACATGAAAAAAGTCCAAGCGAAAATAGACCAATTAGATTTCACTATGACCGATGCCGAAATCGCCTTACTTGAAAAGCATAACATTGAAGTCATCGGCTGCCTGGGGGGATGGTGGATTCGTCAGCGCCAGAAAACATACAAAGGACGAAAATACGGTCCCCAACTACCGGACTGGTTTTTTGACAAAAAGTTTACCAAAGCCCGTCCTCCAAGTATAAAGCGCGGAAAGCCAGTTCAGGTTCCTTCTATAGAGGTTTGGAAATTTCATGTTGACGGCATTGTGGAAAGATATGGAAAACGTATCAAAAAGTGGATGACACTGGTTGAACCTCAATGGGTGTTACTCCCCGAAGAATACCTGGCTTTCCAAAAAGTGGCTTATGAGAAAACTAAAGCTGTCAACCCGAATTCATTTTTTATCGGTGGAGACGCAACCAGTGATGTCGGCTATAATTTGACCGGCTGGCTCGAAAAGCTCAGCAAACTCGGATTTGAGAAATATCTGGATGCCGCATCATTTAATCCTTATCGTTCCAGCTGCGACTACATCAATGGAATTCGTTTCCGGTATTCCAATCTGACTAAACGCATTCGTAAGAGCATAAAAAAAGATACGCCAATCTGGGAAGAAGAGTTATATTACATTACAAATTCAAAACGCAAACAAGATCCTGGAGCTCAAGATATTTTTTCAGCGGGTGACGCCCAAAGACATTATTTATTAGGATTCATCAATGGCTTAAGAGGGATTACAGCCATCAGCAATTTTGGATCGGCATTATACAAAAATCCATACACTCCTTCAGACGTTTGCGCCGGAATTAACGCTATGTCATATTTTCTGAGCGGTAAATCTGAATTTGAATCTGTATCGGCTAATAACAAACTTATTCGTGCCGGACTTTTCTACAATAAAACAAAAACCAATTGTGCCGCCGTTATCTGGGCGCTTCAACCTAAAGGAAGTTCTGTGCTCCTTGCCTCCACTGCGGGGATTAAAAGCTTTGATAATTTCGGCAATGAGATTAAAACTCAAAAAAATATGCCCCTGAAACTTGATCCTGTGTTTCTGGTCGGGAAATATGAAACCCTGAAAAATATTATCAAAAACTCCAAATACGCAATGGGAATTCCAATAAAACTCAGATCACGCAGTTTCGGCAGCGGCAAAACTTTTTACGAAGCACAAAATCTTTCGGGAAAAAATAACATCATCCTTTTGGATATGGGTAAAAACATGCCTGAAATACGTCTAAAATTTAATAATTATGATTATCAACGCTTCAGTATTCCTGCCGCTGCGAAAAAGTATAAAGTTGGTCTACAAGGAGAAGTTATCGAAAATGAGCAGACTGTTGAACATATTACTGATAACGGAAATTTAATTATTCCCAGGAACGCGGTCAATCCTCTAAAGTTCAACTCAAGAAGTGGAAATATTATCAATGTATGGACCGAAAACGGAAAATTATGGATAAAAGCTGAAATAAATGACAACAAAGTAACGCCGTCTCCAAATGACGCTCTCTACAATGGTGATGCTCTGGAGCTGTTTATTGACCGCACTCCCTTCTTCCGTATGGATATTGATGAAATCACCAAAGCTTCAAATGAGCTTAAGGTCAGCCAGTATGTCTTTGCAGCTGTCCCTTCAAAAAGTGGTAAAAACATCATGGCTTTAGATAAGAGTAAAAATATCAATATATCCAACAGTAAAGCTGTTTCAGCATCAAGCAAAACTCCTAAGGGATATACCATAACAGCATCAATTCCTCTAGCGGAAATTATTCCGATGGCAGGAAACAATAATATTATCGGAATCAATTTTGAGCTGTGTCGTCGCGATGGCGGCAAAATTCTCCCAAAGGATTGCTTCTCTGACTCGAAACGGCCATCCTATAAATACCGTCTGCATTATAAACTGGCAGAACTTAAAGGAATCAATGTTAATATATTGAAAAACGGCGATTGCGAAGATGGTTTAAAGAACTGGAGTTGTTATCAGGACTATCTGCTTAAAACAAAAAATATGTTTGTAACTTCAGATGCGTTTGCCGGAAAAAAAGCCATCAAGGTACTCATTGAAGAAAAACCCTCATGGGGTCCAACATTAAAACGCGGCATACTTTCATACAGAACAAAGCTTGATGCTGGAAACTATATCCTTTCGTTTTATGCAAAAGCAGAAAAAGCAGATCATTTTAAAATAAGCTTGAGCAATGCAAATGTAATATCATTTAAAAAGAATTCAGTTCCTGTATCGCGCTATTGGACTAAATATCAAGTAGCTTTGACAGTTAAGAAGAAAGCTGAAAATGGAAAACTCGGCTTCCAGTTTATATCTCATCGGAAAGACAAAGATGCTTACTTCATCATAGACGAAGTGCAATTGACAAAGCAATAGATTAATGCTTAACGTGGGACAAAAATTTGTTTTGATTTTTTCAGGTAACGCCGCGGAGGATCTCCGTAATAACGTTTAAAGCAGCGACGGAAATATGACATGTTTTGAAAAGCTGTTTCAAACATGATTTCTTCCAGTGAATGCTGCGTATTACGTAACAATCGCGCGGCTTCTTCTATGCGTAAATGAATTAAATATGCTTGAGGAGTTTCGTTATAATACCGCTTCATTGTCCGGGTAAGATGCTCCTGCGTCTTACCGGATATTTCTACAAAATAATGCAAACCTCTCAAAAAATTTCCTTTTTCTCGTATCTTTTTTCGTGCCTGCTTGAGCCATTGAGGCTCCGCGCGCTGATCAGAAAAATTTCGCTGACTTATCAACAATAATACATCCTGCAAAAAACTTTTGAACAAAGCTATTTTTAAACCGGGAAATGACGCTTTCTTTAAAATATCAATTTTAGTCTCCAGCAGCAGCCGTTCTTCCGCGGTCAGGATTAACGGCTGAAAAAAATCTTTGTCATCACATGCCGGTTTGAATTCCTGATTAATAAACAACACACTTTGATTGAAAACTTTCTCGGTAAAAACAATATTTATAATATGTAATTCTTTCGAGCTCACCGCACTGCTGACGGAATGTTTATCCTCCGGACGAATCAGGCAAAGAGTTCCCGCCGGAAGATTTTGTGTTTCATTATTCAACCGATGCCGCATAACGCCTTCAAGAATGATAAATATCTCAAAATAATCATGGGAATGCTCAAGATAATACTGATCGCCGTAAAAAGTGTTATCCTGAAGCTGAACCGGCATGGTGTTAGTTAAACGAACTAATTCTTTTGTTATTTTTCTCATTTTAATTCCTGCTCAAATATTTATCTTTATATCAATATAGTATCGTTTTATATATTTTGTAGTAGTTTTTTATTTTTTTAAGGGTTATTTTCAATTAATAACTAAAATTATTTAAGGACTAAGAATCATGATTAAAGGTAAAGAATTAAAAAACATTCCCTGGGAAGACAAACCCGCAAACTGCAATGATGTTATTTGGCGTTATAGTCAAAATCCTATTATTAAGCGCGATGCCATTCCATCATCAAACAGTATTTTTAACAGTGCAGTAGTGCCCTTTGAAGGAAAGTTCGCGGGAGTTTTTCGCTGCGACAATAAAGCTCGCCGCATGCAGTTGCACGCCGGATTCAGTGACAATGCTGTTGATTGGAATATTGATACTGAGCGTATTGTATTCAAGGGTGACACCCCTGAGATAAATAATTTTGAGTATGCTTATGATCCTCGTGTCTGTTGGATTGAGGACCGTTACTATATAACCTGGTGTAATGGATATCATGGCCCTACTATCGGCGCTGGTTACACTTATGACTTCAAAGAATTCTTTCAGTTGGAAAACGCGCTTTTGCCTTACAATCGCAATGGCGTAATGTTCCCGCGTAAAATAAACGGTAAATTTGTACTTTTAAGCCGTCCCAGTGGTCCCGGACATAATACATTCGGCGATATTTTTATCAGTCAAAGTCCTGATATGGTTTATTGGGGAGAACATCGTCATGTAATGGATACCACTAACGGTTGGCAAAGCACCAAAATCGGCGCGGGTCCTATTCCTATTGAAACAGATCAAGGCTGGTTAATGATTTATCATGGTGTACTGAACTCATGCAATGGCTTTGTTTACAGTTTCGGCGCGGCACTGCTGGATATTGACGAACCATGGAAAGTTATCGCGCGTACTGAGCCCTATTTGCTCTCACCGCAAACTTTATATGAATGTGTCGGCGATGTACCTAACGTAGCGTTCCCATGCGCGGCGCTCTGCGACGCTGCAAGCGGCAAGCTGGCTATTTATTATGGCGCCGCGGATACGGTTACCGCCCTCGCCTTCGGGTATGTTGATGAGATCATCGAATTCACAAAAAAAAATACCGCAAGCGGTAGATGTGTTTGACTTACTTTGTCAGCTTTCTAGGTTAAATATAAATATTAAGCTTTAACCCGTGCAAATTAAAAAGTTCAAGCAAAGATTATTCCTCTCTTTGCTTGAACAAAATTATTTTATTTTTTCGATTTTCCTTGGATATTCTCTGTTTTAGATATAGTTTATTTAACTAATTTACGATCAAGGGAAAACGATGAAAATTACATTTGACTGCATACCATGTCTTATTGGTCATGCTATCCAAGTAGCCAAAATGGTGAGTGATGACGACACTGTCCGCCATGAAATCATAAAAAAAACGCTCGCCGACGCGGGTAACATGGACTTGACATTGACTCCACCGGAGCAAGCCAGACTTATTCACCAGATGATTAAAGCCGCCTCGGGAGTTAACGATCCATATCTTGAAGCCAAAGACCTTTCAACTGAATTCGCGCTCAAATTAATGCCGGATGTACGTGAAAAAATAGAAAACAGCGATAATGAATTTGAAGCTATCACACGCCTTGTAATCGCTGGTAATATTATTGACTACGGCGCGATTCATGATTTTAATCTCGATACCGCTCGCAAACGTATCTTTGAAGTATTCGACATGCACATCGACCTTGACGCCGTCAAACTTCTTGAAAAAAGTATGGATAAGGCAAAAAAGATTTTTTACATGGCGGATAATTGCGGCGAAGCTGTTTTTGACCGGCTTTTGATCGAACGCTACAGCGATAAAATAACTTTGGGAGTGCGTGGCGAACCGATTCTAAACGACATTACCCCGCGCGAAATAAAAGCATCCGAACTGGATATAGTCCCCTACGTTCACACCGGCGATATGACCCCGGGAGTTTCCCGGCGACATTCCAGTAAAGAATTCCTGGACGAAATGCACAGTGCGGACTTAGTAATTGCCAAAGGTCAAGGAAATTACGAAACTCTCAATGAATATGATCAACCAATATTTTTTCTATTACGGATCAAATGCCAAATCATAGCCGACCTGATCGGCAATGTAAAACTAGGCGACCTGCAAGTAATTCCTAAGAATATTTAAAAAGAAAAATAATTGTTTTACAAGCGCAAAAAGGCATTAAAAATAAGTGGCTGACACCGATTGCGATGCCCGACTGCGACGTTTAACGAGGAATATCCCTGCGACCCCAAGCCCGGCAATTACACTGAGTAAGGTTCCCGGTAGAGGCTGTCCAGCCGGAGCCGGTGCCGATTCTCCAGGATTATAGCCAACAAAAAATCGAGCATCACTGTTATGACCGGTTACATGTCCGGGACCAAGATGATTTAGGCTTACAAACGGTTCAGGACCAATATTCAGGGCAACATTTGACATATACCGTTGGGGATTTAACTCGCCCATGGTATAAAAATCTTGTCCAGCACGACTTAGCCAAAATCCAACATTGTCACCGCCTTCAAAGGCTGCAACAGGAGTATATTTTCCAAGTTCACCGTTATTTAATGTTACCTGATTAAGTATCTTACCTTGCGTGTCATAAGTAAAATACCCAAAAGAATCATAATTGGTAGTAACCATTTTCACATACATCATACCCGGATTCTCAATTTTTATTGCAGGTCCGCCACGATCCCAATTCATACTATAGCCATCATAATTTTTAGCAGTAGCAACAATGCCGACTGTTAACAGAAGTAGTAAAAGCAGTTGTTTAACTTTTCCTATCATAATTTTTATTCTCCGTTTTATCAAAAAAACAATATAGTTTACAATTAATATACTGTAATGCCCCCATTTGTCAATGTCGATCTGGGGCTTTTACGCTTGTAACTGCGGAGCGAATAATAGTAAAATTACTGCTATTGCGTTGTTGAAAGCGTGCATCATGATTGCTGGATATAATGAACCGAATTTCAGGTAAATTAGTTGGAAACCAATCCCCAGAAGAAATAAGGCGGGTAAACTGTATAATGACATATGAATTGCGGCGAATGCTCCGGCTGTTATCACCATGGCTGTGAGAAAACCACAGCGCGGCGCTAAAAACCCGAATATGAAACGACGGAAAAGAAGCTCCTCGCTGATCGGCGCTAAAACTATTATTCCGAAACACATCCACCACAAAGAACTACTGTCGCTGCTTTTTAGTATTGCCTCAATTGCGGGGCGTTCAAGCTTTATTCCCAGCATTGTCAATAACTTATGATAGACATACATAAAATTTGCCATAGCGAACAACAGAATGAGCGATGACACAAAACTTGCTGAAATATGACCGGGATGCAGATCGACCATCTTGAATTTGCGCAACAACTTGCCGGGCTTGCCGACAAAGTACATGGATATACAAAGAATTGGAATAATAACTATAGATGGAAACAGTACATGAATAACCGGACTTACATCTTTAACGCCTGATGAAGCAAATATTATGGGTATAATCAAAAATACCAGCATAAGAAGTGATAAACTTACCGCGAAACCAATGTTGGTGATTTCATCTTTTTTATTAAAGCTGTTTTTTTGCAAAATTAACATTGTTTATCCCTTGAAATAATACTATATTGATAGTATTAAATAATCTTACAAATAAATACTGTCGAAGACAAGGAGAATTTTTAATGGAACAACACGAAATTCAGAAATTGCAGGAAAAGATACGGGAAGTATCAGCATTTTTACAGCCTTTAAAAACTGAAATCGGACGTATTATCGTCGGACAGGAATATTTGATAAACCGCTTACTTTTAGCCATCATAGCAGATGGTCACGTATTGCTCGAAGGTGTACCGGGACTCGCAAAAACCCTCGCGGTAAAAACCATGGCACAAGCCATACACGGCAAGTTCTCCAGAATTCAGTTTACACCGGACTTGTTGCCTGCTGACGTAATCGGCACACGCATTTACAACGCAGATGAGCATTCATTCAGCACTAAACTCGGTCCTATCGTCGCCAATATGGTTCTGGCGGACGAAATAAACCGTTCTCCGGCAAAAGTTCAAAGTGCCCTGCTTGAATGTATGCAGGAAAAACAAATGACTATCGCCGGTGAAGTATTTAAAATGCCTAAACCATTCCTGGTAATGGCGACTCAAAACCCGATTGAACAGGAAGGTACTTACCCCTTACCGGAAGCTCAGGTTGACCGTTTTATGTTCAAACTGCGCATTGATTATCCTAACCGCGATGAAGAACGCATAATTGTCAACCGCATGGCGCATCCAGATTTGGATCTCTCGGCTATCGCGGTAGCTAAACTGTAAGATATTCAAACCGCCCGCAAATGGGTCGACAAAATTTATATTGACGAAAAAATTGTCGAATACATTCTTGATATTACCATCGCCACCCGTCCGGCGCATCATGACCAGTTGTCATCGCGCCAGTCAGCGGCACAAATCAGCAAGCTCAAAGATTTAATCGAATACGGTGCGTCTCCCCGTGCCGCTATCGCGATGGTCGTAGCTGCTAAAGCAATGGCATTCATATCAGGCCGGGCTTATGTAGTACCGCAGGACATTAAAAATATAGCGCCGGATATTTTACGACACAGAATCGCTGTTTCATACGAAGCTGAAGCCGAAGATCTCGACTCCGATGCCATTATCAAAATAATTCTGGATGAACTACGCACTCCGTAAATAACACCAATTTTAATTACAGGATTGCTTATTATGTTGTCATCTGAATTAATTGCGCAAGTAAGAAAAATTGAAATCCGCACACGGCGCGCGGTCGATGAAATCATCGGCGGCGCTTACCACAGCGTTTTCAAAGGGCGCGGTATAGAATTCGACGAAGTCCGTGAATACACTGATGAAGATGATTTTCGCGATATAGACTGGAACGTTACCGCCCGCATGAATACTCCCTACATCAAGAAATATGTTGAGGAACGTGAACTCAACGTCA
>Ga0255410_1059_pt1 | contig 16420 bp, 9 predicted proteins | sample CelNoTSeSYBR01J2_FD_182126 | JGI IMG/M metagenome (GOLD analysis project Ga0255410, IMG submission 182126) | Sediment cell enrichment communities from methane seep in Santa Monica Basin, California, United States - CellEnrichment... | ecosystem: Environmental > Aquatic > Marine > Cold seeps >... | reverse complement strand
AGTGAGTTCACGCAAACACTTGTAATCTGCTGGTAATTCCAAATGTGGTGTGGGACGTCTCTCCGCACCATATTTAGAAATTGCCGCAGCATCAAGATGATCTGTTTTATTGCGTAATTTTAAACTTTTTATGTAATCACTGATAACCTTGCCATCTTCAATGGCTGGTTCAGACAAAGGCATTTCAGCCATTAGCCAGTCGTACAGCTCCAAAGAATAACGGCCAGTAGCTTCCATGACAATTCGCAAGTTCCCACCTTCTGCCTGGAACTTGTTTCGCTGATCATAACTCCATTGATATAGAGCTCTTACTCCATCACTTGTTCGCTCAAAATCTGCAACAGGAATGTCTGAAATCTTTCTTGATTCTTCTCCTGGATCAGTAGGAATATAAATGCCAGCAACAAAAGTCTTTTTGGCAACATCAATTCCGATCCAAGTTGTTTTGGAAAGGTCCTTTTGGGGTTTCATTTGCAATCCTCCATGATTAACACGATGTTTGACGATGTGCCTGTTTGGTCTTACTTGCAACGAAATGCGGTCTTTAATGACCTAGATGGCTATACGACCTTACGCAGAGCACGGTAGCGGGAAGTAGCGTTGACTCTCACACGGTCTTCCAAATGGTGACCAAGCTTTCAGTCGCTTACTTCCCGCGATTTCATTCACAACGTCTTCCGAATGAAACCAATACTACCGTAACATCAAATTTTAAATTTTCACTATCCTTTCTCCACTTCCTCTGGAATTTTCCTTGCGGATTCCCCGGAAGAGGAGGGATTGTGAAAATAACATTATAGGAACATACAAGCTTTCAGCCGGTCGGCATAAAAAATCTGAGCTCAGTATTTTTCAAAAAGTCAGGATCGAGGAGCGAAAAGTTCGTAAAAAAGTAAGTTCTGAAATCGATATTTATTGCAATACTATATAAATAATTCTATTAGTTTAATTAGGCATTAATATAATCTGATTCGGATAGATTATCCTTTTATTGCTCCGGCAGAGAGTTCGCGGACGAATAATCGCATGCAGAATAAGAACATTATTATCAAGGGAATTGAGGCGATGGTGTAATCAGCCATTAATTCACCCCAGTTTTTGGGGGTACTCTTCTTCGAGTTGACGACTTGTTGGAATATTTTTTTCTAAAAAAATAAAATTACTTATTGACAAAATATAAAAGATATAGTATAATAATAGAAACTAGCGAAACTAGTTGTGCAAATGTAAATAGCTTTTAATTAACAAAAAAGGAGTATCAAATGAAAAGAAAGAATTTTACACTCATCGAATTGCTCGTCGTGATCGCGATCATAGCAATTTTAGCAGGAATGTTGTTGCCAGCCTTGAACCAGGCTCGAAAGAAAGCTCGTGATATTGCATGTATGAATAACGTTAAACAATTAGGTACTGCAGCAACAATGTACATCAATGACAGTGATGGCTGGGTACCGACATGGCAGCAGGCTTATGAATCAGGATGGAGCCGTTGGTATTCTCTATTGAATCCATATGTTGGCAAAAGCAAATCATCAAGCGAACATGAACTTTTTAAAATCATGTATTGTCCGGGAATTCCATGGAGTAATCAAGGTTACGGTGGCGGCGGCGAATATTATGGTTATGGCCTTAACTTGTATCTATTACATGATAATGGTTGGGTTGGTTTAAATATGAGTAGAAAAATTACTACCGTAAAAAAGCCTTCAGAAACAATTATGATTGGAGACAATGCTGTGTCCATGATTCCTGATCGGGCTCCTAACTGGGGAAGCCGTCCGGCACTCTTTTTTCCAAGTGAAAATATCGGTGCTCCTTTGAACATGACTGACTGGGCCGCCAATTTGGAAAAACATTCCGGGCGCAAAAACCTGGTTTGGGTTGATGGACATGCAAGTTCTAAAAAATTATCAGAAATGCAGTCAAACTGGGCTGATGGTAAAAAATGGTGGATCGCAAAACAATGACAATCATTCATGTTGTACCGCATCAACATTTTGATCTTGTCTGGCGGCGTGATGTTGCTTGGTATAATCAACGGCGAGATCAACTTTATACTCAAGTATTGGAGTTGATGCGGGAATATCCAAATTTCACCTATACTTTCAGTCAGGCAATGCCGATCAGAGAATTCCTAAGCAATCATCCTGAATTACACGATGAATTTGCCTCATACCTTAACTCTGGCAGATTTGAAATTATTGGCGGCAGCGAAAGTATTTGTGATTTGAATATGACTTCTCCAGCCGCGATAATGAATAATATTGAATCAGGAATGAAATATTTCCATGACGAACTCAATTATCAAGTTAGCGTTGGAGCTTTTGAAGATGCTTTTGGTGTTCCTGAACAGCTCCCGGTTATATTGAAAACTGTTGGATATCGTTTTTACAAAGCTGGACGCATGCCGCGTCCGGGTAAGCCAGATTTAAACGGCAATTTTATTTGGAAAGCAAAAGGCACTGATGCTATTCGCTGTATTGCTCCGAGTGATGACTGTTCTGACTGGGGATGGGGCTATCCTGACAATCCTGATGATCCGACTCTGGTAACGATGAAAGAGCGCCGAGCAAAAGTTCTTGCAAGATTGATGCTTGCTGTCAATAATAGTGATCCACATGTGCTTTATTCAGTAATGGGCGAGGAACACGACATTGTAGATGGTCTGCCGGAACTCTTGGAAGAAGCATCAGTTAAAACTGGAGCTAAGTACATATTCTCAACTTACAATAATTATTATGATTCACTATCGGAAAAGTATTGGCAAGATGTTCCTTGTTATGATGCAGAAACCGATGTTTCTCGACTTTTTACAGGTTGTTATACTTCGCGAATAAATTCAAAACTGGCTCCGCGTAAGCTAGAATATTCTATTTTGGCTTATAATTTTGCTTCATTGACACAAAAAGTCGATAAGTTGCCGCGCGAAGTTTCAGAATCATTATATCTGCTACAGTTTCATGATGCTGTTTGTGGTTGTCATATTGATGAAAATGCTGATAAGCTGAATGCGCGGTTTCAACAGAGTCGTGAACTTGTTCCATCTGTTTCGCTGACTGTGCCGTTTAAATCACAACTGCCGGATTTTCATAGCGAACAGAAAACGAAACTTAAATTTGATTCAGATACAATAACTTTTGGTAATTTTACTATTAATATTAAGCAGGATAAATTGTGTTCTGTAAAGTATCACGGAAAAGAACTGGGAAGTATTTGTGAGCTTATGGCTCGTGAAGACAGCGGCACGTTGTGGACGGAAGAATATTCCTCAAAAAAATGTGGTTTTGCTGAACTTGAAGCTATTGAAAGGATTAATGCCGGAGAAAACACTCTAGAAATTATTACAAAACTTTCCTGTGAAAATTTCAAAACTATGTGGCCTGGTTTTTCTATGCTCAAGGCTCGTAAAAGCCTTACTTTCAGTAAAGAAAGTTCATGTATAGCCGTGAAATTTGAAATATTCTGGCTCGGAAGCGCGACTGAACTTGCGGTGCGCTGGACGGCTGCTGGCAATAATCTTGATGTTTGCACTGCGGAGACACCGTTTGGAAGCAAGCAGAGAAGCGCGTATATTCCCAGTGCCGATACTATGACAGGAGATGCTTTTCCTGTCTTGAACTGGTGTTCTACTAAACAGGCGGCAATTTTCAACCGTGGAACTCCTGGTCATGCTTTGCGTGAAGGCGTTCTGGAAACAATTATATTGCGCAGCCCGGTTAAGCGCTGGAGCCCTTGGTTTCCAGTGACTCCATCCGATCAGTCGCGAGATAATGGTGAGCACGTTTTTGAGTTTCTAATTGATATAACTGGAGGCGAAAAAGGCTTATCAGACTTGCATCGAGAAGGAATAGAATATAATTTAGGAGATAATGTCAAAAGTATTGAAGTTGATGACTTTGCGTGTTTACCGGAGAATATAGTTATTGCTGATGCGCGCAAAAATTCATCAGGGCAGACTCAGGTATTGCTTTTTGAAGCGGAAGGACGAGATTGTGTATGGAAAGACTATAGTTTAAATATCAGTGAATTATTTAACCCATATCAAATAAAAAGGTACATTATCAAGAATGGAAGCAAAATCAATACTTCTTCTGGCATCGGAAAGCGGAGACGGGCAGTTTCGTCGATTGCTTGACCAGAATCTAAAAAAAACTTTTTCCTCTTGCGGTTTACATTTTAGTGAGGCATTTGTTCCTGATGTAAATCCTGATGATTTGGCATTATTTAACACTATTGTAATAATGCGTTCGCCATTGCCTGGACATCCCAAGGATGATTCAAAAAAGTGGCGTTCTCTCCTGCCGCAGCTTGTCTCTTTTGTTGACAATGGCGGCAGTTTGATAATAATGTTTGCCGAAAGCTATGGAAAAACAGTAGGGTCATTGAATGAGCTAGGGAAGCTTTTTGATATTGAATTTGTATTCAATAAGCTGGAAGAATCAGATCCTGAACGCTGTAGCGAACTTCCTAATATGCCGGAAGGTAAACTAATAACTTGCGATTTTACAGCTGAAAACCCTTTTGATTTGGAAAGTGGAATTATTGACTTGATAGTTGATGGCGGGCATGGGGCTCAACACCTGACTTGTTTGGCAGGGTCTGACTGGCAAGCGCTTATATGCGGCTCGGGAAGCTGCGTCAGTACACCTTTCCCGCATGGACATTACGCGAACAGCGGCACCAGTACGATTACTGCGCCCATTTTAGCTGCCAGCCGCAAATTCGGCAAAGGCAAAATTCTGGCTTTTCCGGGGGCTTCTCCATTCTGGCTTGCCAATGCAAATTTACGACGCTGGAAAAGTCAAATATTAAATCAGCATAACAATAGTGGTTATGAATTTCTGAAACAAATCATGCAGTGGAGTAGAAATAATACTGATGATACAAAGCTTGCGGCAGCTGATTCCAAATTCGGCAATAAGGAGTTTCTGAAACAACAGGACTATTCGTATCGTTATTTGACGGACGGGGAATATGATGAACTCAAAAAACTTAAACCATTTCGTACTTGGATCGGCACTATTTCTGATATAGAAGCTTTGGCAGTTTCTGTCGATAAAATCAAATCCCATGGATATAAATTAGGGATATTTGTTGTTGATTATGCTTTACTCACACCTGATATCTGGAATGAATTTCAAAAACAATGCGATTCTCTCAGCGAAGATGGAACATTTCTGGCTATGCCTGCCTTTGAACAAGCTGACGCAGAAGGTAATTACTGCATTGTTTTCAATGTTGATGAACTGCCGGCTATGCGTGAAAGCTATCCGAATTCCAATATGCTTGAAGATTTGTTAGTTAAACTGTGTTCATATTCAGCAGTCTTCGCGCGTCCATCTGAATGCCGCATCCCATGCTGGCGGCATGGCGGTTATAATTTATTGGAAGTTGCTACAAAAAATGATTTAGATTTATATCGCGATCGGATTTCATCATGTACATTTTTGAGTGCAGTTAATATTGACCGCAGTAATAATCCTGGATCAAGTGATTTCGATAACTGGCTGATGGCTGAATCTTTGGAAACAGCTCCAACTGCCATTCGTGAAAATCGTCACTTTAATTTTGTCAGTTCCGGTCCTGTAATCAAACGTTTTTTTTGGAAATCAAGACCGATAATGCTTGATGACTGGGAAGGATACTGGTTGGAATGGGAAAATGGCGATAAGGCGGAAGTGGAAATCGAGTTGTCAGGAGACGTGGATATTTCCGAAGTCAAGCTCTGGGACGGCGAAACAGTAATTAAATCATGGAAACCTAATTCCAGCAGTTTCAATACATCTATTAGTTTTGATATGGAATACGATATGAGGTTGCATCTTAGCGCGACGGATGTTAATGGCGGCAAACTTACAGCCAGTTATCCGCTTTATACACGCAATAGATATTTCTGGGCGCATGTAGGATCAGACCAGATGAACGATTATCATAATGTTTGGACTCCAGATCCTAATGGCTCAATAGGGCTTGGCGATCGCATACATGAAACTTGCGGCTTTGTTACTATTGGATTTGCCTGGGGTGATTATCTTCGTATTGCGCCTCCGGTTAATTGGGGAGACATTATGCCGCAGGGAGTTGAAGTCTCGAGCATGGTTAGTAATTTACAGTCATTTCATCCCAGTCCTTTTATTAATACTGGAAATGGTTTTGACTTTCTAAACAATCATCGCCGGAAACTTGAAAAATGCACTCAGGATATGCATATAATTCATTCAAGTTCTAATGGCTCATGGCTGGAAGAATCCGACGCGCGTTGGCAAAGTCCAGGTGGCAGAAACATATCTCCTACCAGGAATTTTAGCAAAAGTGATTTATGGCGTATTGATGCTGATTATTTCACTCCTAAATGGGAAGCGGGACATGATTGCGAAGTAACTGTAAAAATGCGCATAGAATGGCTTAAGGACTACAGTTTTGCGCCGCATGCGACAATAAGTCTTGGGCATTCTTTGAACATAATGAAAGAAAATCTTAACTTTTGTTGTGGTGACGAGATTATTGATTCTAAAGATTTTCTTATGGACTATTGTGAATCTCCTCACGTTCCGCATAAGGAATGGGATAACTCCGGAACTGTTGATTTGCTTGCTTTATCGCTGACAAATGGTATTTTCATAGAAGTGCCGACTGATAAAAATGCCGGTACTAACGGTGATGAAATGGGAGATTTTTTGTTGAGACCAGTTTCGATTCCGGGGAAAGCGTACATGCGCGGCTGGCGGCACAAGCCGGGATTTATTTTAAGTTTTGAATTTGAGCCTGAACAAAAAGAAATTAAAGCCGGAGATGTAATGGATATACAATATATCCTCACCGTAACTCCTGGACAATTTAGCGCATAGAAGGTAAATAATAATGAAAAAACTATTTGTATTGATTATCTTATCAATGATGTTGAATCTTCAAGCGAAAAAAAATCTTATTCCTGTACTTTGTCTGGCATCAAAAGATACCAAGATTCAAGGACTAGACAGCATTGCCCCTAAAGCACTCGAAGCTTACAGAAAAAAAGGCTATGAACTGCATTTGGATTATTATCAGGATATTAGTGAAAAAGACCTGATGAAATACAAAATAGTGGTCGGTATGATTACTCAGCTTCACCGCGGAACAGTTCCGATAAATCCCAAATTGGCTGTTGCTCTAGATAAATATATCAAGCAAGGTGGCGGATTTATACTCATTCCGGCTCCCAGTTATTACGGATCCGAAGACTTTGTTCTGCGCCTTAATCCCGTACTGAAAAAATACGGCTGTAAACTCCTCAGTGAAATTCCACTTGATCCGTCTTCTCAAAAAACATTGGTGCGGGTGCTTGGATATCGTTATCTCAAAACTACCAATCTAAAGAAACATCCCATAACAGAAGGGATTAGTCAGGTATGGCTGCCGCTGGATTTTGCCAATAGTTATTTGCGCACTCACACCATGGCAATATCGCCGGAGTGGGAGAGCGTAGTCAATGGTGAATTTACTACCGTTACTTATCCATTTAATAAACTGGCTCGTAACATCAAAGAACCGGGTACGCATCGTTCTGAACCTCCTTTCTTGGCTGTAAAAAAGGTCGGTAAAGGGCGCATCGCTGTTTTTACCACTGCGTCACGTTATTTTATTTTTGACGCGTATCATTGGGCTCATGGCAGTGGTTTCGTAATGAATAACGGCGGTCTGAAATTGATGACAAATTTATTTAAATATGTTTCTGTCAACGCATCGGATTCCAAAGCACAGCCGCACCAGAAGAACCTTGTCAAAAAAGTAGAAGTCCTGGGTAATGTGTCGGTTTGCCAGAATAAAAACAAATGGCTTGAGATCGCAATGAAAAAGTTTCAACCAGGTGACAGTCGAGTGAAATATTATGTTGACTGCGGAGCTCAATCCGATCTGCCATATAACAAATTACGGGGCTACGGTTACCTGAATGTTCCGCATGAAAGCTGGTTGATTCGCTGGGCGTGGTCAGATATTTTTCACGCTACTGCCGCCAACAGCCGGGCTTTTGATAGAAAAAAACTTACTTATCGTTTTGACAATCTCACAAGCAGTAAAAACTATCAACTAGGCATAATGCTTTGGGGATATCAGGATGAAGGCGCAAGGTCGGTAGTTGTAAAGCTGGAAGGACATTCCGTAACTTTGCCTTTGCCTCGCTTTAAACAAGGACAGGGGCCGCGCTTTACATTATTAGATATACCGAAGCAGGCCTTGAAAGACGCTTCACTAAGTGTGGGGTTTTCTCGTGCAGCAGAAGGTAAAGGAACTTTTACGTCAGTATGTGAATTATGGCTGTATGAAGCTGCTAAAGAGGGAAAAATGACAGCGGAAGAAATCGTTTCAACTTTTGAGTCTCCATCAGCGGGAACTGAAACACTGGTTAAGGATTTTGAGTATTTTAACGGTTTGATCGGTGCTAAATCCAATTATACTACGGGTAAAAACAGCGTGGCTGAAATGTCCGCTGCCGCGCAACAAGCCGGTTATTCATTTTTGGTCTTTGACGACGAATTAAATAAACTGGATATAACTAAATATAAAAAATTACTGGCGGACTGCCGAAAAGCATCCAATAAAGATTTCACAGCAATGGCAGGAATGTCATTTACAGCCAGCAAACAATCTGAAAGTCCGCAGGCAAGGGGAAAAATATCAGCTTACGTTTTTACCCAGCCGCTGACCTGCCTGCCTGATAAAAAATCCCTAAGCAATCCGCATGAACTTTACTGGCGTTTTTTCGGGGGCGAATTGAGCGGCGGCAAAAAGAACGCTCCAAGCCTGCTTCATCCCGGGCGCAATGAAGTTCCCCCGTTTTTTCAACGTTTCTGGCGTGGGATAGATGTCTTTAATTTTAACCAGCAGGGAACACTTTATGATAATTCCGAAGCTTTGTATCGTGATCTACTGACTGCCGGTTACGGCCCTTATCCCAGAGTGTCGGGCGATTACCGTTCGGTTGGCGACATTAAGAATGCGGCTAAAAGTAAATCATGGCAAAATACGATTCTGGCATGGAATAGAAGTATACTGCCTGTCTTTAATTATTCCTCAAGCATCAGTAACGGCCCGAAGATCAAGCGCTGCCAATATTCTTTTGATTACCTCTCCGGCGGCGAAGTCGGCGGCGGCATCCTCTTTAGTAATAATGCAAGGTTGAATCTGGATCTGCTAGTTGAGCACAGTTCGCCGATAACAGAGATTTCTCTATATAAAAGCAATCTCCTGGTTCGGCGCTGGTATCCGAAACAGCGAAAAGTAGAGATAAGTGAATCCATTCTGATTACTGGTCAACGCGAGATGATGTTGGAAATCAAAGCAGCTGATGGCACACGTGCTTTGACAGGGCGTTTTCAAACACAAGATCGTCAATTTTTATCAGGTATGTGTGGGGATAACCAAAACTCTATTTGCAGCTTTACCCGTCCGCCGTCAAAATTTGTGCTTGATGAACGTGAAATATATCTTCAACACTCTTACTGGCATACAGGGGAGGCTGCAGGGCAATTTGGTTTCCTTCGTGATTCTCGTGAACTAGTTCCAAGAATTATTGAGACAGGTATTATTCAACCCTGCAAAATGGTTCATCCATGCCCAGTCATTTCCTTCAAGAAAGGAGCAGCTGAAAATCATACTTTTTCTAAAATGCGGATTGTAGCCGCAAGCCGGGACTATAATTTAATTAATTACAGCAGGGATTTGGCGAAAGACGCCTTTAAAAGCAATACTAATATCATAAGTTACCGCCCGATAGTCAATGGCAGTACTGTAAGCTTAATTGAACTAGAAATGACCGCCAAACGAGATATCGCAGCAGGAGAGATCAAGGCTTTGCGCATCCTGTCTATGGGACTTATGCCTTCATTCCCTGCCTTATGGAAATACACTTATCTTAATTCAGAAAATAAATTGACAACTGGTGATTTTTCCAGCCTGAAAAATTCTACTAAAAGCTGTAAATTAAAGCCCGGTAGCCCAATGATGGCATGGCCTAATGATGTGGCAAATCTGCTAATAATTCCTTTGGATAACACCCCGTACTCCTTGGATGTTGATAATCTTTATGGAGTTTGGAACGGACGCGAAAGATTTCAACTGAAACTTGACAAACGAGTATTTAAGAAAGGTGAAAAAATCAAAACCCGTATACTGGTGATGCTGTATTCAGGAAAAGTTAAGGCTGCTACAGATCTGAATAAAATCGCGGCTGACTTCAAAGAGGCAGCAAAAGTCTCAATGAAGAGTGGCAAACTTGAAAGCAATATATATGAGACTAGAATTAAAGCGGTAAATTACGCCGCTAATGGAACTATTAAAATGTCAAGCAAGATTAAAAGACCTTTAGCCTTCAGGCTTGAAGGCATCAATCCAAACTGGACTTGCGCACTTGAACAAGACGATGATTTTAAGCTCGCGGAATCTCATGAAAATGTTTTACGAACAGCTCTGAATCCTGTTGATAGCAATTTTGCGCTTGGTAATCCGCTTGTGGCTGACAATACAGAACTCCTACTGGAATGGGGAGGCCGACATGTAGGCGGCATAAGATTTTTTGCTCACAATCCTACTAAACAGGAAATGTCAGTTGTAGTAAAATCAAATCCCGCTTTTAAGCATATTCCTGAAGCATTTGCGAAAATTAAATTATCTGCTGGACAGAGCAACTGGTTCTGGATGGGAAAATTTGGAGGAATTAAAGAAAATACTAAAAGACAAGTTGTAAAATCTGTTTACAGTACAAATATTAATACTGTTTATCTGAATAATAAACAAAAAATAACATTAAACAAATAGGAGATGTCAAAATGAAAATTCTAACAATCACAATGGCGTTATTATTTGCATGTTCTGTCACTCGCGCGGAAAAAAATCAATGGTATTCCGGTGCTTTTGAAGAAAATAAATCAGGTAAAAAAACTACCAGCAGTAATGTTGTCGGCAAAGAAGGCGAGGCAAGCAAATACGTTTTCGGGTTTGCTTCTGCTAAATCAAATATGGCTTTCGCGCAATATCCGCTGACTCCAAAGTCAGGAATGAACGCTATGTCGCTTGAAGTTATGAGCAAAAAAGGCACTGTCAACGCGGAAATCTGGGTCGAATCAAAAAGCTGGAAATTTCAGGGTAAAATTATAATTTCGGAAGGCAGGTTTACTAAAATAATTTTGCCTTTGAAAGAGTGTAATCCCGATGCTGTAAAATGGATGCGCCTGGCTATTCCTAATAAAAATAATCCTAAGCGAGGGATGCTTTTACTGAAAAAACCTGTATTATGCAAAACTGAAGTAATCAAAAAACGAGTTTGGCATACTGGAGTATTTAATTCAAAAGAAAAATCAAGTTGTGCAAAATCTATTCTTCCTGATGCTTCCGTAAAGTTTTCATGGAAATTCGATGGTGATCAATCTGGACCGGTATATCTTTCAACTAAATTTAAGTCAAATGAAGACTGTAAAAAAATTGAACTCAAGGTTAAGAATCCCACAAGTGAAGCAGTTGTACTTGAAGTTTGGATCGAAAGCAATTCCGGCTGGAAATTTCAAGGAAAACTTAAAATTACTTCGAAAGAATGGAAAACGGTGCAGTATAAACTGCTTGAAGCAAAAAGTTCTGAGACTAAGTATTTTCGTATTATCGCTGCTCCCAAAGGCAACCAGCGTGAAGGTGCAGTTTTCATCAAAAATCTTAAGTACATAAAATGACAAAAAAAATTACAATTAAAACCATAAGCGAAGCAAGCGGAGTTTCCACGAGTATTGTCTCGCGTATTTTGAGTGGTAAGGCTCAGCAGTACAGGATAGCGGAAAAGACCAGGCGAAAAGTGATGGATATTGCCAAGGAACTCAACTACCGTCCTAACTACTTTGCGAAAAGTCTTAACTCCGCGCAAACATTCAACATCGGCTTGATCTTTGCTAATAGTGTCGACGCGTTTCTCGGAACGATCATGGAAGGTGTGGAATCACGGCTGCGCGGAACTGACTATCAAATGGTTGTAGCTACTTGTGACAACTCTCCAGAACTTGAACGCGTGGAGCTTGATCGGATGTTTTATCGTCAGGTAGACGGCATTATTATATATCCGTCAGCATTAACTTTCGATAAAAATTATCCTACGGAACATTTTCAGCAGCAAAAACAAAATACTCCGCTTGTGGTCATAGGACGGGAAATAGCTGTTGAAGCTGATTTTGTATTATTTTCAGATTATGAGGCTGGCGTTGAAGCCGCTGAGATTTTTCTAAAATCCGGCTGTCGTCGTTTTGCATCCGCGAATCTTCCGATAAAATGTTCAAGCGACCGCGATCGCGTTAAAGGATTTACTGAAACCTTGGAAAAAGCCGGGGTCAATAAAGAAAATATTATTATTTCGGTAGCCGATGCAGACAATATGCCCTCTGAAAGCGATCTGAAACGACTTGACGGCATCGATGCGTTGTTTGCTGTTAACTCATCTTTGCTTATTAATTATGCTGAACTACTGTCAAAAAAGAATATTACATCTGATCTAAAATGTTATTCGCTAGGTATTGAACGTTTCCAACACATGCTTCCATTGAACGGCACATTCAGACCAATGCCGGGAAGAGAAATGGGCTGGCAGGCTGCGGATACACTTTTGAGAGATATTGAATCTGATACACATGAGTTTTCGATAAAACGTCTGCCGTGGCCGGAAGCAATAACTATCTAACAAAGCTAGTGATTAATATGAAAGAAACACGGGCGACCGTATATTGCCATTAATGCAATAAATTTGTTAGCAAGAGTAACAATAAAAATTTGTAATATTTTAGCAAATATTCATATTGCCAAAATCACATCTCCGAAAAATACACACAAGTCATGGGTAGTAAAAACGTTAGTTTTCTGTAAAATTAGCCTCAAGTATCTTGAGCTTTCAGCCCATTTTGCAATTTTGAGGTGGAGATTTTTTCATTAAAATATCAAAAAAAATCCCCTTGAAGAATAAAATCTCCAAGGGGGATATTGCTGTTTTTTATTGGGGCTATTTGTCTTTGGGTACATGTTTTCGTATAATATTATTTACCGCAACACTGATACATGAGCAATAACTGATGCCTAGATCTTCTGAATAATTGTTCCACATATCAAAGCAATCATCCCATGCCCAAGCTCGTTGTTTTCTGTCTTCATTGACAGTGAATATTTCTCCGATAATAACATCCCGGCTTCGACTCAAGAGATCCTGTAATCCCACACAATCCTGACTTGAAACTCTGATTATATTCCCTTCCGGGAGGATAGTTTGCAGCTTTTCGCACTGCGCTATCGACCGGAGAAGGAAAAATTGGACAAAATGGATTTGCAAAAAAAAGGCCCCGCAGCCGAAGCTACGAGGCGGGAACGTGGCAAAATAAATGGAGCCAGCTGTCGGAGTCGAACCGACGACCTGCTGATTACAAGTCAAGTAGTATTAAGTACAAAAACAAGCATTTTGTCCCACTATGTCCCACTATTCGCAATCTCTAATGCCACAAACCGCCCGCAAAAGCCAAGCATACAAAAACTCTCTAAAATTTATAAATTAGTCACTATGCTTTTTAAATTCAAGTTCTAATTCATCACATAATTTTAACAAGTTTGCTTTTATTCTCACGTCTAATCCCGCTAGGTTTCCGGCTGGCAAATAATCCGCCAACTCATTCATATCCCCTGAAGATAACTTTAATAAGGTTGAACGCAGACTTTGTATGAGTTGATCAAAACTCATAGTTTTGGGATTCTTATTACGTTTGGTTGAAGCTACTTTTTTCAATCGCTCCGTTAATATATCCAAATCTGGTAAAATTTTCAAAAACACATAATAGAAATGCAGATCATATAAGTCCCTAACCAATTTTCTTTCATTCCAGGCTGCCAGTTTATGCGCCATTGATATACTATAATCCATGATTTGAATTATGCGGCTTAACTGGCCCGTCCTGGAAGCTAAAGCGTTTGTAGAAATAGCTACGGAAGGACAGTTTTTAGCGACATTTATTTCTACTTGAGTCAAGATGTCATTATAATTTATCCTGATTCTTAAGCATTTTGAATTAAGATTATATGTATATTCTAGTCCCTGCTGAGCATCAAGGAGCTGACATATATCGCTTACGATATCTTTTTTAGAAGCATAGGGAATAAATATATAATCAAGATCATTTGTAAAACGCGGGCAATCCAATAAACGTAAAGCCATCCCGCCTTTTAGAATTGCAGATTGAGGATATTTTTCACCAAAAAGGTTAATCAGAAATAACATTAAATCTTCAGTTGTTTTTATATCAGGCATTTATCACTCCATTTACGAATTTTACATATTTTTTATTTTTATATAATTTCAAATATTTTTTTATTTTTTTACGATCAAGCCCATCATAATCAATATCAGAATAAATATCAAAACTAAACTTCATGCCTTTTTGATAATAATATAGAGTATCAAGAAATGCTTTCTCAGGTGTAGCTATATTAACCCCATTTATATTTTCATAACCAGTAAATAATTCAGGTTTTATCGCAAGCTGTTCAATTCGGGAAATTGAATTCTGATAAACTCGATTCTGACCTAATTTCACAGCTAAAAGCCGATATTTAGGCACCGAGCCAATAAGTAGATTCTTTGCTAAAACGGTTCCAAAACTAATATACGAATCAGCACAAATCCGTTGACTTAAAACTTGAATATCAAAGTCTTTTGTAACATAAAAACCACGACAAAAAACTCTAATAATATCAGCATCCAACATTTGCTTCAATGTTCGATATAAACTTGCCTTATTTATAGGGTCTATCAAGTTTTTCAGATCGGCAGCAGAAAACACTCCCCCCTGCGGGGAAGAAAGCTCTTGTAATCTTTGAGTAATTTTTAATATCGTATTCATGATATTCATAATAGCACATAGTTTCATATATTGCAACTATCTGACTGTATGTTTTTATTGTTTTGTTTTACCCTGCCCTGTTTTCAGAAAACAAATCAAGTATATTTTTTGCTTTGTTACTTGGATTTCTATAAAAAACATTTTATTGTAATAACCACATAATTTTTAACAGAAGAGAGTATGCACGTATTTACCAAAAGCTGGTTTTCCGGATTGTCATTTATAATTTATTTCTTTTTATGCTCAATTTCCCTTCGTTTCTTTTGGCTTCATGCTCCTAAATTTTTTTGCCACATATGGACATGTGTTTTTATATTTGGAATAATATACACAGAAATAAATTCACGTCATGAGAAAAAAATTGGGATAGAAAAAACTAAAGAAGAACTTGACCTGCAATATGGTCGCGGACTTATATTAATATTTGCGGCAATTCTATGTGCAATAGCTTGTTCTTTATTGAACTGGGGCCTTTGGCGAGAAGTAAGAATTAATATTGGGTTTGTTGGCAGTGCATCAATTTTTATTGCAATGTTCACGTTACTTCATTTTTATATGCACATTGAAAAGGCAAATACAAAGTCAAAAAAAGAACGAGCTTGGATAGCTGATAATTTGGGTAATTTATCTCTTTCACAGCAAAATCATCATAATGAACTAATTGAGATTATAAGCTTGACGAATTTAAAAATTTCAAGGATAGAAACCGTCCATGGATTCTTTTACACTACAGAGCAAATTAAGAATTTATATAAAAATAGCATCCCTCTAAACAATCCCATCTGGCAAGCTAAGCAAGTAGAAGCATATTACAAAATAATGACTGGTAAGGGAATCAGACCAGCAAGTCATGATGAGTTTAAAGATGACAAAGGCAAATATCTTTCAATGAAGGTTCAAGCGTTTACAATGAAAAACCTATATCCTGAACTAAGTGGTAAAAGTCAAGAAAACATGGTACGCCAATCCAGGAAAGAAGTAAAGCAGGCAGCTCAACTACAAGACAAGCTAATGTCAGAGCATAAAATAAAAAAACAGACTACAGATTAATATAAATATTACCGGATTTTATTAGCGTCATTGACTTGCATAAATCAGAAAAAGAACTGACGGAATTAAAAGCAAAAAACAGGCAGAATGTTAAAGAAAATATCATCAATAAAACAAGACCTTTTTATCATAAAACATGAGTCCGAACAAAAAAATATGCAATTAAAAAACGTGTTTTTGCCGGGAGCTTTCAGATATTATGAGAAGGCGGTTCGTTCACGGTGTATATTAAGTTTAAACCGTGGTCGATGCCACAAGTAATATTAACCGTGATCGCAAAGCGTCACAAAAATGCCGGAGGACAAATAATGAATAACACTAACACAGAAATGTATCTTGGAATGGACGTATCAGAAAAAAGTATTGAATTATTTGCACTATCTGCAGATAACAAAACAACAAGCAAGGGCAAGATTGTAAATAATCCTGCAAAAATAAAAGCTTTTCTTGCTGACTTGAAAAATACTTCCAAACTAACTGTA